>Ga0302320_10006014_pt1 | contig 27048 bp, 19 predicted proteins | sample Bog_T0_3_FD_202130 | JGI IMG/M metagenome (GOLD analysis project Ga0302320, IMG submission 202130) | Peat permafrost microbial communities from Stordalen Mire near Abisko, Sweden - Bog_T0_3 | ecosystem: Environmental > Terrestrial > Soil > Wetlands > Peat | place: Sweden: Abisko, Stordalen Mire...
GCGACCTCTCCAGCCAGCACACTCTGCGGGCCGATCTCAACCCCCAGATCGATTTGCTTGTGTACGGCTTCAGTGACAAACTCCGGTCCGTGCCCGAACATGATCGCGCCGAAACCGTTGACGATGTCGATGTACTCATTGCCATCAAGATCCCAAATGCGAGAGCCTTTGGAGCGGTTGCTCACCAGCGGATAAACCATCTCTTTCCACAGCGACCGGAAGCCCGCAACGGCCCGCGGATCGGCAAGATGCGGCCTGTGCGTCTGGGTATACTGCTTCGATTTTCCAGTGCGGCCCGTGTAGCGAGAGATGAGCGATTGAATGTACTCGCGCTGCCGCTCTGTCAAGCCATCTCTAACTCCCGCATGCACCGGCTTGAAGGGTCCATGCGCCTTCAACGCGCTCGTAGTTGCGTCTGGAACGGCTTGGCTGGCAGCGGAATTCTTCGCCGCAATCGGCGTGGGGCTGGCTAACTGCGCAGAGGCTTGCTGCGTCTCGGCGGCGGGCGATCTTCCCTGGACGACCGCAAGTTGCTGTTCGAAAAGCCGGGAGATGGTCTGCATCTGCGCTCGGATCAGCTCTTCGATCGCCAAGCCTGCTGCGGCGGATGGTGCCGAGGCGGATGGTACCGCGGAGGCCGAGGCGGAAGCAGCCACAGTTGTTTCGGGAGGCGCTGCCTGCTCTGCTGGAAAGGCATCCGCGGGAAGAATCGAATCCAGGCGCTCGGCAAGCATGCAAATGCTTGAATACTGCTCCACAATCTGCCGGAAGGTTACCTTCACGCCAAAGCGCCGCTGCACAGCCTGCGTCGCCTGGGTCAGAAATAGTGAGTCGAATCCCAGTTCCATAAACGAAACATCAAAGGACTCCGGGCCGGTTGCAATTCCGCTCAGTTCTTCAAAGAGGCTGGCCACAATAGGCTGAAGCCTCAGCCGGCGTTCAGCCGCGATTCCAACTGGTTCAAGGGGCATCTGGGCCTCTCCCTCAATTTGCACTTCAGGCTCTCGGGTAGCGACTGCGGCTTGCTGAAAGGCATGGGCCGCCGCCGCGTGTACGGGTGGCTCAATCCAATGCTTCTTGCGCTCGAATGGATATGCGGGAAGCGAGACACGCTGCCTGCGCTCCTGACTCCAGACGCGCTTCCACTCCGGCTGAACGCCCACTGCCCACAGACGGCCCAGAGCTTCCAGCATGGTTCCCGCATCACCGGCTTCGGCGGCGCGTTCCGGCATGGACGCGATCACAGGCACCGCGCGATTGCCGCGCTGCTGCCGCGCCAGGGTGGTCAGCGTCTGCCCAGGCCCCACTTCCAGCAGCACCGCTTCGGGCAGATCGAGTAGAAGCTTCGCCGTGTCCGCAAAGCGCACCGGCTTGCTGCAATGGTCCCGCCAATAGCGCGGCGTAACCGCTTCTTCCGGTTTGATCCACGTTCCCGTTACTCCGGAGACGTAGGGAATCGATGGCGCATGAAGTGTTACTCGCCGAACCTTATCCTCGAATGCGTCCAGCATCGGGTCCATCATGGCGGAATGAAAGGCGTGCGATGTCCGCAAGCGTTTGCATTCGATCTGCTCTTTTTGCAGCCGCTTTTCCAGTTCCTCGACGGCATCCATCGGCCCGGATACCACGCTCAGAGTTGGGCTATTCAAGGCGGCAATCGAAAGCCGCTCGCCGAGCAAGGCTCTGACCCCAGCTTCGTCCAGGCGCACCGAGAGCATCAATCCGCGCTCCATCTGTTGCATCAGTTGGCCGCGCGCCGCCACCAGCCTGAGCCCATCTTCGCGGCTCATCACATCCGCCATAACTGCCGCAACAAACTCTCCGAGGCTGTGCCCGGTCATGGCCTGCGGTTCGACCCCCCACTCCATCCACTGCCTGGCCATTGCCAGTTCCGTGATGAACAGCGCCGGCTGAGCCACGCGCGTTTCTGAGAGCAATTCGGCGCCAGCTTGGGCCTCGGTGGATAAAAGCAGCTTCCGCACGTCAATATCCAGCAGCGGGCGCAGAATCTCCGCGCATTCATCGATCTGCTTTCGATAGACCGGCTCCGCATGATAGAGTCCGCGGCCCATCCCTGGAAACTGCGCGCCCTGCCCAGTGAAGAGAAAAACCGGCCTTGGCCGCGCAATAATGCTCGCAGACCTGTGAATTCTCCGGTTCATAGGCTCTGCGAGCACCTGTGCGGCTTCGTCCACACTCGAGCATACGGCCACAGCGCGGTGATCAAATCCATACCGCCCGGTCTGGAGGGTAAAGGATACGTCCGCCAGATTCGACTTGGGGTGCTTCTGCAAGTGACGCCCCAGGTTGCCCAGAGCCGCATCGAGCGCAGTCTCGGTACGCGCGGAAACACAGAGCAATTGAGCAGAGCGCACAGAGCTTTCCGGCGAGCTTTCCGGCCCCTCTTCAAGCACCACATGCGCATTCACGCCACCCACGCCAAAAGCGCTAACGCCAGCCATGCGCGGACCGTCGGGCTGCCAGGCCGAGGCCTCGCCGCTGACAAGAAATGGTGTGTTCGCAAAATCGATGCGAGGATTCGGCTGGCGGAAGTTGGCCAGCGGCGGAATTGTCTTGTGCCGCATGGCAAGCACCGTCTTGATCAGTCCGCTGACTCCCGCCGCCGCGTCCAGATGGCCGATATTCGCTTTGGTGCTGCCCAGCGCACAGAAGCCATTGCGCTGCGTACTCTGGCGGAAGGCTCGTGTCAACGCGGCAACCTCGACGGGATCGCCGAGTGGAGTTGCGGTGCCGTGCGTCTCGACATACGTGATGGCCTCCGCGCTGATACCCGCCATAGCCTGCGCAGCCGAAATTGCCGCCACCTGTCCATCCACGCCGGGAGCCATGTAGCTGACCTTCGCGGCACCGTCATTGCTGACCGCGAAACCGCGAATCACCGCGTCGATCCGGTCGCCATCGGCAAGAGCGTCTTCCAACCGCTTCAGCAGAACCACTCCCACGCCATGCCCAAAGACGGTGCCGGTTGCGTCGGCGTCGAAGGGGCGGCAATGGCCGTCGCGCGATCCCATGCTGCCTTCCTGAAAAACATGGCCGCGATACTGCGGAAAGGTCACTGAAACGCCTCCGGCCAATGCCATATCGCACTGATAGGTCAAAAGACTTTGGCTCGCCTGGCAAATAGCAACCAGCGAGGTCGCGCAAGCGCCCTGCACCGTCATGCACGGCCCGCGCAGGTTCAGCTTGTAGGCCACGCGTGAGCAGAGAAAGTCCTTGTCGTTGCCCAGCGTCACCTGCAACTCGCCAACTTGATAGTTGCCGGTCAGTTCGTCGATGTACTCCCGGCTTGCGCTCAGGTTCGCCAGCAGATAGGTGTTCAGACTGCATCCGCCAAAGACGCCGATTTCACCGGAAAACTGCGCCGGATCGCAGCCGCCGTCTTCCAGTGCATTCCAGCAGCTTTCTAAAAATAGCCGGTGCTGCGGGTCTAGAAAGTCTGCTTCGCGGGGTGAAATGCCGAAAAATCCGGCATCGAACATCTCGGCACCCTCCAGAACGCCGTGAGCAGCCACGTAGTCGGGACCGAACTCCAAAGAGGCGCGGTCTCTCGCCTCCAGCTCCGCGCGAGAAAAGTGCGTGATCGTATCCTTGCCCGCCGCGATGTTTGCCCAAAATACATCCAGATTGGGCGCACCCGGGAACTTGCCTGCCATGCCAATAATTGCGACGCCTTCCAGCGGTGCCTCATTTTCGGGATTGTTCATAAGGCCGCCTTCCTCGCCGTACGGGCGCGGGCAAACGCCGCCCGCTGCTTCTGTGCCTGTTCCTGGCTCCGCTCAACGGCCAAATGCCGCGATCCGGAATCCGGGACCAATCCTCCGAGCCTTTCAGAAAGCGCGCGGACCGTCGTGTGCGCAAAGAGTTCCACAACTGGAATCTTTTTATTGAGCATGGCTTGCAGTTTCGTGTGTACCGATACCAGCAGTAGCGAGTTTCCGCCAATGTCGAAAAAGTTGTCGTCCAGGCCGACATGATCCGCTCCCAGCACACTCCGCCACGCGCCGGCCACTTCCTCTTCCAGTTCCGATCCCCCAGTCACTGAGCCGGTGCGGGCCGATCCCGCCGTAGGCGTTGGTAGTCGGGCGTAATCCACCTTACCGTGGGGCGTCAGCGGAAAGGCCAGGATGGGCAGATACACAGAAGGCATCATCCAGGGAGGCAACTTTTGGCTCAGATGCTCGCTTAGTTCACGCACGGTGAGTGCAGCGTCCCCATGTACCACGTAGTATGCTGCCAGCCGCTTTGTTCCTGCCTCGTCCGTATGAGCTACCACGCGCGCCTCTCGTATCCGCTCGTGCCCCGCAAGTACGGCTTCGATCTCGCCAAGTTCAATGCGAAAACCTTGTATCTTCACTTGAGAGTCGCCGCGGCCCAGATACTCAACTTCACCGTTCGGGAGCTGACGGGCCAGATCGCCAGATCTGTACATTCGCGCTCCCGGAATCCCCGAAAAAGAATCGGGCACAAAACGCTCGGCATTGAGCTCGGGGCGGTTCAAGTATCCGCGCGCCACACCCGCACCACCAACGCAGAGCTCACCAGCTTCTCCGGCCGTCACGGGCTGCTGGTCCTCACCCAGCAGGTATATCTGCATATCCGGAATCGGAACGCCAATCAGACTGTGCGCGCCGCCGGCTGCGTCATCGGCGGTAACTTCCCGGTAAGTTACATGTACAGTGGTCTCCGTGATGCCGTACATATTGATCAATCGCGGTTGCCAGTCGTCATGCGTTGCAAACCATGTCCGCAGCGTCTTGAAATTCAACGCCTCGCCGCCGAAAATGACCAGCCGGAGTGCCAGTTTCGGCGAATGCCGCACTTGGTCAACTGTCATGAGCTGATAAAACGCGGATGGCGTCTGATTCAGTACCGTAACCTTTTCTTTTGCCAATAAATCATGGAAATCCTCCGGCGAGCGCGAGACAGGGAAGGGAACAATGACCAGTCTTCCGCCGTGCAAAAGGCAACCCCATATCTCCCATACCGAGAAATCGAAGGCGAGAGAATGAAAAAGCGTCCAGACATCGCGTTCATTGAAATGAAACCAATCTGCCGTTGCGCTCAACAGGCGCGCGACATTGCCGTGCGTCACCATTACGCCCTTGGGATTTCCTGTCGATCCTGAAGTGTAGATAACATACGCCAGGTTCTCCGCCTTCGCCTCCGAATTTGACTCGATCCCAAGCTCCTCTGAATTGGAATTCCTCAAATCCTCGCAGTCGAGGCAAATTGTAGAAGCGTCGCAAGCAGGCAGACCATCAAGAAGGTGACTCTCTGTCAGCAACACCGTTGGCCGGGCATCCTTGAGAATCATGGCAACGCGGCCACTCGGATAGGCCGGATCGATGGGAAGATAAGCTCCCCCGGCTTTGAGAACGGCTACCAATGCAATGATTGCTTGCGCCGAGCGCTCCAGATAAACTCCAACCAGCGATTCCGGACCAACACCCAAGCCGCGCAAACGGCCTGCAAGCTGGTTCGCACGTTCCTGAAGTTCGCGGTAAGAGAGTTGCTCGTCCCCGAATGTCACTGCGGTCCGTATTGCGTACTTTGTTGCAACCTCATCGAAGATCTTCCACAGAGGCCTCGGCGCGGGAGAAAACGTACGCTCGACTTCCCCCTCCTTGAATGCTGGGGAAATCGCCCATGGGTTCGGAGTCGCATGAGTAGTGGTCATAGGCAATTTGTGCAATTGAACCGGGTCTGGATGGAGCCGTTGTTGATTGAGGTCCGAGTGATTCCGGCGCAAAGCCGAGGCGAAATGAGTGCTAACCGGCGATGGAAATTCTCAGAATCAATCCCACGCCCAGAAAAACCAGAAATATTCCCGTAGAGAGCAGATCCTGCCGCCACGTAGAAATGTGTTCGCGGCTGGCTCCAGTAACCGTCACAAAATACAACGGCAAATCGCCCGCGGCAACGGCAATCACAGCTCCCAGCATTCCAAAGAAATAGAAGGCCAAGGGAATGGCTGTTACCACCGCAATGCAGTAGGATGCATTGCCGATCGCCGCGTAATGCGACTTGCCTAGTGAAAACAGCGCTGGCATGGTCGTCGCATACATAAGTGTGTGCCAGAGGCCAAGAGCCAGAATCGGCACCATCCACGCGGCGGCATGATAGCGGCGATCGTACATATGTGTAACCAGGAAACCGCCAAGATGCACCATCAGAGACAGCATGACAGCACCCGCCAGAAGTGTGTACATGCGATACCGCAAGAACACTCTACGGAATTCGGCAACGGGAAGGTGAGACATTTTGGCGATGAACGGGTAGCCTACTCTTTGAGCGAATGCATTGATAACCGATCGCGGAATTTCAGAGACGGAAAACGCAATTCCATACACGCCAAGCAGGCTGAAACTGATAAGCCTTCCAAGAATCAGCCGGTCGGCCTGCGACGCAAAAAAATAGAAAGCCGTAGCCAGCAGAATCCATTTGCCGAAGTGAACCAGACTATGTACGCTCTCCTTCTCCCAGCGGAAGGAGTTACGGATGCCGGGAATCAGCCGCCGGTAAAAGCTGACCGCAAGCCGGTACGCCATACTGATAATGGCTCCCAGAATCAGTGCCCATACTGACCGGTACACCAGCGCGCACCCGACAGTGACCAGCAGTGAGACGATCTGGGTCGTAATATCGAGCAGAAACATCCTGCGCACGCCCATGTGTCGCGACATTGAAAGAAGATTGGTGCTGTTGAAGGAACTCAAGACAACACTGATGCCCAGCGCCGGAAGCAACGCCAGCAAACGCGGCTCATGATAGAACAGCGACATTGGCCAGGCGAGTAGCAGGGTCGCCGCAAAGATGCCCAGGCCGCGAAGCACTTGTAATGTCCACGCAGTGTTTAAAAGTGCGGCGTCATCCCCACGCGGGCTTTGAATCACACTGGGACCGAGACCAATATCGGAGATCAGGCTGACTCCGACGATTAGCGTCGAAACCAGCGTCATAAGGCCGAAGGCTTCCGGCATCAACAGGCGAGTAAGAACCATGCTGTTGACAAGACGCAGCGCCATCGAACTCGCATAGTCTATTACTGTCCAAAACGTTGCCCGCACGGCCGTCGATTCCAGCGCTTTTCGGGCATGCTTCTCCACCCTGGCTCGGCCTTCTGGCTGCGTTTCCGATTCGCGGATCTCAGGCATCGGCAATGTCGTGTCTATTTGCATGGTTTTCTCTCGATATGGTTGTGTAGAAGTGGATTGATTCAGATCGCTAGCACTGTCACGGCGAAATCTGGTGAGTCTTCACTTCCTGGCCGTCGGCTTGAACAGATGTGAGTGCTCTGCAAATGCTAGCCCACGCTGTCTTCAATCGGTCTCTCCGCACCCGCGGTGGCCTTCTCTTCTCCACCTGCCAGTTGTCTCTTGTTGCTTGGCTCGTAGAAATATTCGACCCGCCTTCGAATGAGTTCGTTCTCCATCTCCACGTCGAAATCGATGCCCCGCGCTTGTATCAGATCTCTCCATGGCAAGGAGTCTGTCTTAGCCTGAAGTCTGGCCACTAGATCAACGACTATTCCTATGGGCCTCGCCGGAACACCTCCGACAATTTCCCCAGGCGCCACATCCCGGTTGACAACTGCTCCGGCTGCGACAATGGCATTGGGCCCGATTGTCACACCTGGCAAAACAACTGCTCCGTATCCGATAAAAACATGATCGCGAATTTCGATCTTGCCAACCGAGTCAAGTCTTACGTCGTAGGCGCGATTCAGCATCGCAACCGCGCCGTCGTGACCAACTAAGGTACAGTTTGAAAAATGTACGTTGTTGCCCAGCTTCACATAGGCCGGATCGGTAAAGTTCGTACTGGGTAGAATGCTGCAATCCTCGCCGATCGCATGAAAACCGCCATGCAGCTTCAGAAACCGTGTATATTCATGCGCGCCCGGCTTGCAGATGCGCAAATACAGACCTTTGAGCCTTCCCGTTCGGAAGGCAATGCTGCGCACAATTGAACGAATCGGGTTAAGCAATCTTCCGCTCCTGGGATGTATCGGATGAAACTTATTATCGAGTCGGAGCGGCCTAAATCCCAAAGCGAGACCGCAGTGCGCTTCGTGCCGCGTGTGCTCCTTCGTAGAGCTTGCCGAAAGTCAGATTCTTCAGCCGATCAAGAGACGGCGAACGCCCTGGCTCGGTCGGAAGCAAGCCGAACCTGCGCGCATAGTAGTTAGTCCGACAGGCCCCAATATTGTCGTTGCGCACTCGTTTGAAGTTGATGCTGACGGAAACAGAAACATTGCCGGAGTTTTTCACCCAATGCGGAAATGTCGCCGGGTTGAAAACTCCCAGACCTGGAGATAACTCGTATCGCCACTGCCCTTCCGCCAACTCATCATGCCATCTGGGCGCCAGCAAATTCCCCGTCCAGTATCGCTCCATCTCCTCGGCAGTCAGAATATTCGGATCATGCGCATCGTAGAGATACACGTGCTTTCTGCCCGTCACCTGCGCCAAGAAATTGGCTTCGCCATCCAGATGATAAGGTGTGACGCGGTTGGGTGAAGTAATAAAAATAGTAAGAATCGGATCGTGATAGCGCCGGCGTAAATCCACCTCGGTCAGCTTGGATAGCTCCGAAATGAAAACTTCCAGCGCGGCACGATACTCCGGTTCTTCATGAATGCGCTTGAGGATGATCCAGTTGTTGTCATCCCCGATCCGCTCCAGCGCTTGAACCAAAGTCATATCCGCTGGCTTGTTGCCGAAGTAGCCATTCACCACCGGTTCGCCGCTTTCATAGTGACTCTTGTGCTCTCGCTTGCGCATGCGGCGATCAGCCAGTTTCAGCAGAGCCGGCATCTGAAAAATCTCCATCGTATCCAGGGCATGATGAAACTGAAAAGGTTGGCGATCGAAGTTGGCGGAAAACAGGTTGCCAGTCTCGGCATCATTCAAGAAGAATGCCGGCGCTGCTGCCGGATGAATTGCAGTGGCCATGGAACCTTCTCCTTTCCGTGCTCTGATGAATTGCGAAAGGGGTTGCTATAGGCAAAGACAATAATGTTTCAGCATTCCGCCGACTCGCTGGATTGTAAAGATAACCTTCGCACGGAAACGCATTGGCCCCGGTCGCTTCTCGCTGTAAGGTGATCTTTCAATTCCGTGAGCCGCTTAGATTACTGCGAAGGACAGGCTTCGCCCATTTCACTCCCATCGGTCGGGTGTGGGGAAATGTCTCATACAATTATGGATGAAAGATGCGGTTAATAGTTGCAATTTATTGTCATTATCTTCATAGGATAGTCCGGTTTTTGTTGATTGGTTACTACAGTATGGATCTGTCCGCGAACCCGAAGATCGATCTTCGGGAGAATCATAAATTGTGAATATCTCGGAATGCATCATCGAAGGCTGTCAGTTTGGAGAAAAAGACGAGAATCGAAGTTTGATCCCACCGGCTAAGATGGGTCGCCGCACCTATTCGACTCAGCTATCAGCGGAAACGAAAGAAACAAGAGCGGCAATCATGAACCGGTTCCAGCAAGGACCACTCCGATAGTACGCAGAATGATCTTGATGTCGAGCCAGACGCTCCAGTTTTCGATATACGTTACGTCCAGGGAGATATAGCTGTCGAAGGATGGATCCTGGCGCGACTGCACCTGCCACAAGCCGGTGATTCCGGGAGTGACGTCCAAACGGCGAAGGTGGCTGAGCTTGTACTTTTGCACTTCGCTGGCCAAAGGCGGGCGCGGACCTACGATGCTCATGTCACCTAGAAGCACATTGAAGAACTGAGGCAGTTCGTCAAAGGAATACTTGCGCAGAAAGCGGCCGAGCTTGGTAATTCGAGGGTCGTTGGTGATTTTAAACAGTACACTGTCGCGTTCATTCATGTGCATGATCTCAGCGCGGCGTTTGTCCGCATCGATTACCATAGTGCGGAACTTGATACAGCCGAAGACGCGCCCCTTCTTGCCGAGGCGGTTCGAGAGATAGAAGACCGGCCCCTTCGAATCCAGCTTGACGGCGACGGCAATGGTCAGCAACAACGGTGAAATGGCTGTCAATATCAAGCCGGAGAGCATGATGTCAACCACTCTCTTCAGTAACAGAGCGATCTCCGGAACATGACCGCGGTGTAAAGGAATAGTCGGAAACTGGCCAATGTATTCGATTGGGCTATCCCAGACAAGTCCATCGTACATGTCGGGAACCACGCGCAAATCCACGCCGTGCTCACGTGACCGCTCCAGCATCTCCTTAACTACACCGCGCTGCTCACAGGGCGCTGTGAAGAACACTTCATCGACAAAAAGTTTGCGGGTATGCTCAAAGAGCGTGTCCAGTGTGCCTACCACATCGTTGGAGAGTTCGCCAATGCGGGGGCAGCCGCCGGGAAACGCTATGAACCCCTTGAAGTTATAACCGAGATGCCGAATGCGATCTAGATGATTGCGGAGCGCGTGAGCCTCCGGCCCAGTACCTACGATGAGCACATTACGGTTGCCAATGCCGTGGTTGAAATTGTGGTAAAGCAGGAAGCGGTAACCGAGTCGGCGAAGGCTGAGCCCAATGGAGACCAGTAAGATCGTGATAACCACGATGCCGCGCGGAATATCTTTAGCTTGAACCAGGAAAAGCGTACCGGTAAGCAGCAGTCCTGAGATAAGACAGGCTTGAATACTCAGGCTTTGCTCATGCAAAAAACTGGTCAGGCGTTTGGGCGTATACAAATGAAACCTTTGGCTGGTGATCATGAGTGAGACGGCGAAACCGCACAGGGCCGCTAGCAGGACTCCCATCGGACGGCCTTGGTTGACGCCGCCATACCAGAGACTCTTTGCAACGGAAATCGCCCCCTCGTGTCGCTCGTAGAGAGTAACAAGCGCAGCGGATGCCAAAATCGTAATCCCATCCAGGGCCATCCAAAGCGCAACCATGCCGCGCGAATTGCGCGAGGATACTGCCTCTGGATTTGCCGCCCATTGCTGAGAGGGAGCGGTGTTTTCGGTGAATTTTTGCCAAAATTCCGATGTCGCCATAATTGCTCAGAAACCTCGCGCTTTCATAGACTCAAGGGAAGATGTGTACAGATATCCAAAAAGAAAATCCGCTGCGCAGGCAATTGAACCGTCCATTAATGCCCCGGACTCTCGCATCAAATCAAATCACTTTCAGGCTCGCGGCAGAAGCTTCATGGCCTCCATTAGTTAACTTCCAAACTTCTTGCGTGTTAAAATCCACTGCGTGCTTACTGTAGAATCAAACCCGGAGGAACTCCGTCTTGAATCGATTTACACTCTGGCTTCAGTCCCGGCCGGCGGAGGTGCAACAGCGCGTACGGCTGTTCTGTCTGCCCCATGCTGGCGGCGGAGCTACCGAATTTCACTCATGGACTGCCGAGCTACCCTCTTTTTTTCACTTATGTCCGGTACTGCTGCCAGGACGGGAGACGCGCCTTTCCGAACCGCTTTACACCCGGATTGATCCGTTGCTGGATGCGATGGATCGGGAACTGCGGCCCTGGCTGGATATTCCCTACGCAGTCTTCGGACACAGCATGGGTGCGTTGTTGGCCTTCGAGTGGGCCCGCAGGCTGAAACGCGAGGGAGTTTCCCAGCCAGCCTGGCTCTTTCTCTCTGGCCGTCACGCGCCGGATACTCCGAACGAAACGCCCCTCCTGCACTTGCTGCCTGATGGTGAATTCGTTAGGGAATTGATTCGCGTCTACAATGGAATCCCGCCGGAGTTACTGGAGAATGAAGCGCTCAGGGAGGTCTTTCTGCCCATTCTGCGCGCCGATATTGAAGTGGTCGAAAGTTATCGGTTTTACGAGGATGAGCCACTTGACTGCCCCATAACAGTTTTCTGCGGAGTGAATGACGCCAGCGTAAGTTGGGATCAATTATTGGCTTGGAAACATCATACTTGCCACACTCGTTTCGCAGTGCAGATTCTTCCCGGAGGACATTTCTATCCCCAGCATCCCCTGCTGCAAACAATCTCTTCAACCCTGACCGAATTACTTGTCAGAATTCCTTGACTAACTTCTCACTAGCTTCAACTCATCCCCACCAGTTGAGCAATCCTCCTGTTCTGCTCACGCGCTTCCGCCGGGATGTGTGGACGCCCCTTCATGTTCTGCTTCGCTCGCTGCAAAGCGGTAAAGGCCGCGCTCTTGATAACATCGGACAAAGGATGTTCGCCGGGGGGATGTGGCTCGATACCAGCTCGGCGAAGATAGTAATTTGCTCTGTACAAGTTCGCCCAGTACCGATCGTAAAACTGGAAATTGACATTCAGAGTTATAGATATACTGCTCTTGTTGCGCAGCCAGTGCGGGGAATTAATGGGAATGTGCACGCCGGTTCCGGGACGCATTTGATAAACGATCGCTCTGGCTTCATATTCCGGCTTATACCGCGCGGCGCGGTTGTCAGCGGTTCAATAGACTTCAAGTTCCTGATCCGGGACAAGGTCTTTATCTGCACGGTCGAAGAGATGAATTTCCTTATCGCCATGAAGTTGAAGTATCCAAGAAACCTCCCTATCCAGGTGATACTCCGTTACCCGATTCGGTGATGTAATAAAAAGTATGGCTTCAAACCATTTGATCTTGCGCAGAAGCTCCGGCCCAGAGAGTTGCAAAATGTCGCGAATGCAGCCTTCCAGCACTTCGCGATAGCCAGGCTCACGCTCTACGTGCTTCAAGATGATCCATGCCTGCGCAGTATCGATCTTGCGAATCAAATCGGCGGCAGACGTTGGCGGCAGGTCCGGACGCGTTGGCTTTTCGCCCGGCTCAATCAGACCATCGTTGAAATACACATCTCCTCCGGGCAGGTGAGGAGTGGCGCGAGTCGCTACTTTCTCGGCCAGATCCACTAGCCGGGAGAGTTCAAAGAGCGGGTTTCCCGCAAGTGTATGCGAAAACTCGTAAGGCAACCGGTTAAAATTCTGTGTGAAGACGCCGGGGTCGCACTGGATGATGCAATCAGAGATTACGGACATATCGACCTCCGTCATGAAAGTCTGAGGAATTCGACTAATTATTTTTGTAGATTGGTTTCCATTATGCCGAGGGACGCGCCGATAATAACTTCAATCCCCGGCAGTCGCGCAACTCGAATGAAAATGCGGACGAATTTATCTCAGATGTTCCTACAAAAAGCGGTCAGGTATATCACTGGCCGCCAGAACCGGTCGATGACACAGTCCCTTTCTTGCCTGGCGGCCACTCTTCCAGCAAAACTTCGGCATAAGGGCTGGCGTACGCACCAAGAATCTCGGGATCTTCGCCGCGCAGCGTCTTATCAAAGAATGCCACCACATAGCTTCGGACAATATTATGAATCTCTCTGGCTGGAAGCATGCCGCGATGCGACAAATAACGCAACGGGGAAATCAAAGGCTGATCGGTGAAGTCCTCGTGGGAGGCTCCCTTTACTGACAACATATACCCGCCAAAGTTTTGCAGCGACGCTTTGAGTTCAGCGAAGTCTGTCGTTTCAAGAGCCGCACCAATCTTATCGTTGGGATCATATTCGTCTCCCGGCTGCTCGTTGTAGGCGTCCATCGCAAGTAGCGGCTGGTTCGGACCTCGATCGCGGATTGCGCCGAAAAACCACCCATCCATATTGACAGCCGCATGGACTCTTCGATCCTCGGCACACACCGCTGTGGCAGCCGCGCCGCCAAATGAGTGCCCGATTGCTCCGGTCATTCTCGTATCCAGGCCTCCGAACCAAAGTGAGCCACTGGCACGATTCATAGCCTCAAGGCGATCGAGGATGAATCGCTGGTCTGCTACCGACTTTGCAAGTTCCTTGTCCCAAATTGCCCAAACTTGCGCCACAGTGCTGGTCTCAGGATCATTGATGGCATTCGACGCATTTCCATGTATTACCCGCCCGTCCGGAAATGCCACTAAGTTCGCATTGTATGTGTGATCGATGCTGACTACGGCATAGCCGTGACTTGCCAACTCCTCGGTAAGAAATGTGTAGTTTGTCCGCCTGCCTCCCCAGCTATGATTAAAAAGTATAACTGGAAACGGCGCACCCTTGAGCGCCATTGGTGCATCCAGCCGAGAATGGGTAAGGATCTCGCTTTGATAGGAACTAAGGGCGTTGGTCTCCAGCTCTTCCCGGTAACGGGCAAAGCGACGATGCGACGGTTGTGAAGGATACCAAATCTGTACCATCAATTCCCGCGCTGAACCACTTGCCGGCCCGGCATCTTCGATGCGCGTGGAGTCTTTAAAGTACAGGATCGCAGTCCCGACCGGATAGTTCCCTGTAGGTTCGGGCAGGGTAAACATTGGCAAGAGAAACGAAAACAGAACACTCATGGATGCGAACAGCAACGTCGCGCATATTACAAATCTCTGCGATCTGCTTTGATCTCCGGCGGACTTCCATGCGGCTAGAAATAAAACTCCGGCAGCCAGATATACAAGCGCCATCTGCCAATGTGCGCCCTCGACGACAGCCAGTATATCCGTAAACAGCAAGGTCGCGGCCATGAACAGGCGGACTGATCGCGATCCGCGGCCCATGAGCAGGCAAACCGCCGCTACGGCGATCTCGATGACGAGGAAATCTTCAAGTGGCCGCATAACTTGACCTTGAGAACATAACCGCCGCGTTGCTCTCCTGCCGGAATGACTTGAAGTGAAACGCACTTGGTCCGATTCTTTCTCTCATGCGCTGGCCCGTTCTCGCTCCTCTGACTCCTTCACGGGCGTTGATCGACGCTGTTTGTACGATTGTTCATAACGGAAGAGTTCCTTCTGCATCTCACAGTCCGCTCGATCCATACTGATCTTATTCAAAACCACCGCCACTCCGGCTACCTCCAGACGCTCGAGGAGCCGCGCGGCTCGATCCAACTCCTGCTTGGTCGTCGCGCTGGACTTAACTACAAGAACTGTTACATCTGAAATCCTTGCAAGATACTCGGTATTCGCGGAGATAGGCAGAGGACTTGCATCGATCAGAATCACATCGTATTGCTGGTTTGCGTGATACAAACCCTGCATCGCTGGATTGAGGGTTGGGCCTTCATGTCCCTTGCCGTATTCTCGGCGTCCCTGACCGGCTGTGATTGGGGCGATCGAGGCGAGCCGGATTTCATCGGTCTTGTTCCGCTTTCGCAGGAGCAGCTGAGAACGCCACGAAATGCTGCCGGGGGTAAACTCCATCCCTTCGGTGGCAGTTGTCATGATCGTGTGTGTCCTCAGATCGAGACTGCGCAGTTTCTCGCTCACCTCTCTCACAACTGTGCTGGTTCCACTGCCATGCGACGGCGATGTAAAAAGAAAAACTCGTGACCCCGAACTTCTAACAGCATGATCTATGCCTGCGGCCAAGCGTAAAGAATATTCGCTCGCAATCTCTCGAGCGAACTCACGATTGTCAAGCAACACACCAAGCGGATAAAAGCCCATCACCTGCTCAACATCGAGTGTGGTAAATATTCTTTTGTCCAGCAGGTCTATCGCAACTGGAGCAGCAATGGCGGAGACAAGACTGAACAGGATCAATCCAAGCAGGTAGATCTTCAGCTTGGTCGGCTCCGGGTTAAGCGGTGTAAGTGCCTTCGAGGATACATGGATTGATCCAGGAGAACTGCTTTCGAGTTCAAGGTCACGGATGCGGTCGTCGATCGCGCTGTATGCCTTTTGCAAGCTGTCGATTTCCGGCCCAAGCGCCGCTGCCCTTTGAAATTTAGGCGCTGCCAAAGTAGCCGAATTCGTTCCTTGCGCCATTTCCTGGGCTAATTGGAGTTCGATCATGCGCGTACGCGCTACTTCCTGGCGCAGCCTGTCCTGCAGATGCCCGCCAGCTTCGCGGCGCAGGTCGTTCATCTGCCCGTCGATCGAATTCAATTCATCCTTATCCTTCTGATAGATCGGATGATCCGGGCGCATACCGCTCATTTCTTCAATCAATGCCGCTCTTCGGTTGTTCAGAGAAGTTCTCACTCCTGATAGCCCTGGGTCGGATGCGATCGCCTGATCTTCATCGGCTTCCATTACGGTCGATCCTCCAAGACCGTTTCCTTTCGCTACGGCGGCCAGTTGCGCTTCTGCAGCTTCTCGCTGCATACGCGCGGTGACTTGCTCACTGCTCAGCTTTTGCAATGTAGAATCATAAACGTTACTCCCACCGCTGCCGGACGAAAGCGTGGCTATGCCAAGTTTCTGCATTAACTGCGCCTGCTCCGCCATGCTGTCGTCCATCTCTTTCTGAAGCCTGATCTTCTCCTGTCGCAAAGTATTCAGGCGATCGTCCAGTCCATAAAACTCTTCTCTCTTCATGCGCTCCACGTAAGTGTCGGTGACTGTATTCACAATTTCGGCTAGATCTTTCGGCGAGCTGTCATGCATCCCGATAGACATCTCATAAGTTGAACCGACTCTCTTGACTTCAAGCGATCTCTGCAAGAATTCAATTTCGTAGGGCAGCGCCGGGCCTTGATAGGACGGCGTCAAGCCCCTGCTGTATCGCACGGCGTAAGGAAGCTTGGTGATGGAGTCAGCGATGATGTCGTGCCGCGTCACTGTCTGAATCTGGTCCTGAACGTAGGAATCGTATGGAAGTTCAACCTCGGCGTCGCCGACCAGAATCTTGGGAAACTTCGGCGATAGATAGACAACGCTGACCGACTGATAATCCGGTTTGGCCCTCTTCAGGAGGACAAAAGCTCCTAGGCCGGCAACGGATACAAGTACCAATGCGGCGACATACCAGTGGCGGCGAAGACTGGCCACTATATTGATAGATCGACGCACCCCTTCAGAAGAACTCTCGCTCCGGCGCAGCGGTGCCGATGGCATGTTCTTGGAGTTGCCGGAAAGTAAATTGTCAGGTGTTGAATTGATCATGGTCAACCTTTCCAAATCAGTGCGCGGCCAGAGCGGCAAAACTTGCCATGGTCATGAATGGAGCCAGTTGTTGCATTACAAAGCCCATTTTGGACAATCCACTCTTGGGTATGTAAACAATGTCGCCAGGATAAAGAGTGACTTCCATGCCGCCATTTGGCTTGAGGAGATCGTTGAAACGGACAAACTGAGTCTTGTCTCCCTTTGAGTGGTGAACGACCTGAATCTCCGGATTTCCACCTGCCGCATCGCTAATCCCGCCTGCTTCACCCAGAACCGAAGACAGTGTCGAGTCGTGCTTCAGGCCAATCGGCCCCGGATGCTGCACCTGGCCCATAATCGTGACGGTTCTTGTCGACAAGGCGGGCACAAACACGACATCGTTGCGGCGCAGGCGTAGATCAGCCAGCGGACTGCCCGATGTCAGCAGTTCCTGCAGTTCAACCCAATACACCTGATCTCCCCTGTAGATTACGCATTGCTCCGGCATACTGCCATCCGCGCGGGTTTGAATCCCGCCTCTGGAAAGCACCTCCAGCAAAGTCGGCGTTTGTTCAAAACTCACCATACCGGGATTCTTCACGTCACCCAGCAGAGTGACATGATTCGAGCCGTATTTCTCCACTTGGACAGTCGCCGTCATCTTTGTATAGTAAGGCAGCATCGCCTCGGCGATTCTTTCTCCTGCCGCCTCGCGCGTCAGGTCAGTTAGTTTGATCGGCCCTGACAGTGGCAGCGTTACGCGCCCGTCCGGACCAATCACATCCTTGCTGTCCAAATCGGGCCGGCCGGGATACCGAATGGATATTTCATCTCCCGCTCCCAGTGTGTATTCCTCATCTACAGACGGCTCAAACTTGCGTAATGCCTGAAGAGGACTCAGCTTCAGCTTTGGATCCGGCGGATTCTCCGAGTTGGAATCTCCCGCTGTTTGTGTGATGCGAGAAGCATCGTTGACCGACGGTTGGTCGATCGGTTGCGCAATGCCCAAGGGCTGCACATAAACCGCGCCCAACACCAGAACGGCAATACCGCATATTGGGGATGCATGACGTTGATTCAGAAAACTCATGGATAACTCCTTCCGTAAGTGCATGGCTTTGCGCTTCGAGTTGCAAGCGGCCGGTGTGAACGCATGCAAAGAGAAAGAATTCAAAGCCAATTGCCGCATCTCTCGCCGGATCATAGGCTGTCTCCTGGAGTTTCGCGAGCGGTGCGCACCCATGAAGAATCCCTGCGGGAACCACGCCTAATATCTCGAAATATCCATAACTTCCAGAAGATATATGCGGGAATCGACGCCAGGACTTTCATCGTGCCCCGCAAGCCGGAGCCGCACGCGGCCGCCGTTGCTACATGCAATGCGAGTACGAGAAACCCGCCCAACGCATACAGCCTGAGCCACACAACAGGAAGGCAGACGGCAACCAGCAACAGGCACACTTCCGTGGCAATCGGCGCGGCCAGCAGATCGAGAAGTGGTTCCAGAAGCCGCACTCGGCCGCGCAGTAACTCCACCATCAACCTGGGAGCCCATTGTTTCATCATCAGCCGGCGGCCGCCCTCCCATCGAGCCCGCTGAGTGCGCGAGCCTTGATCCGAACACGGCATCTCACCCTTGACCACCGCCGTATCGGCAAACTCCACACGAATACCCGCTCGAACCAATGCAAGATGATATTCCAGATCTTCAACGACCGAATAGGATCCGTATGGAATCCGTTTCAACACCTCCCGGCGAACCGCGAAGCCATTGCCCAAAATCCCCGAAGAAAGTCCGAGACGCTCACGGCCCCGCGGACGAATCACATTGAATCCTTGAAAGGCCAACTTCATCAGCCTGGTTCGATCGTTCTCCTCGGAGTTATAAACTTCATAACGGCATTGCACAGCTTGCGCGCCCCCCAGAAACTTCTGCCGCACGGCCGCAATCAGGCTAGAGCTGATTACGGAGTCCGCATCGATGACGAGCACTGCTTGCGTAACTCCGGCCAGAGACGCATTGAAGCCATAACTCAGCGCACAACCTTTGCCTTTCCGATCGGGATCGTTCAGCACCAGAACCCGCGCTCCGGCAGCCTCGGCTTCCGCGGCTGTCGCGTCCGTGCAATTATGTGCGATCACCACAATGTCCACGCCAGAGCCAGCCGATGACACGATACTGCGAATGCAGCGCCCAATCAATTTCTCCTCATTGTGAGCCGGAACCAATACAGTCAGTGGAAACTTTTCTTCTTCCGCGCCGTCTTGCTCACGCTTTCGCGCGCTTGGCAGCAAGGAGGCAGAGGTGAGCACCAGGAGTTCCACTAGCAATGGCAGCGCCGCCAGCGCCAGCGCGATTCCAATGGTATTGAGTAGTTGTAATACGTGCATGGGATTAATCTCCGATCTACTTGCCGGTCAGGGGCTGCCCTTGCACGAAGGTCAGCGTCTTGAACTTCATCGCGTCGATCGCAAGTCGATCTTCCTGGCAATCGATCATGGTGCGGGCACCGATTTCATATCCCTTCCGCGGGAACCTGTTCAGGGATCAAACTCTCCATATCAAGACTGCTTTTCAACTTGATAGCGATTGGTGGAACCGCAATTCTCCTGTCGAGCAATTGCTGCACCTGACGGAAGACTGCGGGGATTTCCTGGACGTGAATCGGTATCAACTGGCCGCCAATGCGGCAGTACGCCCAGTCATTCCCAAATTGCGGAACCGGAACCATCTCCGGCTGGATGCGCCGCAATGCTTCAGCAACTTTTGGAGCCATGCGAAAGAAAAGCCGCAGTTGAGAGGCGCCCACAACATGAACCAGGAAGCGATCCAGCCCAGCCAGCCAGAGTTCGCGCTTCCAACTGCGGGCTACATTCATGACGAAAATAAGCGAGGCGAGCGCGTCCGCGCCAATATATGCCGTCTTGCTCATATCCAGTACTACGTGAAAACCGGCAAGAACCGCTCTGTGAACGTCGGATTCAAATCGTGACAACATTGTGCCGGTGAAATCGCCGTCAATGCGCAACACCAGGGTCGAACCAATCATCTCTTGCGAAATATTTGCATGTTGGCGCCCTTTCCCCTGCATTGCCATCGCCGCAAGTTGCACTGGGAGATAGCGCAGCAATCCCACTGCATTGCCCAAATAACGATTCACCAACCTTGATGGCTCCTGGCTCATGCGGTAGAACCACTCCAACCCGCTTCGCTGCATCCACAACGGAGCGCGAGATGTTTTACCGCTCAAAAAGTCGAATGAACCACCGACTCCGATGCAAACAGGCACCTTTAACCGATGCCGATGCATGGATAGCCACTTTTCCTGCTTGGGGTTTCCAAAGGCCACCAAAAGAATATCCGGCCGGACCGACTCAATCCTTGACAAGATATCCTCATGATCCATCTCTTCCAATGGCTGATGCTTTGGGCAATAGCGTCCTGCAATGCAAGCGCCGGGATGATTCTTCTCCATCCACTCTGCCGCGCCGGCAGAACTGTCTTCCTCTGCTCCCAGCAGGAAGAGCTTATACTTCCGCAAAGCCGATAATTTCGCCAGTTGCGGCACCAGATCCGCTCCGGCAACTCGCTCCTTCAATCTTGCACCCAACAGACGCGAGGCCCACACCAGCGGCGCTCCGTCAGCCAATACTAGATCGCTGTTGGCAAGCGTCTCGTAGAGTTCCTCGTCGTGGATTGACTTCATCAGGAAATCTACGTTTGCAGTCGCGATTTGATGGAAGCCTCCCTCGGCAATATGAGCCTCTATGGCATCCAGCACTTCGCTCATCGTCAAGTTGTCAATCGCCACGCCCAGAATGGCAACGCGGGAATTATTGAATTTCGCCATAAGAATCGCTCCTTCATGCTTCGCTCCGTTCCGGGTTGCCCAACACAATTTGCGTTGAGAAAAAGTGCGCCGAAGCCCGCTTTCGTGAGAAAACGAGGCCGCGACATTCTCTTGACCGGTGCGGATAGAGGGGAAGTCATCGAGCGGCTACCTTCCCTGGAAAATGTGATTGTGTCTAGGTTCGCGGCAGCAGTGAATGCATTCGCTCTGATAGGACGGGCCTGGATCCTCCGGAACTTTGCGCCCTTCTCTCGCCGTCTCTTGGTTTGTGCCACCAAGTTAGTTCTACGGCGATTGCATTTCTGGCAATGTCAATTGTTCCGGTCAGCATAGTTCGATCTTGCTCGATCGTTGACAGCTTCCACATCGCTCAAGTTCAGCTCGGCCGAAATAGCTTGCGAGAATAATGAGATCGTAACGATCAATCGCAGATTGTTTTTGGTTCGCTCCAGGCGTCCCTGTACGCCGGCCAGAGGCCCCCGAATCACCTGCACCAGTGTGCCCGGCGTCAGCGCTTCACAGCGTTCGCAGGGCACACTGCTGCCAAGTGTCTGGCGGACCGCCTCGATCTCTACCTCGGAGATAGGACTGGGTGCATGATTTCCACCCAAAAGGCGCACAATGCCGTTCGTCTCCAGTACTTTGACACGGTTGCGCAAATTGGGCTCATAGTGAACGAACACGTAGCCGCTGAACGCCGGCACTTCAACAACCTTCCGGCGATCTTTCCATTGATGGATCTCCCGAAGCAAGGGAAGATAGGTGCTGAATCCCTTTACTATCAGACCCGAGGCCACGCGCTGCTCACAGCGATAACCGGTTTGAACTGCGTACCAGGCATGATTGGAATTCTCCACTAGCGGCAACTCGCCAATCTTCGTTTCAGCTTTTAAGCAGGCTTCGCCCATATAACCCCCATCGGAGTTCTCAGAGTGGATTGGAATTGTTCGTTATAAAAAGAAACAGATACGCAAGAGCGAATAGCTCTTGGCGCCAAAGCAACAAAAAATGACACCAATCGATCAGTTATTGGTGGAGAAGGTCTCCGCCGATCCCCAAGTTTGTCTGAATAGTGCCGGTTTCTGTGTTAATCGTCTCAAAGAGCCAATCCGCATCGCATCCTAGAACTTTGGCAATTTCTTGCCGCTTCTGCTGCCTGGGCACACGAACCCCGTTGATAATGCGGCTTAGATAAGCCTCATTGATACCCACCAGTTTGGCCAGCCGATTCTGGCGCATTCTGGTCGTATACATTCGCAGCTTAAGATTGGGATAGATGCTTCGCCCCTTTCCAGCTGGCTGGCGCTCGGCGGGTTGCCCTGAAAGCCGACTCACATCTGTGTCGGCCATCACATCCGCCTTACTTCGCCGCCGCTACAATTGCAGTTAACCAAGAAAGCAATTTAATAGCAATATTTTTGTCTCAAAACTTTAGTACCTCGAGTGTTTTTTGCGCTCTCAAGTGGATGTCCTTGCCTTCGCATGAATGTAATTAATAGAAATAAAATAACTTACATATCTATCTTGCAATTCACGGGCCTCGCTCCGCCTTTATGAATTCTTTATGAATCGGCTTCCAACTCGACTCGAACACCTCATAAATGAGATCGTTTTCATATCTTCGATGACTATATTCTGTCAATAGCCAATTTCCAGTGCTTGCATTCTGTTGTTGAATAGCCGGTTTTCCTGCCAGAACTGTGTCAGCCTGCCGCACTTTTTTCCGCCCGGAGTTGGCGCCCCGACTCCGCAAATTTTTCCTCTGACGGAAAGATGAGGGGCTGTGCAGGCATCCTAAAACGATCCGGAAAAGCCTCCAGCAAAGCCTCTGATTGCTTCTTCGCAGCTGACAGAAGATTGGTGAATCGACCAATCTCCACTCGGAGCTGCAACGGCTCCGGTAAAGCCATCCATCAGTTTCAGATCCAGGATTCGCCAAAACGACTGTACGGCGCCGTTCGCCTCGAAACACAACTTCACCTTATCCAAAGGCACATTTGAGACATCAATCCCCTCCAGTCCGCCTGACAGCCCACATCCGGCTGCCTTCAACACAGCTTCCTTTCGTGTCCAGAGACGCAGAAAAATTCGTGCCTGCTCCTGCGCCGTATCTGCCGCCGCAACCAATGCCGCTTCGTCCCAAGTGAAATTCGCCGTGGCAATTTCCAAAGCCTCAACATCGCGATCAATCGCCTCCACATCGATGCCAACTTCACCAACGGTAGTAAACGCTATCGCTCCCAGCCCGCCTGAATGAGATACATTGAAATTCAGCGCGGGGCATCCGGCAATCCTTGGCTTGCCGTGGCGGTTGGTTGCAAATGCAATCTTCTGTGGAACAGTCCCCAGATACCCGCCCAAACCCAGTCGCAGCATGGCCCGGCAAAGCTTGAATCGAGACGCATCTCGCAGAGAAAAATAGCGCTCCGCTCGCTTTTGCTCTTCGTCCGACAAGATTTCGTCGAGATTCAATCCTGGACTCAGCGGCTGGTCCAGATCGACAATCAAGACTTCGACGACTCCGGCTGGCGGCAGCTTACGATGCGGAAAGCTATCGATCATGGAGTTCCTTTTGTGGAATGAATTTCCCCTGGACGGCAACGGCCATCTTCACCAAAACTACCCTGGTCATGCCTTGGGCCTTGCCCCGATAAAGCGCTTTTGCAAATGCCGCGGCCCGAAAGCAATATACTCAAACCGACACGCCCTCTCTGTAGCGGCGATCTCGCACCAGCTTCACAGGACTGTAAATGATCCGAATTTGCCGTAAGGAGGCCGCCCGTGAATGCTATGCACATCTCCCCTTTTGTCATCCTTCTCGCCTGGATACCTTTCGGTGCGTTTCTCTTCCACCGCTATCCGGTCCGCATTGCAATTCTAGCGAATTTTTTCGGCGGCTGGGCGATTCTTCCGGGCGCGAGCTACCAAGCCACAGCCGACGGTTTTCCCTACTGGATTCTTGGCGTATGCCTGCCGACAAACTATTTTCTCACCAAGGCCACAGCTACCGGATTGGCCGCATTGATCGGGATTCTTCTTTTTCATTCCGCGGATTGGAATAGCTTTAGGCTGGGCCTCCGCGACCTTCCCATGCTTGTCTGGTGCGGCGTGCCGCTGCTATCGGCGACCGCGCATTGGAAGACGCTGAATGAGGCATTTTTCGCTGCTGCCTATCTGACGATCTCCTGGGGTGTGCCCTGGTTCATGGGCCGCCTCTACTTTTCCGGCGACGACTCCCTGCTTCTCGCTGCTAAAGCATGTGTAATCGGTGGAATCTGTTACCTGCCTATCTGTCTGTTCGAAATTTGCGCCGGACCCCAGCTCTATGCGTTTGTTTATGGGTATCAGCCCTACCGCTGGGTGGGCGCGGCGCGTTATTTCGGTTTTCGTCCCATCGGCTTTCTGGAAGACGGAAATCAACTTGGAATTTGGATGGCCGCGGCTACTCTGCTTGCCGTCTTCCTCGCGCTTCATCCCAGGACGGGCCGCATTCTTGGCTTTCCCCCAGGCTGGGTCGCGGTTGGGTTGGCCGTGGTTACGCTGCTCTGCCAGTCCGCGGGAAGTATTCTTTTGCTTCTGTTACTGCTCCCCTTGGCGCTCTTGAAGCGGCGCTCTCTGCCACGAGCGTTGATTGTCGTATTGATTGTGAGCATTCTGACATTGGTACTTTTCCGGATGACGAACCTCGTCTCCCTGCGCGCGATGGCGCAGCGGGATGGGGTAGCGCATTCCATAGCGAATTTCCTGACAACCATGGGCCGCCACTCGCTCGCTTGGCGCTTTGCTCGCGATGAGGGCCATATTGTCGTCGCGCTTCAGAGGCCTCTACTCGGGTTTGGGAGTTGGAATTGGTGGCAGAATGGCACATTCAGGCCTTGGAGCCTGTGGCTGCTTGTCTTTGGAATGTACGGGTTGGTTGGCCTGATTGCCTATGGGGCAATACTGTTGCTACCAGTGGTGCGCGCAAACTGGCCACGCTCTGGAACGGCCGCTCCCAGCCAGCCAAATCTTCGCCTGGCGGTCACCGCGCTCATTCTTATGGTGGCTATCGATAACCTCCTCAACGGTGCGATGATTCTTCCTTATCTTCTGTTGATGGGTAGTCTGGTTGCTTGACAATGGCTAGACTGTGCGCGACTCTCCTGAAAGTAGGCAAGCGTTGCATTGAATATGAGCAAGGCCGCAATGACCGCAGCTTCGTAGTACTTATGCAGAACAAGCTCGAGCACAATGGAGGCTTCAAGCAACCATGAAACAGGCGCCCAGAACTTGGCCACTGCTTTGCGCAGCGGATGATCAGATGTATCCGGCATCGCATTGGGACCGTCTATTTCAAGACGGGCGTACGCCTCATCGCTCGTGAGCCCCTTCGAAGGTATGCGTACGACCAAGTACATAGTTGACGGGGGTTGGGTTGGGTGGATAGGTTATTTCAGCTTGCAGGCGACGTAGCCGGCCGGTGTCAGTTGCTCCAGGCTTTTGATGGAGCGGTTGGCAAGTCCGGGCAGGATGTCGGCGAGGTATTCGCGCACCGGAATCTTCAGCCTGCGGCAGCTTTCTACCACCGAGAGAATCGCCGCTACCTTTGCTCCGGCCTCTTTACTGCCGATGTGAATCCAGTTTCTTCTTCCCAGTGCCACGCCGCGCATGGAATTTTCTGCGATATTGTTACTCAGTTCCAGCTCGGGATGTTCCAGGAAGATCGTCAGTCGTTTCCACAGTCGGAGAGTATAACTGCAAGCCTTGCCCACCGCGCTGTTCGGCAACACTGTCTTGCTCATGGCCAGGATCTGTTCGTGGATTTTTTCGAGCAATCGTGGAGCCTCTTGCAGACGCAGAGCATGACGGGTGGCGTCATCCATATTTTCATTACGCGCACGGGCATCGATGGCGAATAACTCATCCATCGACGCGACGATGTGCACCGATGAGGCATCCTGCTTGTTCAGTTTGATGGCGTCAATAAGGTATCTTTGCGCATGTGCCCAACAGGCCGCATGCACCATCTTCGATCCGCCGATGTCGCGATCGTAGGCCGCATAACCATCTGTCTGTAAGATCCCATCGAAGTTAACAAGCCACTTCTTGGGGCCTTCGCGATCACGCCCCATGCGAAAATCGAAGGCCGTCTCGCCTCCCGGAGTTCCGTACTGCCACAGATAACTCTGATGATTCTTGCCGCGCCGATCATGCATCTGCACATCCACCGGTGTCTCGTCCGCCTGGATATAATTCCCGGCGAGCAACTCGCGCCTCATCGCTCCAACCGCCGGCATCAACATCTCTCCGACCGTCATCACCCAACCGCACATCGTGGCGCGACTGATATCGATGCCCGCATCGCTTAGCAAAATGACGCTCTGGCGATAGAGAGGATTGTGATTGGCGTATTTGGTAACAATCGTGTCGACGATGATGGCGTCCGACACCAGGCTCTTTTCGATGATGCGGATCGGAGTAGGCGCGGTGAATACGCCTTGCGCTTCGCACTTCTTGCAGGCCGGGGTCCCCGGCAAGCGGTCTTTGCTTGCTGGGGTGGAGGCACGCTTTTCGCGCTTGGTGACCTCGACAAAATACTCAGCTGGCTTTACCTCGAGCACTTCGCTGATTTCGTAACCAATCGTCTTCGTATCCGCGCCGCAGTTTCCGCACTTGCACTGCTCCGGCGTACAGACGATGATCTTTTCCGCGCGCGGAAGATCGTCGGGCAGTGTCTGGCGGCCAGGATGCTTGCGCCGCTTCTTCTTGTCTGAAGTGGAGGGCAGCGGCTCGCGTTCGCTCTCTGCGGTCACTTCCGCGTTGCCGACGCCAGGCTCAAACTCCAACAACTCTAACTGAAGGTCGCTCAATTTCTCACTGTCGGGACCGTACTTGGCGATGCGTTGCTGGCGCAGTCTTTCTTCAAGAACCTGAACCATCAATTGCGCATGCTGCAACTCATACTCATACGAGTTGAACTTGACGCTCACCGCGGCAAACAGCGATGGATACAACTGCGCTTTCAACTGCTCAAAAAGTTCTGCGGAAAAGAAAGATTCGCTGATCGGAGTGGACTTCGATCCAGAATGGAGAGCCTCACTCAGGGCCCGATTTCAGTCGGGCCGCAAAGTGCTGAAAGAAAAGCTGGGCTTTAGCCCCTGCAAAACATCGGCCTGGCAAAATACCATGGTTCGGCTTCTTCTCGATTTTCTACTGCTCCGCAACTCGCCTAAATGGTGAGATCGTCAATCACCCCCTTTCCGGCAGTTGCCCCACTGAAAATGCCACGAACGGTAGACTGGTAGCGGCTTTTCTTTTCGATGGGGGTGTCACCCGATGGGTGAGTCGCCGGGGGCAGAGATTTCCG
>Ga0302320_10006015_pt1 | contig 27046 bp, 23 predicted proteins | sample Bog_T0_3_FD_202130 | JGI IMG/M metagenome (GOLD analysis project Ga0302320, IMG submission 202130) | Peat permafrost microbial communities from Stordalen Mire near Abisko, Sweden - Bog_T0_3 | ecosystem: Environmental > Terrestrial > Soil > Wetlands > Peat | place: Sweden: Abisko, Stordalen Mire...
TCCTCATGTCCACGCGGAACGCGGCTATCTGACGACTCCATAGGAGTCGAATATTTGTAGCCCAAGGTTGCCGAGCCGTCCGCTGGTGTATCCCGCAGGAGCGGTCGCCTCGGCGAAGCGACCCTACCTTTCCCATGCCCGCCGTCACGCTCAGGATCAAGCAACGTTCCGCCGACGAGATGCCGACGGGTGCGACAGATGGCATGGTAGGTTGCAGGCCTGCGGGGCGGGCTGAGACGGTCGCGCTCCCCGGAAAGTTGGTAAAATGATTCGGGTGGGCGGGCAAAATAAGGTTACAAAATAGCAAAATTGTGGTATTGTAGGCGGTCGTTCCAGTCGATTTACCTTTCGGACGCCAGAAACGTCCCTAAATATGCGCCTTTTCGGCTTCAACGTAGCCGGGATGAATAGCGCCGTGACCGCCAGAGCTGGTGCTGGGAAAGAAGCGCGCGGACAAGGCTGTGCGCGCTCGTGTGGGTTGCGGGCGCGCCGGAGGTTTGCTTCGGGATCGCAGCCGCTTCGAAGGCGCCGGGTTTACGGCGGGAGACCCGACGGACCCTAATCTAAACTCAACCCCGCCCCGAATTACGCCGAATCATAGAGGAGAGAACGCCCTGAAATTCTTCCACGACATTCCAATCAAGCGAAAAGTGATATTGGTCATCTTGCTGGCCAATGTTGTCACGTTGGTATTGGCGTTGCTGGCGGGCCTGATTTATCAGCGGTATCACAACCGCGAGGTCATTACCCGGGATTTGCTGGCGCAAGGGGAGATTGTGGGCGCCAACAGCACCGCGGCGCTGATTTTCAATGACGCGGGCACGGCCGCCGAGATGCTGGCTCCGCTCAAGTCGGAACGGCACGTTCTGGCGGCGGCGCTTTATTTGCCCGACCGCAATTGTCTGGCGGCATTTGGAACGGTGCCAGAGCAATTGGCGGAGAAGGATGCCGCGGCCGCGGCGGTTTTTCGCGAGGAAGGCCCGCATTTGGCGCTGATCCAGCCCGTTATGCTCAAGGCCAGGAAGGTAGGCACGTTGTATCTTCGCTTTGACTATCGTGCGATGCAGGCGGAAGGAACGGAGAGTTTCCTGGGCACGATGAGCCTGGTACTGCCCATTTCGCTGGTGCTGGCGTTCATCCTGTCGTCTTTCTTGCAGCGAGTGATATCGGTGCCCATTGAAAAGCTCTCCGAGACCGCGCGCGGTGTCACCAGCCAGCGGGACTACTCTTTGCGCGCCCAAAGGCGCGGGGAGGACGAAATTGGGGCGTTGACAGTGGCCTTCAACCAGATGTTGGAGCGCATTCAAGATCAGGACCTCGCGCTCCGCGCGTCCGAGGCCCGTTACCGTCTGCTCTTCGAGAGCAACCCGTTCCCGATGTATGTGTTCGATCGCAACACGTTCCAATTTCTGGCGGTCAACGATGCGACGGTCGAGCGTTACGGTTACAGCCGCGATGAATTCCTGCGGATGACGATCAAGCAAATCCGACCCGCGGCGGATTGGGAGCGGCTGGTCGCTTCGGTCCAAGGCGGCCCGGAATTGAACCACGCGGGCGAGTGGCAGCATTTAACCAAGGAGGGGTGCTTGATCGATGTGGATGTCACGACGCATGCGCTGGAATTTGACGGGCACCCGGCCCGGATGGTGCTGGCGGCGGACATTACGGAACGCAAGAAAGTCGATGCGGCGTGGCATCACCGGCTTAAAATGGAAAAACTGGTGAGCGAAATCTCGGCCCGATTTATCAACCTGCCCGCCCGGGAAATAGATGGCGGCATCCGCTGGATGCTGCAACTGCTCGGGCAAACCAAGCAGGTGGATTTGAGCTGGGTAGGTCTGTTTTCCTCGGATGGAATGACCGCGCGATGCCACCACCAGTGGTCGGACATCGGCCTGGAGACCTTCCCGGGATGGCCGGCCGAGATGGCATGTGACCGGCTTCCCTGGTGGTCGGAGGCCATCCGATCACTCAAGCCGATTCTGCTCACGTCCGTCAGCGATATTCCTGCGCACGCCGCCGCGGAGGTGGCGTTCTTGGCGGGGTTGGAGATTCGATCGGTGGCGGTCGTGCCTATTCTGTTTGGCGGCCGGGCGATCGGAGCGCTCGGTCTGGCTTGCCGCCGGGAGCAAAAAATCTGGGCGGAAGATGCGATCACGGTCCTCGAATTGGTCGCGCAAATCGTGGTCAGCGCGCTGGAACGCAAACGGGCCGGGGAAGAGTTGGAAGCCATGACCAACCAGCTGGTGGCGGCTTCGCATCAAGCCGGGATGGCGGAGGTGGCCACGGGGGTGTTGCACAATGTGGGCAACGTGCTGAACAGCGTCAATGTCTCCACCACGCTCATTCAGGGCAGCTTGCGCCGGTCCGAAGTGGCCACCCTGACAAAAATCGCGGGTATTTTGAACGAGCACGCGTCCGACCTGGCGGAGTTCCTGACCCAAGACGCGCGGGGCCAGGCAGTGCCCGCTCTGATTAAGCGTGTGGCCGGACAAATCGCGCAGGAACACGCCCAGTTGGAAAAGGAGCACTCCGCCGTGGCGCGCAATATCGAGCACATCAAGGAAATTGTGGCGATGCAACAGAGCTACGCCAAGGTTTCCGGGCTGCTGGAGGAGGTCTCGCTGGCGGCGTTGCTGGATGACGCGGTGGCGATCAACCAGGCGGGTTTGGGGCGGCATCGAGTCACGGTGCTGCGCCAGTACGAGGAAGTTCCCCCCGTCATGACTGACAAACATAAGGTTTTGCAGATTCTGATTAATTTGATCAACAACGCCAAGTACGCGCTGGATGGGGCGAGGCGAAGTGACAAGCAACTCACCTTGGGTATTTGTGCCGTCAACGGCAGCCGGGTCAAGGTGAGCGTGCAGGACAACGGGATCGGAATTCCGGCGGAAAACCTGACCCGCATTTTTTCGCACGGGTTCACCACCCGGTCCAAGGGTCACGGGTTCGGACTGCACAGCGGCGCCAATGCCGCCAAGGAAATGGGCGGGGCCTTGAGCGCGGCGAGCGACGGGCCGGACCGCGGAGCGATTTTCACCCTGGAATTGCCGCTGCAGGCGGAGAAGAAATAATTATGAACGACAGCAACGATGGGAAGAACAACCGGATCCTGGTCATTGACGACAACCGGTCCATCCACGACGACATCCGAAAAATTCTTTGTCCGCCGCGCGAGGGCTACGATGATCTGGCGGCGGCCAAGGCGCTGGTGTTTGGGGGAACGGCCGAGGAGACGCCCCAATTGAATTTCGAAGTGGATTCGGCGTTTCAGGGGCAGGAAGGGTTGGAGATGGTGCAGAAGGCCGCGGCCGCCGGACGGCCATACGCCCTGGCTTTCGTGGATGTGCGCATGCCGCCGGGCTGGGATGGCGTCGAAACCGTGACCCACCTTTGGAAGAAACATGACGATTTGCAAGTCGTGTTATGCACCGCCTACTCCGATTACTCGTGGGAGGAGACGATCCGGAAGCTGGGCCGGTCCGACAGCATGCTGGTGCTCAAGAAACCGTTTGACAATATCGAGGTGCTGCAACTGGCCCACGCCCTCACGGAAAAGTGGGCGTTGAATCATCAACTTCGCGGGCGCCTCGACAACCTCGATCACCTGGTGCAGGAACGGACCAATGCCCTGCATCTGGCCAACGAAGATCTAAAAAAGGAAATCGCGGAGCGGATGCAAACGGAAAAGGCCTTGCGGCTGGCGGAGGAACGCTTCTCCAAGGCCTTCAAGGCGAGCCCGATTCCGCTGGCGATTCAATCGTTCCGGCAGGAGACGTTTGTGGATGTCAACGATGGATTTGAGGCGCTGACCGGTTTCACCCGCACGGAACTGATCGGGCACACGCCGGCGGAACTCGTCCTGTGGGGCGTGACCACTCAAGGCAGCGAGATATTGCAAAGCCTTTTCAAGGACATGGCGGTACGCTACAAGCTCTGTCAATTGTACACGAAGTCCCGCCAGGTCCGGGATGTGTTGCTGTCGGTCGAGCTGTTCGAACTGGGTGGGGAACCGTTCATGTTGATCATCGCGCAGGACATCACCGAACAGATCAAGCTGGAGAATCAACTGCGCCAGTCGCAAAAGCTGGAGGCCATCGGCCAGCTCGCCGCCGGGGTGGCCCACGATTTCAACAACATCCTCATGGTGATTTCGGGCAATGCCAGCATCCTGCTGTCGGACACGCCGCCGGAGCACAAGGAGCACAAGCCGCTGACGCACATCTGCAACGCCGCCGACCGCGCCGCCAAACTGGTGCGGCAGTTGTTGACGTTCAGCCGCAAGCAGGTCGCCCAGATCATGCCGATGCCGGTGCAGGACATGCTCCATGCGGTCAATGAGATGCTGCCGCGGCTGCTGGGGGCTTCCATCGCGGTGCGCGTTTCCGTCCCGGATGACTTGCCCACGATTAAGGCCGACGCGGGCATGATGGAGCAATTGTTCGTGAACCTCGCGATTAACGCGCGGGACGCTATGCCCAACGGCGGGTCGCTCACTTTCGAGGCCAGGGCGGTCGAGATTGAACCGGAAGCGGCGGACGGCGATGCGCGGATGCAGTCGGGCCGTTTCGTTTGCATCAGCGTCTGCGACACGGGCTGCGGCATCCCCGCCGAGAATCTGTCGCGGGTTTTCGAGCCATTTTTTACGACCAAACCGGTCGGGAAGGGCACAGGGTTGGGTCTTTCCACCGTTTATGGAATCGCCAAACAGCATGGGGGATGGGTGGATGTGGAGAGCCAGACGGGGGTTGGGACCACGTTCAAGGTGTATATTCCGGTGCATGAGAAGACGGCGTCCGCCCCCCGCCCGCGGCCGCGTCCCAGCCAGCGGATGCCGGGCGGGCTGGAAACGATTTTGCTGGCGGAGGACGAGGAGGATGTGCGGGATTTTGTGGCCGAGGTGCTGAAATCTTATGGCTACAAGGTCCTCACCGCGCCCTCCGGGGTGGCGGCCCTGGAACTTTGGAATTATCACAAAGGGAAAGTTGATTTGCTGCTGACGGACCTGGTCATGCCGGGTGGAGTTTCCGGACGGGCCCTGGCGGAACGCCTGCGGGTGGACGAACCAGGCCTTAAGGTCATTTTCACCAGCGGCTACAGTCCAGGCATGGCGACGGATGAAGTTGCTGGGGTGGAACTCGAGAACTTTCTGCCCAAGCCGTTTAATCCAAGCAAGCTCCTGCAAATGATCCGGAACCATTTGGACCAACCGACGCACGCGGCGGAACCGGCGATTTGATCCGACCGCAGATCGACGCATGGCACGCAGGCCCACCCGATGCAGGCCGGCAGAAGCAGAGAGGGCACGTGATAAGATTCTTTGCTGCCGCATGAATGCGGCGCTCCAAGGCGGACAGAACGCCGCACTTATGCGGCAGGCCCCACCGCGCAGAGATTTTGAGAAATAAATCGGTTTGCTTTAGGCGGTTATCATGGTAAATGTGCAGACCGATCCAACACCGGTCGGGAGACAATTTTTAACAGTTTATCTTATGTCACAGCATCGAAGCCTGCGCGCGGCCGCCACTTCCGGGGCCAAGCGCAATGTCATGAAACGTTTTGAACGCGTCGAAATTCTGAAGAAGCGCGGGCAATGGAAAACAGGTGACCGCGTCACCGGACTGCGCAAAACCAAGCCGGAGGCGTGATGCCGCCGGGGACCGCGGTCTGAGAATTGTGGCGGGAAATCGCGCATTCGCAGACGCATGGTTGGCTCATCGGTATTCCCCGTTCCGCAATCTTTTCCGTGGTTCGTTTGCAGAAAATCCTCGCGCAGGCGGGCATCGCTTCCCGGCGGGCCAGCGAACGGATCATCGCGGAGGGGCGAGTCACGGTCAATGGCAACGTCGTCATGGAGATGGGCAGCAAGGTGGAACCGGGGCGCGATGAAGTGGCGGTGGACGGCAAGCCCGTGGGCCGAAAGGCCCGGCGTTACATCGCGCTGAACAAGCCGCCGGGATACATCTGCACGCGCTCGGCAACGGAGGATCGTCCGCAGATCGGCGACCTGCTGCCCAAGGAATGGAGCGATTTGTTTTCAGTGGGCCGCCTCGATTACAACAGCGAAGGACTGATCTTTTTGACGAATGATGGTGATTTTTGCTTGAAATTAAGCCATCCGAGGTATCGGATTTCTAAAACATACGTGGCCCGGGTGGAAGGCCGGGTGAGCGCGGAGACTTTGAAGAAATTTACGCAGGGCGTCATGAGCGCCGGAGAAAAACTGCAGGCTGCGCGCGCGCGGCTGATCGAGGCCAACAATACCGCCAGCACGGTGGAACTGGAGTTGACCGAAGGCAAGAACCGCGAGGTGCGGCGATTGTTCGAGTCGGAGAATCTGACGGTGCAAAGGCTGCTGCGCATCCGCATCGGGCCGATCAAGCTGGGCGAATTGCCCGCCGGGAAATGGCGGACGTTGACACAACCCGAGATTAAATCTCTACTTCATACGATATGAAATCCAATTTCTGGCTTTTGGGCGGCAGCCTCTGGCTGGCGACCGCCTCCGTCTGGGCGCAAGACAACGCCCGCGACAATGCGACCACCAACGGCCCGCGCCGCATCGCCGGCGTGGCCAAGAGTGTCGTCATGGAAACGCCCGCGGCGGGCAAAGTGGTGAATCTGGAATCGTTGAACGTGCGCTCCGAACCCAACTTTACCAGCGACATCCTCACCCACCTTCACCGCGGCCAGATGGTGCTGGTCTTCGAGCAACTCACGCTTTCCAAGCCCAAGCCCAATGAGCCGACCAATTGGGCCCGCATCGGGCTGCCGACCAACGCCCCGGTCTGGGTGGCTGCACAGTATGTTGACACCAATACCATGACGGTTTCGGCCCGACGGGTCAACGTGCGTGGCGGTCCGAGTGACAACTACACCATCGTCTGCCGCCTGGAAAAAGGCGCTCCAGTCCAGGAAGTCGCGCGTCGTCCGGATTGGATTCAAATTGTGCCGCCGACCAATGCGTTCGGATATGTGGCGGCGGAATATCTGAACGTGGAACCGGCCACCGCGCCGCCCGCAACCCCCGCTCCTGCGGAAAATGCCGGCGTCGCCGTCGCGGCTGCTCCGGCACCGCCACCGGTCGCTCCGACCAACCCGGTCGCGGAAGCAGCCGTCGCGGCTCCGGCCACCAATGCCACCGCCGTCGTGTCGGCGGCGCCGGACGCGTCCACCACCAACGCCGCACCGACCAACCCGGTTGCCGCGGCGGAGCCTACGGCCCAAATTGTTGCGCCGGATCCGGTCGCAGCGGCGCCCGCGCCGGCTCCGACAACTCCAACCAACACCATCACCCCGGCGGCAACCGCTGAACCAGCCGGGACGAAGCCAGCCGCGGCGGCGGCCGAAGCCAGCCCGCCCGTCGGCGCCGCCACCGATGCCGCCAGCACCGAAACCAAACTGCGCGTTGTCACCCGTGAAGGCTATATTCGGAGGACTTACAACATTCAGGCACCCACGGATTTTGTCCTGCACGAAGCGGAGTCGGGCGAGATCACCGAATATATTCAGCCGGATCCCAAGGACAAGACCTTCAAGAAATATGTTGGAACCCGCGTCCTGGTGACGGGCTCGGAATGGCTGGACCGGCGCTGGCCGACGCGGCCGATTTTGAAGGTGGAAAATATTGAGCTTTTGCCTTGATGTCCGGAGGCAATCTTATTGACGGGCGCGCCATGGCGGAGGAGATCCACCAGGAAACATCCGGACGCGTGACGCAGCTCAATGCCCGCAGCGTGCAACCGTGCCTCGTCTTCGTCCGCGTGGGGGAAGACCCGGCCTCGCGGGACTACGTGAGCATGAAGGAAAAAACCTGCGCGCGGCTCGGCATATCGTCGCGCACCGAGGTGCTGGCCGAGAACGCAACCGAATGCGCGCTCATCAAGCTGGTCACGCAGCTCAATGATGACCCGGACGTGCATGGCATCCTGGTCCAGGCGCCGCTGCCCAAACAAATTTCCGAAACAACCATCTATTCCGCCGTGGCGCCGGAAAAGGACGTGGACGGTTTCCACCCCGTCAACGTCGGGAAACTGCTCCTGGGATCGGACGATGGCTTTCGGCCTTGTACTCCTGCGGGCATCCACGAACTGCTGATCCGGTCCGGCGTGCCGATTGCCGGCGCGGAAGTGGTCATCCTCGGTCGTGGCAATATCGTGGGCAAGCCGATGGCAGCGATTCTGTTGCAAAAAAACAAGAACGCCGGCGCGACGGTCACGCTGTGTCATTCGCAGACGCGCGACATTGCCGCCCATTGCCGGCGCGCCGATATCTTGATTGCCGCCCTGGGCTCGCCACACTTTGTCAAACCGGAAATGGTCAAGCCCGGCGCGGTGGTCATTGATGTCGGCGTCAACCGCATTCCCGACGCGACGGCCAAACGGGGCTTGCGCCTGGTGGGGGACGTTGACTTTGCGGGCGTGCAGGCCATCGCCGGAAAAATCACGCCCAATCCCGGCGGGGTCGGCCCGATGACCATTGCCATCCTCATGCAAAACACGGTGCGCGCCGCCGAAATGACGGTTGGTTTTTTAGCAAAGTAGAATTTACAGACAATCATGAATCCATCCCGCATATTGCCCGACTTGCAATGCTCGCTTCTCTGCGAGGAAGTCCGCCAGGAAATCAACGGAAATTTGATCCTGATCGGCGTCTATCACGGCGCGCGCGTCCCGGAAGTGCCGGTGGTCGCTCCGCGTATCTGCGTCTTCAACCGCTGGACCAGCGGTCTGGGCCAGTTCACCGAAACGGTGCGGCTGATCGCGCCGGATCAGATGACGGTCCTGCAAAAAGCGGAGTCGAAATTCGGGTTGCAGGAAGTCACCCAACAGGCCACCAAAGTCGTGGTTTTGGGCGGGGTGAAATTTGAAACCGAGGGCGCCTATTATATCGAGGTGTTGGTGGATGACGTGATGAAGATCCGTTATCCGCTGCTGATTTCGGTCGTCCCGCAGCCGCCGCGGCCGACCGAGACCAAGTGACAAGAGCGCGGCGGCTGGAGCAATCTCCGTCCCGTCAATTCGTAGCGCCGCCCGGAAAGAGAAAGTCCGGTCCTAACAACAACACCGTCTGCCGCGTCTTCGCGCGCTGGGCGACGCGGCAATGTAACCTCCCCACTCCGGCGAGGGCCGGAGACTCCGGTTGGATGTTGTCGCGCGGAATGACTTCGACCGATTGCACCCGGTCAACGCTCATGGCGTACTGGCGGGCGCCGCTCCGCACCACAATCGCCATTTCGCGCCGTGTTTCCCTCAGAAGCTGGCGGGATTCCTCAAATATCCTGATCAAGTTTGCCAGTTCCCCGTTTCGGCGCTGGTCCAGTATCGCCAGGGCTTCGTCGAAGTTCCCATTTTCCGCTTTCGTCAGGACTTCGTCGGCGGCGGCATGAATGACTTGGTGGGGCGCATCCATTTTCTTCAACGCCATGCGGAAGAGGGCGGCCTGGATGGATTGCTCCTCGCATTTGTAACGATCATACCACTGCCCGAATTTGCATTTGTGCGGATCGCGGGCGAGGCCGAACGGCCGGCGCTCCCGCACGCACGCCTCCAGTTCCTTCAGCCATTTGCGGTGGTCCTGCTCCCGGTCGTGCAACAATTGAATGAGCGCCTCCTGGTCCGAGCAGGACGCGGTCAGGCCCAGTTTGGTCCGCAGATCCACCACCTTCAAGATGCGGCCGCGGATGTCTATTACCCCGCGAATTTCGGGCGGCAGGTTGGGGACGCGAACCACCGGAGGCAAAATCAACATCTCCCGCACCAACTCGGAGGACACTGCGAGAAGATTGTTGCCAGATTCGAACAGCACGAAGGGAATCTTGTCTGGTGACACGGCATTCATGGCTAACTTTTCGGCTGGGAATCCGAGGTTCCCGCTTTTCAATGGCAATGGCCGATTCGTCTCCTCGTACATCGGCCAAATCCCGGTCTGGCTTAAGTTCCTCGGCAGCGAAATTTCACCTGTCGCCGAAATAGTGAAATTTGATCCATAGGCCGCTGTTCGTGCTTTCGGCAGTAATCCAGCCGCCAACCTGCACTTTGCCTTGGAGGAATTGCTCGTATTCCTCCGGGGTCATGCGGCCACCTTTCCCGAATTGGACCTGAACGTTGCCATCCACCAGCCATATCTGCGAAAGCATTTGTTGGGAACGTACCGCACGGACAAGGCTGTCCGCGCTCCTTACGGTTGCCGCTGTGCCGCGCAATTCTGTTCGAGCCTGTGCGTTAGTATTCAAGTTTCTTCCATTCGACATCCACTGGACACCGTCGCCCGCTTGGCGGTATATTCAAGGAAATCTTCGGCCATGAACTCGAAGTCATCTCTCCCCAATTCGGCCGTCCGCGTGGCGGCACTCCTTATCGCGGTCACTGCCGCCGGCTTCGTCGGCTGCGCTTCGCCGAAAGCGGATCTGACAAAATATCTCGTGCCGGTCAGCCAGTTGCCGGTGCAAACGGCCCTGCCGGATGTGATGACGATGTGCGACGGCACCAAAGTCACGACAGTCCAGCAATGGCGGCAGCGGCGCGAGGAGATGAAACAGATTCTGGAATACTATGAACTGGGCCACGCCCCGCCGCCGCCGGGAAACGTCGCCGGGGACGTCCTGAAAACCGAAACTGTTCTTGATGGCGCCGCCGTCTTCAAACTGGTTCACCTCAAGTTCGGACCGGGAAAGTCCATTGGCTTTGACGTTGGCATTTTTGTTCCCGTCAAGGGGAACGGGCCGTTTCCCACCATTGTCAATCCATCGTTTGCCATCACGCCCGGGACTTCTGAGAAGAGAATCACTCCTGGTGTCGCCGGGATGGCCGAGCTTTCAAATCCCCCCACCAACGCGGCGCGCGGCTTCTCCAATTTGCTGGCGCGCGGCTATGCCGTTGCGACTTACCACTACACCCAGTGCGGATCGGACGACACCAATTTTCTGAACAACACCTTTTTCCCGGCCTATCCGGGTTATGACTGGGGAGTGCTGTCAGCATGGGCCTGGGGATTGTCCCGTTGCGTGGACTACCTGGAAGCCCAGCCTTTCGCTGACAAGACGAAATTGATCGCCCTCGGACATTCACGCCTCGGAAAACTGACGATGGTGGCGACGGCCTTTGACGAGCGGATTGCCTTGGGCGCGCCCGCCGGTTCCAGCGGGGCCGGCACCGGCGCCTACCGTTTTTGCGGACCCAACCGCGGCGGCAAGGAAGGATTCGAGGACATGACGCGAAAATTCCCGTGGTATTTTGTGCCGCGCGCAAAGGAGTTTACCGGCCAGATCAACAAACTTCCGTTCGACGCCCACTGGTTCATCGCGCTGACCGCACCGCGCCCGTGGATTTCCGTGGAGGGCACCGACGACCAGAATTGCGTTCCGAATGCGGTTCGTCAATCGGTGCTGGCCGCGCGCCCGGTTTACCAGTTCCTTGGAGTGAGCCCGGAGCGCGTCGGCGTGAACTATGACAACCATCGCCACGCCTTGACCGCGGGAGATTGGACGGCCGCCCTGGATTTCGCCGACCAACAATTGCGCGGCATCGACCACCACCGCACCTTCGACCAGTTCCCGCCCGACCAACCGGCCCAGTAGAAGCGAACCCGCCGATTCCGGCTAGATAAGCATCGCTTCCCGCATTGCGCGTGTACCCGGAGGTGGCAGATCCTTTCCAGCCTGCTGTAATTGTCCGACTTCTTCCCTAACCAACTCGCACAATTGATGATACGCGTCCTCCTCGCTCCCGCTATGGCACACCCCGCCCCATGGAAAGAGGTCCGGGCAGTAGCCAACATAAAGTCCGTCCTCATCATTCCAGCGGACATATTTCAAATACTGATCCTCGTTTTTCATCTGGCGTCAATTATCCTCCGCCACGGGATTGGCCAGGTAATATTGGTACATTCGTTCCAGGCCGGTTTCCAGCGGCACGCGCGGCTCATAGGCCAGCATCCGGCGTGACTTTTCCAGGCAGGGACAGCGGCGTTGCGGGTTGTCTGTCAAATATTTCGGGTCGTCGCTCTGTTTGTATTCCACACGCAAACCGCCGCCGGAAAGTTTGACCACCATCTCCGCCAGTTGGCTCATCGAAATCTCCGGCGCGTCGGCGCCGATGTTAAAGGACTCGCCCTGGTGCGGGCTGAGCAGGGCGCGAAGATAACCGCTGATCGCGTCGGAAATGTAGCAGAACGTGCGGGTGGCCCGGCCGTCGGACAAGAGCACGATGTTCCGCCGCGCCAGCACGTCGCGGAAGAAATCAGGCAGGACGCGCCGGTCGGAGATTTTCAGCCCGGTCCCGTAGTTGTTGAAGGGTCGCACAATTTTGACCGGCACCTTATGCACCTGCCAGAAATTGACGCACAGCGTTTCGCCGTAACGCTTGGATTCGTCGTAACAACTGCGCGGGCCGGTGCAACTGACGTTGCCGCGATACGTTTCCTTGGTGGGAATGTTGGCGGCGTCGGGATCGCCATAGATTTCGCTGGTGGAAAAAAAGAGGAAGCTCTCGATCGGCCTCGCCACCGCTGCGTCCAGCAAATGGCGCAAGCCCATCACGTTCGCATCCATTGTTTCAATAGGATGCATCCGATAAAAAATGGGGGACGCAATCGAGGCGGCGTGGATGATGAAATCCACCGGCAGGACCGGTTGTTTCTTGACAATGTCGCGCGTTTCGCAAACCAAATCGGGCCGCGGCGGCAGCGCTTCCAGCCAGGGCGGCTTGCCCCGGGCGAAGCTGTCCCAGGCGATCAGGCGGCAGGGCCGGTCGCGCAGCCACGAATCGTTCAGCGTCAGAAAATAATGGATGAAATGGCTGCCAAGAAATCCCGCCGCGCCCGTCAACAAGATCGTTTTGCCGGCGAACCGCTGGTTGAGCGGGCCCAGTTCGACCAGCACGCGTTTGGCGTCTTCCGTCAGATTCGGGTCCATGCAGTTACCAGACTTTCCAGGGTGCCTTGCCTTCGGCCCACATTTTGTTGAGCAGCGTGAACTCCTGGAACGTGTCCATCGGCTGCCAGAATCCGTTGTGCTGCCACGCCATCAGCTCGCCTTCGCGCGCCATCGCCCGCAACGGTTCCTGCTCGAACATCATCGTGTCGCCGTCGTGCAGATAGTCAAAAATCCGGGTCGAAGCGACAAAGAAGCCGCCGTTGATCCGTCCTTCCGTCACCTGCGGTTTTTCGTTGAACTGCGAGACGCAACTCTGGTCGTCCACGGAAAGCTCGCCGAAACGCCCCGGCGGACGCACCGCCGTCAGCGTCAGTTTCTTGCGGTGGCGGCGATGGAATTCCAGCGCGGCCTTGATATCAATGTTTCCCACACAATCGCCGTAGGTGAGAAAGAACTCCTTGTCCTTGCCGAGATAATTGCGAATGCGGGCGATGCGTCCGGCGGTCATGGTTTCCTGGCCGGTGTCGGCCAGGGTGACCCGCCAATCCTCCTCGGAGTGGTGATTATGGAATTTGACGGCGGCCTTCTGCCCGAGCGAAAGGGTGACGTCGCTGGTCATCCAGTGGTAATTACGAAAGTAATCCTTGATCATCTCGCCCTTGTAACCGAGGCAGAGGATGAAATCCTTGTGGCCCTGCGCGGCATAGGTTTTCATGATGTGCCAGAGAATGGGCCGGTCCCCGATGGGCACCATCGGTTTCGGGCGGTATTCGGTTTCCTCGCGCAGACGAGTTCCCTTCCCACCGCAAAGAATGACGACTTTCATGCGGGGAAGGCTAAAGGCTAAGGGCGGAAGGCTAAAGGCCAAAATTGCGGCGCCGGAGCCTTTCGCCGAATGGCAAGCGACAGGCACGAACTGCCACGGAACGGGTGAAATCGTTGGACGTGCCACGTTCCGCCGGCGGGACGTCGACGGCTGCGACAGATGGCAAGGTTGGCGGCTGGCCCGCAGGGCGGGGTGAGCGGTCAAATCGGCAAAAGAGCCAGCCCGCCAGGCGGGCTGGTCGCGTTCTTGAAAAGCGGCAAGCGATCCGGTTATTTTCCAAAAAAAAGTCGTTTGATTAGGTTGGATTTGGTCACATGGGCGTCGAAGGGAGCGCGGATTGGCCGGAGCGGCCGGGAGTGCGAGAGGCGGGAAAGCACCGCGCCGCCACGGCGCGGACGACCGACGGGCGGCTCGGAGAGCCGTCCCGGCGAGGCGCGATCGAGGCGGCGCCGTTGGGTCCGGAAACACCATGATAGTATAGAAGGGTTAACGGTTAACCTTCAGTGGAGAAGGTAGCATAGTGTAAATGGATTGTCCAAAATTTCCTGAGCAACTGCAACGGGGTGGGGCCATGGTTATCGATCCGCACGAAATGCCACCGAACGGGAGAAATGGTCGGCCGCGCCACGTTCCGCCGGCGCGACGCCGCCGGGTGCGACAGATGGCATGGTTGGTGGCTGGCCCGCAGGGCGGGCTGAGGGTCAGAGCGGCAAAGGTGCCGGCCTGCCAGGCAGGTTGGTCGCGTTCGGACTGCGGACGTTTTTGCCCCCGGCGACGGGCGCACTTCGCCACCTTTTAGGTGAATCCACCACCGTGGCGCCAACGATTGGGGGAGCTTTTTGACTTTCTCGGCATTGGCGAGGCGTTCGAAAGCGGCGCTGTCGCGCCGCACTCCAGGACGCGAAGCGTTCACGGCAGCAACCGAACTTCGCGAAGCGTCTTCGAGTGCGGAACGACAGTTCCGCTTTTGGACGGAGCGCCTACACAATATCGCGCATCGGCGAACGGATATTTAAATGCCAGATCCGACCGTCCAGTTGACTGGAACCAAGGTCTGGGCCACATTCAAACTATGGAGAATGTCAGGACGGACCCTGCTGCGAACCCTCTGCTACCGCCGCCTCTATTTCCCTCCTGGCGCGACCTCAGAATCGGATGTTGGATTCCTCATTCATCACCGGACCCTGGCCGCGATGAAGGTGGTGGGCACCCGGTATGTCCCGGCCAGGGGCGCCGCCATTCCACAAACCTGCGCCAACCAGGCGGCCGTCGCCTGCGCCCTGGAACGCTACCGTCTCGCCAACGGGCAATTCCCCGAGACCCTCGACGCGCTGGCGCCCCGCTTTATCGTCCGTGTTCCCAACGACGTCATCGGCGGGCAGACCTACAAATACCGCCGCACCGACGACCGGCAATTTATTCTTTACTCCGTCGGCTGGGATGAGAAGGACGACGGCGGCGTCCCCGGAAAGGCCTTGTTTGATTTGGAACACGGGGACTGGGTCTGGGCCTATCCCGCCAAATAACCGGATGGCCATGCGCAAAGAGGCCGGGAATACAGCGGCGGGACGCCGCTGCCACATTTGGACGCGAACGCTCGCGTCGGGTAAGAGACGCGCGGACAAGGCTGTCCGCGCTGCGTTGGATTTGGGTTCGGTTCGGCCCTTGCAGAATGGCATGGCTCAAAGCCGCGAGGGATGCTAATTCAGCCGGACGGTCAGGCTGCCATCGAGGCGTTTTGACAGATCGATCGGATCGCCGACGGTCACTTGCAGCGGATTCACTTGATAGGCCCAGACTTCAAAATGGGTCAGCGTGGCCTCGCCGTAAATCGTGGCAAAAGCGCCGTCCACGGCGTCCATGCCGTGCGCCACTTTCACCCGGCCAATCCGCGGAATGTTGTAGCGCGGATCAAAAGTGAGCCATTCCTGCCCCAGATATACTTCGCAATAGGCGTGGAAATCCATCGGCGTGCCCGGGTCAACGTAGCCGATGTCCGGCAAATGGCCGGTCACGTAGCGCGCCGGCAGGTTGAAGGCGCGGCAGAGAGCGATGGCAGAGTGGGCGAAATCCCGGCAGACGCCGTAGCGGCGCTGGATGACCTCGGAGGCGGACAGGTCGGAGCGGCCGGACATGTAACGGTATTCAATGTTGTTGTGAACCCAATCGCAGATGGCCTGCACCCGCGGCAGGCCGTGCTGGATCTGGCCGAATTGATTCCAGGCAAAATTCATCAATTTATCGGAATCGCAATACCGGCTGGGCAGGGTGTAGCGCAACAACTCAGACGGCAACTGGCCTACCGGCAAAACCTGGCCATGCACCTCGCGGCTGTCCGGCAAGGACGACACGGCCACCAGCGCGTCGTGGCGAATTTCATTGCGGCCCGGCATGAACATCGAGCGATAGGTGAAATTACCGTGGCTGTCCGGAAACTCGTATGAGGGCAAACCGATGCCAAAGGACAGCTTCTCCTGCGTCACCAGCACGCGCCCTTCCAGCCGCGGTTTGATTACGAAAAGCACCGGCGTCGGCACCGTGGTTTCGTAGGCGAGATTGCAGCCTACGCGGACCGTAATATCAAGTGGTGTCCAGCTCATATAATAAGAAATCGCTGGGCTCACTGTGGTGGTGAATCAGCGTGCCGTCAAACGGCATAGCAAAGAACCTTCAATAGGCCTACCCATTGTGGTGTCGAAATGGAAACCACAATTTGTTGCGATTTCTACTTGCATTTATGGTGACTTGTGCGATTGTTCTTGCCCCGTTCAACGGATTGAACGGTCAATTTGAATAAAATACGAAAATATAGAATAGGAAATAGCATGAATGCATCGTCACTTGACTCACTTCAAACTGCCGCCACGCAGTTGGCCCGGCTCTCCGGGCCGCACGGTTATCGCCTTGATGGCGACCTTGTCCACCTGAACGCCATGTTCGCGCTGCTCGACAGCGCCGCCCACGAACGTTCCTGGGCGCTCCAACTCTGGGCCTGCCCGAATGCGCCGACTTCGGCGGGAGACCTGGCCGGGCATCTCGTCGCGGAAGTGGCCCTGCCGCCGATGGGCGAATTGGCCGACGAGGTGGAACACTTCGAGGTGAGCACCTTTGCCTGGCCGCCCGCCGGAACCGGTGAGCATGTCATGGTAATGGTCCTGGCCTCGGGGCAACCCGGCCAATTCAACGACGTTCACGACTTTGCGGTGTATGCGCGTCGTCAGCAATTCGCGCAACCGCGCCTGGGTGGGAATGTCGGCTATAGTGTCGATGGTAATCGCGTGCAAATCACGGTTGACCGTGTGGAGAATCTGCGCGAGTCCGACAATCGCAGCGGCACGCTGGCGCTGGAACTTTGGGCGCTGCCGTCATCGTATGCGGGCGGGCAGTTTGAGGGCGAACATCTGGCGGGAGTGGAGATTGGAACGATTGCCGGGCAGTCGGATCTGGCGTTGTCGCCGATAGACCTGGACTTTCACGCGCCGTCCGCAGGGACATGGCAGGTCGTGCTGATGTTGCGGGAATGGACCGCCATCGGATTCGTGACGCGCGATTTCGTGAATTTCGGAGTTCCTTATGTGGTGGCAGCACCAGCGGTTGAAGAAACCCCCGCCGCAGTCGCCAAGCCTGCGCCTGCTGCGGTCGCGCCGGTCGCGGTCGTTTCGCCGGCGGCATCTGCCACCGTGGCGGCACCGGTCGCCAAGACTGCGCCAGCCGCGGTCGTGACGCCAACCCCGGCCCCAGCGCCGGTCGCGGAAGCTAAATCTGCCACAACGGTTGCGGCTCGTTCACCTCTGGCGCCGGCGGCACTGGTTGCGCCGGCGGCGGTCGTGGCCAGGCCGGCCGCTCCCGTGGCGGAGAAACCGGTTGAGCCAGTGACGAAAAAGACGGCAGGGACCGAAACGGCCAAAGCGCCGACGAAGAGCACGACGCTTTCAGTCAACACCGCGCCGGTGGAAGCACTGGCTGAGGTGGACGGGCTGAATTTGAAGCTCGCGCAGGGAATTGCCCGGAAACGGCCGTTTACCTCGCTGGATGATCTGCGCTCCGTGAAGGGTCTGGGGCCGAAGATTCTGGCCAAGATTCGTGCGCGGCTGAGGCTGTAAAGCATCGGTTTGCGCGTCGTGATTCAACGGGTTAGCCGGGCCGGCGTCGAAATCGCGGGCACGGCCAAGGCCGCGATTCAACACGGTCTGCTAGTGTTGCTGGCGGTTGAGGAATCGGATACGGACGAGGACATCGAATGGTTGAGCGGGAAAACTGTCCGGCTGCGAATCTTCAACGATGAGCAGGGGTTGATGAACCGGTCAGTGCAGGAAGTCGGAGGGGAGATTCTTTTGGTCAGCCAGTTCACGCTCTTTGCCAGCACGAAAAAGGGCAACCGACCTTCGTTCAGCCGGTCAGCGCGACCGGAGATGGCGATCCCCATGTATGAGAAATTCGTCGCGCGGTTGACGCTGGATTTGGGGAAAGCTGTCGCGACGGGGGAATTCGGCGCGGACATGCAGGTCACACTGGTCAATGACGGGCCGGTGACCATAATTATTGACTCAAAGAACCGGGACTGACGCGGTGGCAGTCGGTTAGCCGCCGGTCACGGAAATGACGTCAAGACCCTCCGCTTTGGCCAGGCGTGATTGGCGCGCGTCGGTGGTAAGAAAAAGCTCACTTTCCAGGTCAAGCGCCGCGGCCACGTGAAGGAGGTCAATGGCGCGCGCTCCCAGACGCTCCGAATGGGCGGCGGACAGCTTTGCGGCACGGGCAAGTGCGACCTCCATGTCGGTCGTGACGTCGAGCAGGGCGCGGCGGGACAGAAATCGATCCAAACGGGAAAGTGCGGCATCGCGCTCGCGGGCCACATGGCGGCGGTCACCGGACGTCAGCGAACGGCGCTGATAAAAGGCGCGGGCGAGAATGGCGTTGCGAACCTCCAATGCGTGCAAGGGCAGAAAAAACAGGGGCGGATTGCCGAGGCTACGGTACTGGGCGATGGTGGCCGGGGATTCGATTTCTGAGGTAACCATCCGCAGGATGAAACTGCTGTCGGCATAGACTCTCACCGGCGCGACTCCTCCAGCACGCGGACAGCGCTAATCCTCGCGGGCTTTTCCGACAAGACCTCGTCCAGAATCTCGTCTATGGCGTTACGGCGTCCGGCTTCGTCATCAGCCTTATCGGGAGCGCCTTGCAACATCCAGAGCAGTTCGCCGCGGTCGGTGACATGGACCTTTTGGCCGAGCCGGGTCAGGCGTTTGACTTTAAGCGGCTCCCGCAGCAGGGTGCGCAATGTGATCTTCGTCATTGTCTGACGATAATGTCAGACGTCGTAACTGTCAATTCCCTGCTATTTCACAACGACTTTGATGCTGTCGCTGTGGCTGTTGAATTCGGGGGCGTAGAGGCACTGGATTTCGGCGACGCCGGTTTGGTATTCGCCGCGAAGCTGGACGCGGGTCGAGTATTCGAAGACGTAGGTGCCTTTCGGAAGGTAATCGATGAAGAAATGGCTGGCGGTGTCGCGGGTGCTTTCGTAGTAGGCCAGGCCGTCCTGATATTTATAACGCGAGAGGACGTTGACCGGCTCGGTCCCGCTGCCGCGCTGGTCTTTTAGGTGAACGTATTCCATGTCGCGGTCGGTGCGCAACTCGAGGCGCACGACCAGTTCGTCACCGACGGCCAGCGGGCCCTTGACGGGCTGCAGAACCGGGCCGCGGGCGGTGTTGACCTTGGTGAACAAGCTCTTTTTCAGCTTGAGCGGGGTGGCCTCGTTCGGGGTGACTTTGGAGATGTCTTCAAGGTATTGCCAATGAACGCTGCCCCAGGCGACGCCGGGATCGGACTTTTTGACGACGATTTCGCCCATTTTAGGTTTGACTTCGGACGGAGCGAATTTGACTTCGTAGAAGCCGGTGCCGGGCTCGGGGGAAGTGGGGGGTGCGGAGTGGGGAGTGGCGAGTGGAAGACCTGTCTTGCCGGGGGTGACGTTTTGGCCGCCGATGGTGACTTCGGTGAGGGCGGTGCTGGACAGCAGGTTCGCGCCGCGCAGGAGCAAGGCATAGACGGCGTCGGCGGTGGCCTTGGTGGTTTTCCAGTCCTGGGTTTGTTTTTGTTTCAGCAGCCAGACGCGGCAGGCTTCGACAGAAGGTTGATCCTCAGTGACTTCGTCGAAGGCTTCGATCATCTGGGCCTGGGTTTCGATGGGGGCGCGATACCACCACCAACTCAGTTCGGTGTCGCGCCAGAACATGCCCATTTCGTCATTGGTGACGCTGCGTTCCTTGAGCGACCGTACAATGGCTTGCGCGATGGCCAGATTGTCGGAGCCACCCCAGCGTTTGAGAGCGAGGGCCATCTGGGCCTGGGACTGGCGACAGCCGTTTTGCAGCCAGAACTTGCGGGATTGCGTGAGGAAGAATTCAACGGCTCTCTGATTGGCGGGAGCGATTGGCGCGTTCGTCAAGAAGAAGCTGCGGCCGTAGAGATACAGGGCGACTTCGGAGGTGGGAACATACTTTTCCGGCTCGGCCATGGTCTTTTGGATGTTGTCGTAGCGCCCGGTCATCCAGGCATCGAGGCGGGCGAGGGCACGGACGGCGTCCGCCACGGGAATATCGGCGCCGAGGTGGCGCAAGCGACCGAAACCGGTGACGATGTAGAGGGTGATGTAGTCGTTGGCCGGCCCGCCGGGGAACCAGGGCCAGCGGCCATCTTCCAATTGCATGTCGGTCAATTTGCGGAGGGTGGCGTCGGTTTCGTTATCGAGACGGTTGTTGTCGAATAGAATTCCGACGTTGCGCCGGGCCTGGCTTTCGTTGTTGGCCTGGCACAGCCACGGCGTTTCTTCGATCATGACGGATTTGAGGTCCTGATCTTTATCGAGAGGCGAATCGAGCGCGGGGGTGTTCTTCCATTGGTCAAAGACGTTGCGGATTTTCGGGTCGTGATTGGCGATGTGGCGGGCGAGGGCATTGGCGTAGAGGCGGTTGAAGGTCTGTTCGCTGCACTCGTAGGGGTATTCCATCAGGTAGGGGAGCGCGAGGACGGCATACCAGGCGGGATTGGACACCATTTCGACCGTCACACCTTCGTTCTGGATGGTTTTGGATTTGCCGGACTGGGCGAGTTTGACGAATTCAAAATGGTTGGTGGCAGGACCGCGCATGGCCAAGGGCATGGATTCAGTGAGGAAGACGCGGCGCGAGAGAACCGGGAGGCCGCCCTCTTCGCCGTCGGAGAATTCGGAGGTTGCGGCCACGGCTTTATAGGTCAGGAACGGGGCGCTGTCGGGAACGGTGATGCGCCAGGCGAAACTACGGGATTCGCGGGCCGGGATGTCAAAGTCCTGTTCAGGTTTGTTGTTGCGCAGGAGTTTGTCGGCGGACAGGCTGTCGGCGGCGTTGGCGAAGGTAAGCCGGACGCGGCCTTGCTGCGACTTTTCGCTCTGATTGGAAACTTTGACCGTGAACTCGACGGTGTCGCCTTCGCGCAGGAAGCGCGGGGGATTGGGTTGGACCATGATGTCCTTGGCGGTGACGGTGTGGCCTTCGAGCAGGCCGGCGCGCAGGTTCTGGTCGTGGGCGAAGCCGAGGAAATGCCACTTGGTTACGGCCTCCGGCATGGTGAAGGAGAGGCGGACGACGCCATTGGAATCGGACAGGAGTTGAGGGAAGAAGAAGGCGCTTTCGGCGAGGTTTTTGCGGGCGGTGACGGCACCGAGGTTGACGGGGGAACCGGGTTGATGACTGAGGCCGGCACGTTCGGCTGGAGAATCCCCACTGAAGGGCAGTTTTGCCTTATCCACCTCCTCGTCTTTTTCACGTGAATCCATGAGCGCAAATGATCCCGGCGATGCCGCTGGCATGGCGGAATTCATGGGCATTGCTCCATCCACCGCGAGTGATCTCGTGGCAACCGTCCCCCCTCCAAATCCGCCTCCGCCACCCCATCGACTAAGAACGCCATTACGACTGTAGAAGTAGCGGTTAGCCAACCAAGCGGCCATCAGGTCGTCGGGAAAGTGCCGATAGGTGATGTCCACCCGCTCGTATCCTGGGTCCCAACCGTTGTAGAAAGGATTGAACGGCATGGCGTAATTCAGGAATTCGCCGGGCTGCGGCCAGCCGTCCTGGTGGAAAACGCCGAAGCCGCTCTGCCAGTTATGGGGCGCAAACTGGTCGAGCGATTCGTCATAGAGCGCGGCGACCATTTCGGCGACGGATTTCTCGATGCCGGGACCTTTGATGACGGCGCTCCAGGTATCCTTCTGGCCGGGTTGCAACTTTGACGTGAAATGTTCCCACGTCAGCGAGAGTTCCTTGTTTTTCCAGGGTACGGAAACCTGGCGGGCGTTGAGGTAGGCGCGGTTTTCGCGCACCTGGGTAACGCGCAACGAGAAGCCGCCGCGCAACGCCTCGGTCACCGCAACGTTGATTTTCTGCTGGGTCGCGCCGGGCGTGGTCCAAAAACTCCGGATGATTTTGTTGCGATGTTCGATTTCGACAAAGGCGCGGCCGATGTCGTAGCCGGTTCCCCAAAGCGCCATGAAGTCCTGGCCCGGTTGTACTTCCCAGTCGGGCGAGTCAAGCAAGTTGGGAATCTTGAGGGCGAGCTTGGTGTCGTCCGGTTTTACGACGCGCACAGGCAGCCGGCCGGTAACCTTTTTGCCGAACCGATCCTGCGTCTCCAACATGGCGCGATAGAAGCCGGCAGGCAGCGGGAACGAAAGTTTCGCGGTTCCATTCGTGTCGGTGGTGAACGGCTTTTCCGACACAACTTTGCCCAGCGGCCAATTCAATGGGTTTGACACGTCATCTTCGGCCGGTCCGTTCCCCCAATAGTAATTCCTCGCGACCGGCGGCGCGTGGACTTTTTCCGGACTCTGCAATTCGTAAATCTTGACGTTGCCTTCGGCGGTCTGCGGTTCGCCATCCAGTGTCTTGGTGGTGATATTCAGTTCGACGGCTTTGTCGGTCGTCTGCCATTCGTCCGCCTGAAGCGTGGCAACGAGGGCGGTATAACCGACGAGCACGCCGCGATCAGCGGAGCGGGTTTCACCGGCGGAGTCGGTCACATCGGTCGTGATTGAATAATAGAAAGTGGGTTCGTCTTTTTCCGCGACTTCCAAGTCGGGCCGGGCGGTGAATTCGATCTTAAACGAGCCGTCGGTTTGTGTCTTGGCGGTGCCGTGGGCAATTTCCTGGCTCTGGCGTTGGAGCCCGCGCATCCACCACCCCCACCACCAAGGCATCCGAACGTCGCGGACGATGCGATACTTGACTTGGGCGCCATCCACCGCGGCGCCGGTGTAGGCGGTGGCATGCCCAGTCAGGCCGACGAGGTCGTTAAGTTTGGCGGCGGTTTTTGGAGCGTCGAGAGTGACTTCAAATTTGGGGCGCTTGTATTCTTCGACCCGAAACGCGGTGCTTCCCTGGGCGCGACCTTCGACGCGGAGCGTCATCTGGCCCATGAGGCGGTCCCGCGGCGCGGTGAAACTGCCGGATATGGAACCGTAGTCATTGGCGCGGAGGGATTGGCGGGCGATTTCCTTGCCGTTGGGATCGGAGAAAATGACGGTCACCAGTTCGCCTTTTAAGATGTGGTAATCGTCCCTGGTCGTGTCCGCCCAGAGACATATTCCCTTATATTGAATGATCTGGCCGGGGCGATAAAGGGAGCGGTCAGTGAAGAAAACGGTGGCGGAGTAGGGTTGCGGTTCGGGTTGAACATTCCACTGATACCACCATTGGTCCTGTTGGGTGGCGATTTCGTGGCCATTGTGGCGCGCCCGAAAGAGGTAGCCGCGGCCTTGCGCCGGTTGCATGGAATAGAATCCATTCGTGTCGGTCGTGAGATCGGGATCGGCGATGCGATTGCCATTTTGATCCAGATGCCAGACAGACATCTGCGCGCCGGCAACCGGTTCGCCGGAATTGGCGTTGAGGACGAAGCCTTCCAGGTTGTGGTCGCGGCTGCGGGTAATCAGCGCGAGATCACTCACCCAAATTGGCACCATGGAAATAAAGTTGTAGGCTTCGGCAAAGGTCTCCAAATGGCTGGCGGCGATGAAATAGAAACCGGGTTTCAGCGTTTCCGGGGCTGGCACATCAAATGTCTTCTCCTTGTAATCGGGTGTGGGTGGGAGTTTGGCTGACCATGCGAGGGCGGGAGCCTTGGCCAAAATTTCGCGGCGTTCAGCTTCACTCAGGTTTTCCGGACGTTGGTGGTTTTTTTGGAGGAAGATTTCCCAATCCACGGGAATGGCCCGGAAATAAACGACGTCCAAGTTGCGATAGTTGACGTTGATCTTCGGCCAGGGTGCGTTCCAGACCCGTTCGGTGGTAATGTTGGCCGATTTGGCTTCGATTTCGAGAACGAGATTGTGGCAGAGCTTGCCGCCGGGTGCGGTTGGGAAACGTTTGGCGGCATCTTGCGCGAGGTCGTGCGCCTTGACCCGATCTCCTTCCTGGTCAATCACGCTGGCTTCGCGCTCGGTGGCGAAGGCGGAGAGGTCGGAGTCGGCGTGTTCGCGGATAAAACGTTCGAGCGCGGCTATGTAGCGGGTGTTCTTGTTTTCGCCGACGGCGACGTTCCAGCCCCAGGTCAGCCGTTCCAAATCAGCGGCGGCAAAGGCCGCGTTGGGCGCGGGATCGTTCTGATGAAAGCGCAGGAGGTCACGGAAGAGCTTGAGCGCGTGAATGGCGGTTTCGTTGGTTTCCGCGGGAAGCCGGTCCACCCAGGCGAGGAATTCCGGCGCGGGCTGGAAGATGGGGCTGTCGGCCGGAATATCGAACGAACCTTCCGGCCGGGCGCCCGCCTGTTCGCCGGCGGTGTAGAACGCCAGAGCTTCCCAGGCGAGGAAATCGTAGAGGGTGGGACGCAACGAGTCGGGCATCGTGCCCTTTTCGATGAGATCGTTCCAGGCGCTGATCGGGATGGCTTGGAGATTTTTTGCGGCGGCGAGGGAATTGGTAAAATGGCGGTCAATCTCGGTGAAGATTCGCGCCAGGTCCCAGGTGGTGATGTCCTTGCCGGGTGGTTGCGCGGTGGCGGTGCGTTGGAGGAACCGCCATTGGTTGCCTCGGTAATACTGCCAGTACCAGTACGCTTGCAGGGTTTCGAGGATGGGTTGCAGCTCCTGCGGGGCGCGTGAAATTTCGGCGTCCATCCGCGTGATTCGCTCTTCGGGTTTGTTGCCTTGGATTGTGCTTTCGAGGACGATCTTTTTGGCGATGGCCTTGGCGGCTTCGGGATAGGCTTTGTCCTTGAGCGCACCGGCGATGATGGGCTCGAGGTTGGTGAGGGCGGTTTGGGGGAGGCCTTTGGCGGCGGCGTCATTGACCTGGCGCCAGAGATCGTCACGGGAGGCGGCCATCGCGGAGAGCGCGATTGAGGCCAGAAGTGCAGCCGGCAAAAAATAAAGGATTCGTTTCATACTCCAAGCGCGGTCTCACCATCATATCATGGCGGAACGCAATACCATGTTAGACGGCGAATTTGGGCAATTGCTCCTTTTGGGCCAAATGGGTCGGAGCAAATTAACAATGAAAGATGGGGCTCGCTGGAGCTCGCCCCTCCCGAACTTTCTGAAGCGAATTTGCGTCGCGTGAATTATTTTGCCGGATTCTCGGTTGGCGGCGGGGTGGGGGCTGGTACTACCGGGGTGTTAGTGGTGGCGGTGGGGACGGTGTCGGCGCCCGCGAGTTCGTCGGGGAGAATGGTGATGGCGATGCGGCGGTTGCGGGCGCGGCCTTCGGGAGTCGCATTGTCGGCGATGGGACGGTATTCGCCGTAGCCGACGGCGCCGACGCGGCGGGGGTCCACGCCGGCTTTTTCGACCAGGAAATGGACGGCGGCCAGGGCGCGGGCGGTGGAAAGTTCCCAGTTGCTGGGCATCCGCGCGGTGTGAATGGGGATGTTGTCGGTGTGGCCGATGACGTGGATTTTGAGTTCGGGATGGCCGGCGAGAATTTCGGCGATTTTGCGCAGCACGGCTTCGCCACCGGGGCGCACCACGGCTTCTCCGGAATCGAACATGACCCGGTCAAGAATATTGACGGTGAGTTTCCCCTGGAGGTTGGAGATGGTGACGTCCTTGGATTCGAGGTCGGAACGCATTTCGTCCTCGAGTCCTTTGGCCATCTGGCCGGCCATGTCCTTTTCCTTTTCGAGTCCGGCGACCTGGGATTGGAGGGCGGCGATCTTGGCGGTGTCAGTCTGGATTTGGGCAAGGGCGTTGGAGAGGCCGGTGTTGGCATGGGTTAAGTCGGCGCGAAGGGAATCGAGATCGCGGAGTTTATTTTGGGCGGAGGCCCAGAGGAGCAGCAGCGCGATCGAAAGCACGACCAGGAAGCCAAGGGCGATTCGGAGCGGTTTGGGTGTGTCGGAATCGCGTTCGGCTTTGGTGGCGTATTCGGTAAACGGCTTGGGGCCTTCGGGCGGTTTGGCGCCTTCACTCATGGGGCTCATTTAAGCAGATTTTCGGGGAGCGGCAAAGGGGAAACGGTTGATGAGATTCTGGTCGGAAAGGGCCGAAGGGACGGAAGGGACCATAGAATTGACCGGTGTGGTATAATGGCAGCAAGAGCAGATGATACGACGTGATTATATTGTACGGATGATTGAGGAGATGGGGCGGGCGCTGGCTGAAATCCGGGCGCTGCGCCAGGGCGGGCGCGCGGAAGCGGCGCGCGAGTTGGTGGACGAGGAATGCAAGAAATTCGCGGAGATGGGGGTGGCCGGGATTGTCAAGTTGTCAGAAACGGAATTGCTGGCGCGGGTTTCGGCGGGGCAGTTTGCGCAGACGGTGCATTTGCGAACGCTGGCGGTGGTGAGTCTGCTGTGCGAAGCGGCGGAGATTTCCAGCGACGACAAGCCCGAGGAGGCGCGAGAGATTTACCTGAAGGCGTTGCATCTTCTGTTGGATGTGCTGGCCTTGGATGATCCGGCGGGGTTTCCTGAGTTTGTGCCGAGGGTCGAGGCCATTGTCACCGCCTTGCAAGACAAACCGCTGCCGATGCAAACTCAGGCGTTGCTGATGCGACATTATGAGAGCACGGGACAGTTTGGGAAGGCGGAAGACGCGCTGTATGCGATGGTGGAGGCGACGAACGCGGAGCCGGAGGTGGTTGAATTCGGCCGGGCGTTTTATGGGCGGGCGTTGCGACGGAGTGATGCCGCGTTGGCGGCGGGAAATCTGCCGCGGAACGAGGCGGAAGCGGGGCTGGCGGAGCTGGCCAGGATCGGATCGCCTCGGTAGCGCGAACTCAAATATGGCGGCTTACTTCCGAAAGCCGCTACGATGATAAAAATTGGGGGCTCGCGGGAGCTCGCCCCTCCCGAGTATGGAG
>Ga0302320_10006017_pt1 | contig 27041 bp, 23 predicted proteins | sample Bog_T0_3_FD_202130 | JGI IMG/M metagenome (GOLD analysis project Ga0302320, IMG submission 202130) | Peat permafrost microbial communities from Stordalen Mire near Abisko, Sweden - Bog_T0_3 | ecosystem: Environmental > Terrestrial > Soil > Wetlands > Peat | place: Sweden: Abisko, Stordalen Mire...
CCCGCAGCTGAATTTTGACTGTGAAACCTGCCATGTTTCGGAGAGTTGGAAGAACGTGCAGCCCTTTGATCACTCGCGGACGGGATTCAAACTGGAGGGAGCACATGCAAACGAGGCCGATCCCATTGCCTGCATTGAATGCCACAAAATGCATGCGCTGGCGAGCGATCCGAACACCGTGACGCCTCCCATATTTTCCAATGCGCCCACGGAATGTTCACAATGCCACATCAATACAGATCCCCACGGGGGGCAATTCAGTTCGCCGGAAGAGCGGCGAAGGGATTGTTCATCGTGCCACCTCGCCGTCGGGTGGAGGGCCGGAGGCTTCGATCATGACACGACGTCGTTCCCTCTTTTTGACCATCGCGACGTCCAGTGCGAGAAGTGTCATAAGGACTGGAAAGAGATGGACGGGAAAACAGTACGCGTGTTTCGTGGCACTCCAGTAACCTGCCAGATGTGCCATTAGGACGCGCCGGTATCGCCCGGACTCTCTTCACTTCGGAGGGTCCATCATCCATACTATAAGGCCGGGGTTGTGTGCTCGGTACCGGGTGACCAAGCTGTGATCGGAACAGTTGGCGCTTCTCCGCGCCTTCGCAAGATTGTACGATAATGGAAGACCGGCGCCATGATGGTTTGAGTTTGAGCTCATTAACGCGGGCGGAACGAGCACTTCACCCCCGCCAGTACTATTCTACAAGCGAGAAATCCACCGTACGATAAGGTCCAGCAATGAGTGTCATAACGTTGCAGAATCCGGGAAAAGCCGTTGTGAAGGATCCAGAGAGGCCCCATCGGCTTCTACTGAAATCGGCATACTTTCTCGCCGGGGCGTTGATTGTGGGAGTGGGTGTCTACGGGTTCGATTACTATCCGCTGGATTCAGTGCAGCGAGTTTATTCCGCCAAGCACGAAATGCTTCGGCCGAGTGGTTTCGTGGGATTGTCACTCGGCATCCTGGGCGCCATCCTGTTCTGTAATATTTTTCTCTATGCCATTCGCAAACATTGGGCATGGCTGCGAAAGTGGGGAAGCAATCGCCATTGGCTCAATTTTCACGTGCTGATGGGCCTGACTGCGCCGCTCGTGATTGCTTTCCACGCAGCCTTCAGGTTTCACGGATTGGCAGGGATGGCGTTCTGGATCATGGTTGCGGTCGCCCTAAGCGGCGTGGTGGGGCGATATCTCTATAGCCAGATCCCACGCAACTTGAACGCCGCAGAACTCTCGCTTGCCGAAGCGCGCGTGGAACAGGATAAGTTGACACGTGATCTGGCCGGGCAGAAGCTTTTCTCGGAGGAGGACCTTGCACCGTTGTTCCGGCTTCCCTCCAAGCAGAGGGTGGCAAGTGAATCCATGCTGATGATGTTCCTTTCCCTGATCGCCCTTGATGTGCTGCGCTTCCTGCACGTGGCGAAGCTTCGGCGCAAGGCCCTTGGTTGGGGCGGAAGCTTTGCCACGATGGGCGGGCTGCTGAATTCGCAAGCGCACGAAATTGAAAACGTTATTCTCCTGGCCGGGAAACAGGCGGCCATGTCGAAACGAATTCTCTTCCTCTCAAGGTCGCAGAAGGTCCTTAACCTCTGGCACGTGGTGCACAAACCGTTTAGTTATTCCTTCGTCGTGCTGGCAATCATCCACATTACTGTGGAGCTATTGATCGGGGTCAGGTGAGCATGGATGCACAAACATTGCTTTCGGGATTGTTCGTGGCCGTGGTCACCATTGCTTTCGTATGGAACCACCTGCGCAACCTCAAGAAGAAAGAGCGGAAAGCCAGGGAGGCGGCCGAGAAAGGTAGCCTGATTTCAGGCGGACCCCAGGCTCAGCATCCGCATATCGACGGCGCCCAATGCATTGGCTGCGGAACGTGCACCGCGGTTTGTCCGGAAGGTGAAGTTTTGGCAGTGATCGGAGGAAAGGCGGTCATCGTTAATGGATACAAATGCATCGGGCACGGCTTTTGTGCAGAGGCCTGTCCTGTTGGCGCCATAACCCTGATGACCGCCAAGCCCAGTGTGGGGGCCGAGATGCCATCCTTGACACCGGAGTACGAGACCACCGTCCCCAATTTGTTTATTGCCGGTGAATTGGGTGGATTGGCCTTGATCAAGAACGCCATCGCCCAGGGAAAGAGTTGCGTGGACACTATTGCCGGCCGGTTGCATCACCGGGGGGGTGACCACACTGCATCCAATGTTTTCGATGTCATCATCGTTGGCGCCGGCCCCGCAGGCATCAGCGCCTCACTTCGCGCCATTGAAAAAAAACTCCATTATCTAACTTTCGACGAAGGTGAGTTGGGGGGGACGGTGGCGAAATATCCCCGGCAAAAACTCGTGATGACCAGCCCTGTTGAGTTCCCCTTGCATGGAAAGTTCAAGAAGACGGAATTGTCCAAAGAGGAATTGATCGCCTTTTGGAAGAAGATTGTGGACCGTGCTGATTTCAAGTTTCACGGCGGCGAAAAAGTGGAGGACATCCAAAAACAGGAGGATGGTCTTTTTAGAATAACGACCGCAAAGGGCCAATACGTTTCCCGTGCCGTCATCCTGGCTATTGGGAAAAGTGGGAGTCCGCGTAAACTCGGGGTAAAGGGGGAGAATCTCCCTAAAGTTATGTACCGGCTGATTGAAACCGACCATTACGTCAACAAGCGTATCCTGATTGTGGGCGGCGGCGACAGCGCGGTCGAGGCGGCAATGGGACTGGCCCACCAGGTGGGCAACCAGGTCACGCTATCCTACCGCAAGGATTGTTTTAGTCGGTTGAAGGAACGCAACACCCGGCGCCTTGATGAATGCACCCGCAAAGGAATGATTAATGTGGTCTTTAATTCGATTCCAATTGAGTTCAATGCGGATGCGGTACACTTGGAGACGAACGGGGTTATTCAGCAGATCCCTAACGATTTTGTTTGGATTTTCGCGGGGGGTGAGGCTCCAACTGCATTCCTCAAAAAGATTGGCGTGGGATTCGGCGAACACGACCTTACCACGGAAGGCAGCGTGGAAGCCCATGCTGTCTTCGCGGCTAAACCTCACCATGGCCGCCAAAACCTTTAAGTGCGTCAATTGTGGCTGCGGTGACGCTTTCCGCAATCACTGCGATCTCTGCCGACGACAGCCCTTCCTCAATGGGCAATGACAGCACCTCATTGGCTGCCCGCTCGCTCTCAGGAAAATCCCCGGCCTTATAACCCAGGCCCTTGAAGCACTCCTGCAAATGTAAGGGAAGAGGATAGTAAATTTCTGAGCCGATGCCCGCGGCCGCCAGAAGCTTCTTCACTTCATCCCGGTTCTTCACGCGAATCGTGAACTGGTTGTAAATATGCCGGCTGCTCTTGTCTTCCGGGAGAACCACATCCGCCGCCGCCAATAGCTCCCGATAGGCCGTCGCATTCGCGCGCCGCCGTTCCGTCCATTCATCCAGGTGCCCCAACTTCACCAGCAAAATCGCCGCCTGCAGCGTATCCAACCGCGAGTTCATTCCCACCAGCTCATGGCAATACCGAACCTTGCTGCCGTGCACGTGCAGCATCTTCAAGCGCTCTGCCAGCGCTGGATCGTTGGTGGTGATCATTCCAGCATCGCCGCACGCGCCAAGATTTTTCGACGGGAAGAAGCTAAAACTCCCACACAACCCCAGCGACCCCGCGCGCTTCCCGCGATACTCCGCCCCAAGCGCCTGCGCGGCATCCTCAATCACTGGAATTCCGTGCCGGCCCGCGATCTCATTGATCTCCGCCATCGCCGCGCATTGCCCAAACAGATGAACCGGCATGATCGCCTTGACATTGCCATCAATCACAGCCTCAAGCTGCTGCGGATTCAGGTTGAACGTCGCCGGGTCGATATCCACGAACACGGGCGTCGCCCCGACACGTGCAATCGCCCCCGCTGTGGCAAAAAACGTGAACGGAGTCGTAACCACCTTATCGCCCGGCCCAATCTCCATAGCCATCAGGGGCAGCATGACGGCATCGCTGCCAGAAGCGCAGGCGATGGCAAACCGCGTCCCGCAATAGGCGGCAATGCGCGCTTCAAGCTCACGAACTTCCGGGCCAAGGATGAACTGCCCATGATCGAGCACGCGCGCGATTGCGGCATCAAGCTCATTCCGGATGGCGGCCGTTTGCCGCCGAATGTCAATCAAAGGGATCATCGATTTTGGCGTGCGCATCTTTCAGGAAGTGTGCACGTGCTGGCGGTAGTATTCAGCGGTTCGGACGATCCCTTCATCCAGGTCGACCTTCGCTTCGAAATCCAGCAACTCCCGCGCTTTGATAACGGCGGGCACTCTCAGTTCCACATCCACATAGTCTTTGCGGGCGAAGGAAATCTTGGATTTCGAATTCAGAACGCGTACCACGGCGTTTGCCAGACCGTAAATCGTGACCACCGCCCTTTGATTTCCAATATTGAAGGACTCTCCTACCGCTTTGGGATGTTGCATGGCCAGAAGGACTCCGTCCACCATATCGTCGACATAACACCATGCCCGGATCTGCGTGCCGTCGCCATGAATTTCAATGGGCTCGTCCTTGAGCGCCCGCATGATGAATGTGCGAAGCGCTCCCTCTCCAACCTGGCCTGGACCATACACATTGAAGGGCCGCAGAACGGTTGTGGGCAGTCCCCGTTCATGATGATAGGCAATGGCCAGGTGCTCACCTGCGAGCTTGCTGACGGCATAGGTCCAGCGCGCTTCGCCCACCACGCCCATCACCGCGTTATCAGTCTCCGATGAGCGAAAGGCCTGCTGCCCAAATACTTCGCTCGTGGAGAAGCAGACCACTCTTTCGCACGCAGGCAATTGTGCCGCCGCTTCCAGAACGTTGGCGGAACCCATCATATTCACCCGCATGGTGTTCACGGGGCTCTTCACCACGGTATCGATCCCCGCAATGGCGGCGCAGTGCACAACAATGTCAGCCGACCCCATCGCCTGCCGTAGGTGCTGATAATCCAGTATATCGCCCGGGATCAGTGTCAGGTTGGGGTGATCCTTAAACGTCTTGTGCTGCATGGAATTGCGCGAAAGATTGTCGTAGGCAACGATTCGATTCTGTTCGAGCAGCCGGCCGGCGATAGTTGAGCCAATGAAGCCGACGCCGCCGGTAATGAAGATCGTCTTTCCTTTAATCATGTTTGTTCTTTAGAAACCTCTACGACAAAGATCTTTCTCCCGCATCGATCGGTCTCGTTATCGGGCAGCTTCCACCGCGATTGGTTTCTCATGCGCCTGCAAGGTTTCACCGTGTTTCGTGTAGACCATGGAGCAGCTCTTGCAATACCCGGTTTCCGCTTTCCCAACTTTCTGGAATTCCAACTGGACTCCACACTCGCACATCCAGCCCCGAATTTTGGCGGGGTTCCCATAAACCAGCGCGTGGTCGGGAACATCTTTGGTCACGACTGCGCCGGCGCCTACAAAACAATACCGGCCCAGAGTGTGGCCGCACACGATGGTTGCGTTGGCGCCAATCGATGCGCCCCTCTTTACCACCGTAGGCTTCAGTTCGTGTATTCGGCGGATTCCGCTGCGGGGATTAATAACGTTGGTAAAAACCATCGAGGGGCCGCAAAACACCTCGTCTTCAAGAGTCACGCCCTGATAGATTGAAACGTTGTTCTGGACCTTAACGTTGTTTCCAATCGTCACGTCGGGGCCGATGGAAGCGTTCTGGCCGATCGAGCAATTCTTGCCGATGCGCGTCCCTTTCAAGACGTGGGAGAAGTGCCATATCTTTGTTCCCGTCCCAATTTCACACGGTCCATCGACGGAACAGGATTGGTGAACGAAATAATCCGGTTTTGGAGTAGGACTCTCAATCGAAACGGCTACTCCGTTTTTGTCCAAGGCTTCCTGGCATGCTTCCAGCACGGAGAGAACCGCGAGCCCTTCTCTTCCGTCCGTGATCGGAGTCTTGTGTGACGCGATGCAATCAAGAAAGTGCGCGCACTCGAGTTTTAGCGGCTCATCGCTGGAGACGGGAATCACTTCCGCCTCGCCCTTCTGAGCCATCGGCTTTCGATCAACCCATTCCACCTGATGCGCGTATGCCTTCAGCTTGTTCTGGGGCTCTGAGTCGTCGAAGACCAGCATCTTCCGGTCGCCCACCACCACAAGGCGCTGTTCCTTGTAGGGGTGCAGCCAGCTCACAAAGATGTGGCCGCGAACGCCACTGGCAAAGCTGAGCGTCGTCATGGTAACGTCGGCGACGTTGTGGTTCACATAGTTCCCGCCCTGGGCATGCACGCTCACAGGCGATTCCCCCAGCAACATCAGCATTACTGATATGTCATGAGGTGCAAAGCTCCAAAGGATATTCTCCTCGGAGCGGAATTTTCCGATGTTGAGGCGGTTTGAATAGATGTACTGGAGCTTGCCCACGTACCCGCTGGTGATGAGTTCCTTAATCTTGCGAACAGCAGGATGATACTGAAGGATGTGCCCCACCATCAGAATCTGTTTGCGCTCTTCCGCGAGGGCCGTAAGTTCTTCGCCTTCGGCGCGGCGCAGGGCCAGTGGCTTTTCCACGAAAACTGCCTTACCCGCGTTCAGGGCCTCTTTGGCCAGGGTGTAATGAGTGACGGCGGGGGAGGCAATTACCACTACATCGATATTCGGATTGGTCAGCACGTCCTGGTATGAGGTCGCAAGGCCGGCTTCCGGATACTGGTCAGCGTAGCCCTTCAGGAGTTCCAGGCTTGTGTCGCAGATCACCCGCAGCGCGCCCAGCTCATTGAAGCTGCGGATCAGCTTCTTGCCCCAATATCCGCCACCGATGACCGCTAAATTTCGGCTCATAAGACCTCTCGTGCTTCTGTGAATGGTCCAGACAACTTCGCACCACCTGATCTTGTAAAGGCAAGTTGACCTCGCCATGTGGCGGCGTAAAGCCGCATCTACATCAAACCGATCCAAGATTCAGTTCATTATCCATGGCCAGCAGAGTGTCTGGCACAGTGACATGCTCCATGACGCGGCCGGGGTTTCCCAACGCAAAGGCACCGGCCGGCACATCACGCAGGACGACGCAGCCCACGCCAAGCTGTGCCCCTGCACCGATACGCACCCGTTCTGCCACGCAGCTTCCGGCACCAAGGTGAGCGTAAGGACCGACGCGAACGCTGGTTGTCGTCGTGGCGTTTCCACCCACCAGGACACCTTCCGCCAGGTGGTTGCGATCACCGATCAGGGCGTGCGGCGAGAGGACAACGAAGTCTCCAATTACCGCTTCCGGCAGGACAACCGCACCGGGATGGACGATACAGCCATCGCCAATCTGCGCCGACCCAGAGACCTGGGCTGCAGGGTGGACAAGGGAGAGCCAACGTTCGCGCGGCACCGCCAGCCGCCGAAGGATTTCGAAACGAACCAAGCGAGTTCGCCAGGAGCCGATTGCAAATATCAGCGCGTGGTCGCGGAAAACCGCGTCATGCACCGCCGTCAGCGGCCCCCGAACAGGGGCGCCTCCGACGCATGCGCCCTCCAGCTTCGGATCGTCGTCGAGGAGGCCGTCAACCACAATGTCAGGGAAGGCGCACAGGATGTCTGCAATCTTGGGAAAGGCCGTTGCGCCAAGCACCAGCACGCGCCGCGCGCTCACGGGCGCCTCGGATATAGGATGGCGCTTACTGCTTCGATGAGCGACTCCACGGTGCGAAATGGGGCGGCATCCGTCTCCGCCGACTCTTCAACAATCGCCACTGGCCGCCCCAGCTCCTGCTCAAGTTTCGTCTCAAGGAGGGTGATAAGATCGAGGAGGCCCAGGGAATCCAACCCGCCACCATCCCCATAAAGGGCCGAAGTCGGTTCCACGGAGACTTGCAGCCCCGGCTCAACGCGCTGGTTGTATTCTCCCAGAGCATCACGGACGATGCGGGACGCGCGATCGCCGACATGGTCGCTCTTCTTCACGGAAGTGGTTAAACCTTCGCTTAGCATTCGATCACTGTCAAATAGAAATTGGCCAGATCGCGATGTGGAATCATGCGAAATGGCCGGTCCAGATTACCCAGGAGTTTTTGCCAGGCACTGAGCGGCAGGATGGTCTCGCCGCGTGTCCGCCGTCGTCGTTCGCGCATCGTCGACATCAGCGCCGGACGCTCAATCAACTTGCCGATCACGTCCAGGTAGCGAGGCGCCACTTGGTCGAGCGAACTGCGTAATTGGTCCAGGTTTTCCCGGTAGCGCGTGACCACGGCACGATCCCATTGCGATGATAACAGTGCGTGGCTGCTTTCAGGCTCGTCCATCACGTCTTCAATGATAAAAACACGCCCACCACCGCCGGCCAGATCCACCAGGCGCTGGAGCATCTCCGATTTTGCAAGGATCTCAGGACTGGGCTCGACCGGATGATATTGCAGAAATTGCGATACCAGAACGGCACCGCCATGAAGCGGATCCAGCGAGGCGACTGCACTCCGGGTGCGCAGATCAACCCCGGCACGCAGTTGAGCCGATATCCCCTGCCCCTGCCATTCGTCGAGCTTCCGCTGGAAGATCGAAACCATCGCCGCTGAGCCGTCGATGCCCAAGTACTCGACTGCGTCCAGACTCTGCAACACCGGTAGTGCCTGGAGACCCGTGCCGCAGCCGAGATCGAGAATGCGTCTCGCTCGCAGCGAACGGATCTCCCGGACAATGGTTTCTACGAAGCAACCCGGGTCGATAACGCAAGACTGGGTCAGATCGTAGACGAGGGCCAGGGTGGGATTATCGAACTCAGCCGCGCCAGAAGGATTTCCAGCGCGTGTGCTCTGCTCGGCGTTTCCCATTGGTCGGTACGTTACACCTGGTTGTGATAGGAGTAGGACATCGCGCCACCGGCGATGCGTTCAAGTTGCTCGTCGTTGAGCTCGCCCGTGGCCTTCTTGGAAGAAGCGGACGGCTTCGCTGCGAACTTCTTGGTCTCGTGCTTCTGGTCTGCCTTCTTTGACTTTTCTGCTCTGCTCATGACTACATTACCTCCGAGAATGGATTAGAAGTGGGTTTTGGTATTTTGCTAAACCCTAGCACCAAATCTGTGCCTTCGCAATGGAAACTGTGCGCTGTGCCAATTTTCAAAGACACCCGCTAAAATGTCCCTATTCGGGTCCTTATCTATACAGGCGAAAAACGAGGGGAAAATTTGCGTTAGAGCGTCGAATATTTTGCAAAAATGGCTGGCGGGTTTATGTCGAACATCAATTCAAAGGAGTCCGCGCTTAGCAAGGCTCTTGGAATCAATGCCTTGGGGAAGGCCATGGCGGCGCGCAATCGCCCGTGAAAGCCGCAGGATGTCGGCGGGGATCTTGACCCCGGGGGGAAGGCGGTAATGGCGGGCAAAGAACTCCGGCCGATGTTCTGGCGGCGGCGCGCCGGGGCCAAGCGACTCCATGAGCGTCCGGGCCACAGCGACGCGGTCATGGAAACTCTCCGCATGGGCCCGGGCCTCGTTTCCAAGCCGAACTCGCAGCGGGCGGTCGGTCAGCAGGCGCTCAAGCGGGCCGTCGAGGTCGTCAAATGATAGTGGAAAGATGGGGCGTCCCGGGGGGAGCGGCTCCAAGCGTGGCTGATCACAAGATGCCACGGCGCAACTGGCCGCCATGGCTTCCACGGCAAGCCGGCCATGCATTGGCAGGTGGACTTGATCAATGCATACATCCGCGTCCTCCAGCGCCGCTTGCACCTCCAAATTGGTCTTCTTTTCAATAAGTTGCAGGCGAAACCGCACGCCGCGCTGCTTCAGGCGGTCCAGCGATGCCAGGATCAGTTCCGTGCCCTTCACCCCGCGGTGGGACGGCGCGTGAACAACCAACGGCACCCGGCGGCCCGGCACCTTCGGGGTATAGGCCGTGACATCGATGGGGGCATTTCCATGGCGGTAGGGCCGCAATGCGAGTGACGCCTGATTCGGCTGCGAGAAGATAACATCGGCCCAGCGCTCAATGCGGCGGAGGTTGCGCAACGGGCGAGAAACCGGATCCGATTTCCAACCCCGCAGAAGCGAAGCGAGGGGTTCAGCGGGAATCCCCAGATACTTCAACTCCTGGTCGTAACCTGAGGGGTGACGCACATCAGGCCCAATGAGAAAGGAGATAATTCGTTTGCCGAGACGCGAAAGGAGCGAAAACTCACGGCCGATGCCGAAACGGTGAGGGATCCTTTTATGATCATGGCGCAAGCTCGAGTGGATGAACACAAACACGTCGTGTTCGCGAATGAGGTGGTAGAGCCGGGAGAGCGGGTCCTTCGTGCGAGGCGGAGGCCGTTTACCATCGAGCAGTCGTCGCGAGAGTTCAGGCCATGATACATCGCGAACTGCCCGGCCTATGACGACGTCATAGTCGATGTGCCCGAATGCCTCCTGCCCCATGCACATCGCCGTGGTGACTTCCGCTCCGTTCGCGCGAAGCCCCGCGGCGAGATCGTCGACGAATCCGGCAATTTCAAACGTACCTACCAAATAGCGCAGCGGTCGCGAATTCGTCATCGGCTCAAGGTCTTCCAATTACAGTTTGTGGTCGCAATGCAAATGATTTTGACCGGAATTCTAACCTAATTGCCATATCCCCACAATACGAAACGGCCATCGAAAGCGGTACTCCTGCGGAAATTACTAGCCACTCGGCGTCCCTCGGTCTAAACTGCTTCGGCTGTGTAGTATTGAAGCCGGTTGGGCAACGATATCGAAAACTGCCAGAGGTGATATGAACCCACTTGCCAAAGCTCGCTTGGGAAAGACCCGCTTGGAAGTGCCGAGACTTGGGCTCGGTGGTACTGCGCTGGGAGGACTTTTCCATGACCCCTCGGATATCGCCGCAACCAGCGCAATTCAGCGCGCCTTGCAACTGGGAATCAATTTCTTCGATACTGCGCCGCTCTATGGTGCGGGCAAGAGCGAGTCGAGGTTCCGCCGCGGCCTGGAAGGCGTCGACCGCGATTCGTATGTCCTCGCCAGCAAAGTTGGCTATTCCCTTCTTCCGCCGGAGGCGGGGGCAAAGAACGAACTGTTTTTCCCTTATGAAAATCCGCCCGCCCTCACCCCCGTGTATGACTTCAGTTATGACGCAGTCATGCGGTCGCTGGAAGGAAGCCTCAAGAGACTCGGCATACCCCGCATCGATATTCTACACATCCACGACCCTGACAATCATTTCGAGGCCGCCATGGGCGGCGCCTATGTGGCGCTCGACAAACTTCGCAGCGAGGGCGTGATTGGCGCGGTGGGACTCGGCATCACGTCAAATGAAACGCTCATTCGTTTTGTTGAGGCGGGCGATTTTGACTGCGTCCTGCTGGCCGGCAGGTATACCTTGCTTGAACATGCCTCCCTCCAGAGAGCGCTGCCTTTGTGCCAGGAAAAGGGAACAAGCCTCATCATCGGAGGGCCGTATAATAGCGGCATTCTTGCCACCGGCGCTGAGCCGGGAGCCATGTACAACTATGTTCCAGCCACGGCGGAAATTCTGGAAACAGTGCGTCAGATTGAAGGTGTCTGTAAAGAGTACTCAGTCCCGCTTCAGGCAGCCGCGCTTCAGTTTCCGCTGGCTCACCCCACCGTGGCCGCCATTATTCCGGGAGCAAGAAGCGCAGAGGAAGTGGAGGAGAACTTCCGATTCGTGAGTCATTCCATCCCGGCTGAGTTTTGGGCGGACCTGCGCCGTAAGAACCTGCTTCCGCCCGAAGCCCCGGTGCCTGCATCATGAAGGCGGGCTTCATTGTCGGAACGCTTTTGCAACGGCAAATGAAATGCGACACCTGGACCTTTGTTGCAAAACCTGATGGGGGGAGCAAATGGGAAATGTAACGATCGACGCACACCAGCATTTTTGGGATCCCAGCCGTTTCGAATATTTCTGGATGACGGAGGGCGTCAGCAGCCTGCGGCGTAATTTCCTGCCGGAAGACTTGCGCCCGTTCATGGAGCAGGCAGGCGTGCACCGCACGGTGCTCGTACAAACCATTTCATCAACTGGTGAGGCCCAATGGCTGCTGGAATTGGCCTCGGCCAACGACTTCGTGGCCGGAGTCGTGACTTGGGGGGACCTTCGCAGTAAAGAGTTGCCATTAGAGTTGGACAAGCTGCAAACTCACCCCAAATTCAGAGGCGTGCGGCATCAGATTGAAGCAGAAGCTGACGACGCCTGGATGGTGCGTGAGGATGTGCTGGCAGGCCTTGCGGAACTTGAGCGGCGGGCAATTCCCTACGACCTCCTGGTCCACACGCAGCACCTGAAGCATGTGCACGTTATTCGCGAGCGGTGCCCGCGCTTAAAGCTGGTGGTGGATCACATTGCCAAACCGCGCATTGGAGCACGTGAGTTCGACGCGTGGGCGTGCGAGATTGAACGTGTGGCGCGGCTGCCGAACATCTGGTGCAAGCTTTCGGGAATGATTACCGAAGCCAGATGGGATTCATGGACGCCCGCCGACCTGCGGCCCTACGTGAGCCATGTGGTCAACAAGTTTGGCTTCGATCGAGTGATGTTTGGCAGTGACTGGCCGGTCTGCACGCTGGCGGGAAGCTATCAGCAAGTGGTGGACGCACTACGGGAAGCTCTCGGGCCTCTATCTGAGGCGGAAGCGCGAAAGGTCTGGGGCGATAACGCTTGCGAATTCTATGAGCTTGCCAAACATTAGACCGTTTGCCATGCTGCCCATGCAGGGTTGAAACCCGTGTTTTCCCAGCGCCCAAATATACAATAAAGTTTGAGGTGTACTATGTCCGCGACATTTCCGCGCACGCTCACAATCCGCCAGAACCTTCCGCACTCTGCCCCGATTGATATTCGCGCCGCCGTGCAGAGCCAGCTGGCGCTGAAGTTCGGCTCGCGAATCGTGCCGGGCGCGCGGATTGCGGTTGCGGCGGGCAGCCGTGGCATCACCAATTTGCAGCAGGTCGTCTCCGCAACGGTTGATTGGCTGAAAGAGAAGGGCGCAATTCCCTTTATCGTTCCCGCCATGGGAAGTCACGGGGGTGCCACGCCAGAGGGGCAGGCCAGCGTTTTGGCGGATTATGGAATCACCCAGGAGGCCGTGGGGGCGCCGGTAAGAAACTCCATGGAGGTCAAACAACTGGGGCGCACCGATGACGGAGTTGATGTCTATTTCAGTTCCGAAGCGCTCAGCGCCGATGGAGTCCTGCTGGTCAATCGCGTCAAACCACATACCGACTTTTCCGGAACAATTGGCAGCGGCCTGCTGAAGATGATCACCGTCGGTCTGGGAAAACGCATGGGCGCCAGCGCATGCCATACCGCCTTTGCCCTGCGCGGCCATGAACAAGTCATCCGCAAGGTGGCAAGTGTCACGCTTGAACTCGCCCCGATTCTGGGTGGCGTGGCCATCCTGGAAGACCAGTTTCACGAAACCGCCCAGATTGCAGTTCTCGCCAAGGAAGAGATTATTGCCGGTGAGGAGCAACTGTTCGCCCGCGCAAGACAGCTGATGCCCAGCCTGCCTTTTGAAGAGATTGATTTCCTGATCGTCGATCAGATGGGCAAGAACATCAGCGGCTCGGGGATGGACCCCAACATCATCGGGCGAAGTGTTTATGGATACATGTCGCAGGGGCCAAGCGTCAGCTCCATGTCATCGGTCAAGATCCGGCGAATCTTCGTGCGTGACCTGACTGCGGAATCCCATGGCAACGCGTCTGGTATTGGCTTGGCCGATCTCACCACCTCGCGCCTGGTTCGCGCCATTGACAAACAGGCGATTTATGTTAATTCCCTGACCGCCATGGCTCCCATCATCGCCAAGATTCCCATCTACTTTGAAACCGACGCAGAAGCCATCACCTGGGGCCTCACCTCCCTGGGAATACCGGACACAAGCGCCGCTCGCGTCGTGAGGATTGCCAGCACGCTCTCCCTGGAGGTGATGCAAGTGGGGGAAGCGTTCGCCAATGAAATCACTTCGAACCAAAAGATCTCCGTCATCCATCAATCCCAGGAGATGAGCTTCGATTCCAGCAACAACCTGATTCCGTTCTGATGGCGTGGTGCCTGGCAAAACGAAACAAGCGGACTCAGGACCGCGCTTGATTTAACCCTGGCAATTTGCACTAAGACCCGTTCGAAACCCTGGAGGTCACCCAACGGGGCCGCCTATTCAATTTTCTTATCGGAGCTAATCGGCGGTGCGGAAGCCCCACTCTGGCGGTATAATACTTGGATAGGTGAATAGCACTCATTGCAACCGTAAGATCGAGGGCACGAATATGAATAATGGGGAAGTAAATCGCTACAAGGATCTTCTTCTTTCCAAGCGGCAGGAACTTTCGGGGGCGAAAAGCCTGGCCGATTCAATTCCCACTGCAGGTGAGCTTCGTGGTGACCCGGTCGATATGGCCGCAAGTGAAACCTATGCCGCCACGCAGGTCATGCTGCACCAGACGGACGGCAAGCTCCTGCGCGCCATTGAGGACGCCCTTACGCGGATTCGCAACGAAAAGTTCGGCATTTGCGAAGAGTGTGGCGAGCCGATCAGCAATGCGCGCCTGCAAGCAGTGCCCTGGACCCGCTGGTGCCGGGACTGCAAAGCGCGTCAGGACTCATCCAAGAGCTGACCCGATCTTTATTCTCCGATCCGCACAAACTTCACGGCATCCGCAATCACCGCACCTTTGCCGTCATTGCTCAATTGCACATAGCGGGGATTCTTGAAGGTCCCCAACAGGTTCCATTCCCCCGCCCCATGAGTGAAGTCCACCGTGGCGGTTCCTGCCTTGCTGTCCGTCCCGATGGTGAACCGGGCACTCGTGGCCAGCTCTCCCACAGCAGGATGGCCGTAATAGACGTAGACTTTGTATTCACCGATTAAGGGATTGTCCACCCGCCAGGTAGCCGTTCTCTTTCCATCGCCGCCCTCTATCCAGAGGCATCCACCTGCATAACTGGCATCGGTGGCCGACTCATCAGAATGCCATCCGCCACCCTTAATCAACATGTGGCCGCCAATCGTCTGATCATCCGCGATCTGTTCTTTTACCCAAGGATCCTGCGAATATCTTCGCCACTCTGGCGTACGCTCTTCAAGCGAGGAGTGATTCTTCACCATCCACGCATGAAGGTGCTGCAAGAGATCTGCCTGCGCGGCAAGGCCGGAACCATAGAGGTCATGCGTCTCTCCCGGATCGTGGGACAGGTCAAAAAGTTGAATCTTCCCCGTCCACAGATCTTCGATCAGCTTGTACTGCTCTGTTCGCACCGAACGCAGCGGCGCCATGACATCCTCTTCGCCATAGACGTATGTGTTGACGGACTTCACCTTCCCCTCGATCAGTGGGAGCAGCGAGTGCCCCGCGGCATCGGATGGCGGCGGAAAACCGGCCAGACTCAGGATGGTCGGCGCCGTGTCCACATTGGAGGCAATCGCGTCCACCTGCTCTCCCTTCGGCACGCCCGGGCCCGCCATGATCAGCGGCACGTGCATGACGGGGTCATACAATGAGCGATGGTCAAAGGTCAGGAAATCATCGGGGTGCGAGTAGAGCATTTCGCCATGGTCGGAGGTCAGCACCACCAGCGTGTTGTCACTCAAACCAATCTGCTTCAGGTGATCCATCAACTCGCCGACGTAGCGATCCACAAAATGGATCTTGCCGTCATACAGGTCGTAGAGGCGTTGCACCGCCTGCTTATCGCCCATCATCGCAAGGCGGAACAGGTGGCCGCGCTGAAGGTCGTAACCTGTGTTCCCCTCATTGGGGTAGGCATCGGTTTTGAAGATGTCATCCTCAGGAGGCGGATTGTAAGGAGAGTGGGGCTCCAGATAGAGGACGAAGAGAAAGAAGGGTTCGGAACGATGCTGATCCAGCCACGGCATAACCTTCTGCGTGGTCTCGGGCGCCAGGTTATAGGCCTCGCCGCCGCGTCGCGTAATGTCCTTCGCCTGGGAGTTTGGCTGGCCCTGGTCGTATTCATCAAACCCGCGGCCTGTAAGGGCTCTGCCGGCAACCCCGTTATTCACAAAGGCCGCCGTGTGATAGCCCTGGGCCTTGAAGATCTCCGCGAGCGTGGGCACTTTTGCGTCAATCAAGGGATCCGTAGGCCGCCACATCAGGGTGACTCCGTGCATGGAGGGATAGAGCGAAGTCATCAGGGTGGAGTAAGAGGGCGCGGTCCACGGCGCCACGGAATAGAAATGGGAGAAGCTCACGCCCTGCTCCGCCAGGCGGTCCAGGTTGGGAGTGGTAAGCCGCGGGTTCCCCAGGCTATGAATCTGATCGGCCCGCAACTGGTCGAGTGAAATCAGAATGACGTTAATCCGCGGCTTCTGCTGCGCGCCCAGGTTGACGGGCACGACGCTCATCATCCCCGCCATCAAAAGCCCACTCAAAAGCAATTTCCCAATGCGAATACGCACGTTCCCTCCAGAATTGTGCGGCAGCCTGAATTCCCCCTGGGAAAGTCATGCTCCCACCGAAATGGCATCAAGGTGATGCAACGAACGCTTCCAATTTGCTGCGGCCCATCCGGCGTTTTATTTCCCCGCCACACTGGCATGATGCTGGAACCACACGGCAACATTGGGTTCCTGAAGGTTCTTTACCTCGGTGCAGCTGCCAATGTCTTCCAGCGCCCGCTGAATGGCGCCTTCATCCGACTTTTTCTGGGTGAAGAACTCCTTCACTTCCTGCCCGTGGTTCACGTCGCAGAAGACGCTGGCGGTGGTCAGGATCCGGCCACCCGAATTTCCCGGCGGCTTGCTGTTAATCTCATCCCAGTGCTGCCGGGCGAACTTCCAAGCCAATTCCGTACCAGAGGGGTTGGTCATCACGGCGCCCATCAATTGGCCAAAATCCTGGCCGCGAACGTCGGGGGTGAGGGCGTATTCAAGGGTGCGGGTAAGGAGCGCCGGGTCACTAAAGCGCGCCAGGGCAAAAAGAAATCGATAGTACTCTTCCGGCGATTTGGCGGTTTTGCTGGCGGCAAGGAATTCATCGTAAAGTGCCGCATCACCTTCAAGCGCCGCGAGACTGACCACCGTGTCCGCCAGTGATGGATCAATGGCGAGAGGGTCGGCAATGTACTTCCGCGCGAGTGTTCTTGCGGTTTCCAGCACTTCGGGGTCGCGCCCCACCCGCCCCAGTGTGCTCAGCACGATGGCGCGCACACCCGGCTGTTCCACGCTTTCGCCAGGACGCGGCTGCCAGCCCAGCTCTTGTGCGGGCTGGCTGAAGATGCTTCTGACCCAGGCGCGATAGCCCTCGCGTTCAGACTCGCTCACCATGTCGCGGTCGATGGTCTCCAGCCGCCCCGCGTAGGCGCTCACCACGGGAAGACGGCGGTCACTCTTCAGGCCCTCGACGAGAGAAAGGTAGCTGCCGACGGGAATCATCCCCGCGCTCACCATGGCCCATTCATCGCTCGCCAGCCCAATCCGCTCAGCAGGCGTCAGTTTGGTCTCAGCGGTGCGGCTGAATTCATTTAACACCTCGGGCGCATACATCACCCGGTAGTAACCTTTTTGACCGGCATTGGCCATCACTGGCGGAGAAAGGTTCTTGAATTTGAAGGTTTGGGTCCGGTCTGTGAGCAGCACACATTGCACCGCAGGCACATCCGTCAACACGTTTGCAGCCGACCGCAGGCAAACCGGCACCTCCCAAAGTTCTGGTGAACCCTGGGCAAAGGCGGCGCGGTCGCGGAAAAACCGGCGCTGGGTGAGGGTCACTGTGGTGCGGTCACCAGCCTTTGCTTCCACCTGGATCAGCGGCACGCCAGGCTGGTCAATGAAGGTCGCCATGATCTTGTCGATGGGCTTGCCGGAGGCTTGGGTCTGCGCATTCCAGAAATCCTCCGCCGTTACGCTGCCGAAGGCGTGGGCTTTCAGGTAGGCGTTCACTCCGGCGCGGAACACATCTTCACCTTCGTAAGCCTCCATCATGCGGAGAACGTTGGAAGCCTTTCCGTAGACGATGTCGGTGGGTGGGGGCCCTTCCGAAGAGCGCACGGGGCGGGGCGACTTGATGGAATCAATATCCATGGGTCCACCCACATCAACACTGGCCCAATCCGGCTTCCAGGCGCGAATGGGCTTGCCGCCCATCCAGGTGGCAAAGCCTTCGTTCAGCCACAAGTCGTTCCACCAGCTCATGGTCACGAGGTCGCCGAACCACTGGTGCGCCATTTCATGGGCCAGCACGCCCGTGACGGACTGATGGGCATTCAGCGAAGCCGTCTTGTCATCGATCAGCAGCAGTCGCTCGCGGTAAAAGATCGCACCGGTGTTCTCCATTGCGCCGGCAGCAAAATCGGGCGCCGCTACGATATCAAGCTTTCCAAATGGGTATTTGATTTCAAAATACTTGTCGAAATATTGCAGAATATGTTCAGCCGCCTCAAGCGCAAAGCGGCACTGTTCCTTTTTGTCGGGCGTGGCACAGACGCGAATGGGGATTCCATCCGCTTCCCCCTCCACACACTGGAAATCCCCCACCGCCATGGCCACCAGATAGCTAGACATCCGTGCCGTGGTGGAAAAGACCAGAGTATGTTTTCCCGCTTCCGGCCCCGGCGTATCGCGAAGGATGGTGCCGTTGGAGATTGCCGTATCGCCGCTGTCCACAATCAGGCTGACGCTGAAAGTCGCCTTCACGGCGGGCTCATCAAAACAGGGGAAGGCGCGGCGGGCATCGCTGGCTTCAAACTGGGTCACAGCGTACTTCCTGCCATTGGCATTTGCCCGGTAGAAGCCGCGCAACTTGTCATTCAGTATCCCCGTGAAAACGATGTGAATCTGGGCGGAGCCGGCCGCCAGAGCTTTATCCACCGTGAGCGTGGCCATCTCGCTCTTCGCATCGAGTGAGACCTGCGCCGTCTGGGTTACGCCCGCGGAAGTGATTGTTGTCTCCTGAAAAGTGATCTCCGCCGCGTTCAACGTAATCGATGAAACCGGTTGCTGGACTTGCACATCGATGGTCTCTTCACCGGCAAAGGAATCTTTCGCCAGATTGGGGGCAAATTTGAGTTGATAGTGCTCTGGCACCACCGTCGATGGAAGCCGCGGCTGCCGCTCAGCAAAACCGTTGCCCGCCAGGGTGACGACAAGGCCCAGAAGAACGCATACAATCCTGATATTAGAAGTGCGAAGGGAGGCGCTTAAGCAGCGGGTCCCGTCAGATTGAGTCATTTAATTTCCTTTCGATATGATTGCCACTGATCAATGAAATCATTTCGGGTTGCTCACCCGAGTCCTTGAGGAGCACCGGCAAGAACGTTGGTCCTCTCGCGCCACAGCCGTGGAAAATGCAAGCGCTGCACTGTGGTTCGTCAGGATATCGTGGGCCTCTCATCATGCCGGGCAACGATCTTGGGGCACAGGTGGAGCGGGGCTTTACGGCTTGCAACAATAGCGGATTGGTGAAGTCGTGTTGCCGGGCATTTTCAATTCGAATCCAGTCACTGCCCCCCCTAACCCCAATACTGTTCGCTTAACTGTCGCCACAGATTAGGGAATTCAAGCGCGGGCGAAGCTCGCCACGCGCAGAACTTGGTCTAAGTAAACAGTGTTGCCCCCCAACCCGGACTGCTCAACAGCCTCGCCGGTGCTGAAGTGGATTCCCCGTCGTTGGGATTCGGAGCGAAGCTTTGGCCAGGACCTGTCCCGATGCTTTTGATCGGGATGGCCATGGACGCTTACTTCAGGTCGTCAAGGGACTCATCTTCCTGCGGCCGCTGGTTGGCATTGTCAACACTGCCCAGGTTCGAAGTGTCAGGATGCTTCGAGGCGCGGTCGGACTCCTGCTTCCTCAGCTTCTGGAACAGCTCCAGCTCAGCTTTCACTTCGGTGGGCTTTCCCAATTTCCGGTATGCCTGGGCCAGCAGATAGTGAACGGAAGACTCCTCAGGAGCAAGTTGAGCAACCTTATTTAAATAGATGAGGGCTTGATCAGGCTTGCCCGTGAGCACGTACAATTTTCCCAGGTCCCGATAGGCCTGGCCAAAGTCAGGCTTCTCCTTGATGGCTTTTTCCAGGTAGGGCTTGGCATCATCGTATTGCCGCAGGGACACATAGCAGTCTCCGAGCTTCCAGTTCGACATGTAGTCAACCGGAGAGACCTCGAGTTCCTTCTTGAATTCCTCCACGGCACGGTCCCACTTGGCTTCCATCCAGAATGACGAACCCAGCGAATAGTGCAATCCCGGAAGATAGGGATCAGGACTTTTCTTAATCGCTTCCAGGTATTCTGCCTCGGCGTTGGGATAATCCCGGCGAAGTTCATAGGAGTCGCCCATGACCTGGTGAAAACGGTAGGAATCGCCATCCACTTGCGCCATCTGCTGATAAGACTTTTCCATGAGCTTGGTATAGCCCTTTCCCAGGTTATAGAGAACCTCGGTGTTGTTGGGAAAGAGCTCATTGGCCTTTTCCAGGATCCGGGTGGATTCCTCCAGGCGACCCGACTCCTGGTAGGCATAACTGAGGTTGATGTAGGCCTGCAACTCCTTGGGATACAGGGCAATGACCTTCTTCAACGGCGGCACCGCTTTATCGTATTGAACGAGGCGAAGATAGGACATGCCCAGGAAAAGGTTGGCCCCCAAAAGATCGGGCTTGCGCTTGAGCGCCTGTTGGAACGCGGAAATGGCCTCATCGTTCCGACCCAGGACGTAAAGGTCGAGCCCCAGGTTGACCCACGCCTCGGCAATTTGCGGTTTCAGCTTGAGGGCTGCGCGGTATTCGTTGACCGCCGTGGGCAGATCCTTATCGTGATCCGCCTGCTGGGCTGCCTGGAAATGCGCCCCGGCTTGCTGGTCAGCCGGAGTCTGCGCGGAAAGTTGCGCGGCAAAAATGAAGACGAGGATGAGAAAAAATATTTTGGGGGCCATTTTGGTCATAGCGATAGGATAACCAAGCGGCGTAAACCCCGCAACGTCAAAACATAACCCGCCCCCCTGTGAGGCAGGTGCAAACATGAATCATCCAGAACGGGGCAAGTGGGGAGATGGTTCAAAACTGCGTTTGAAAGGCGGTGGCCATGCCCTGCGTGGGTGGCTACTTCGACGCAAAAACATGAACGCCGTTCCAGGTGGATGATGGCGGATGCGAAAGGAAATCCTGGCAGCGGCTGGCCAGAACCGCACTTGGAGGATCTTCCCTTTGCTTTTCAAGCAGTTGCAAAGCAGCGGCAAAATCACCTCGCTGGTAGAGGGCAAACGCCTGTTCGTAGCGGTCCACCGCCTCAGGGCGCGAATACCCCTTGGCCTTTTCGCCCAGAAGCTCATAGATCGCGATGCCCTCGGTTTTGCCTTTTACCGCCACCCGGTCCAGCAAGCGAAATTCAAACTCCCCATTTGCAGCCGCCTGGATGCTCTCACTGACGATAATCTTCGTCCCGTAGTACTTGTTCAGCCCCTCAAGCCGTGAGGCAAGGTTCACGCCGTCGCCGATGGCGGTGTAGTTCAAGCGATCAGGTGCACCAAAATGTCCCACTGACGCAATGCAGCGGTGAAGTCCAAAGCGCGTTTCAAACCGGGGTGAATTCCCCCACTCCGCTGAGCCATAGAGCCTTTGTAATCCGTCGCGGCAGTGCAGTGCGGCGCGGCAGGCAAGGATTTCGTGCCCCGAGACGGCCTCCGGCGCGTTCCAGAAAGTCATCACGGCGTCACCAATATATTTGTCGATGGTCCCTTTCTCACTCTGAATGATCTCCGCCATCACCTGGAGATAGCGGCCGAGGACCTCCGCCAACTGGTCCGGCGTCATGGTTTCAGAGAATGCCGTAAAATCCTTGATATCGGTAAACATCACCGTCAGGTCAGAAGACTTGCCTCCCAGGATGGGTTCCTCTCCTCGCTGGTAGAGCTGGCGGACGAGGTTGATCGGCACGTACTTGCTCATGGCACGCATGGCCGTCTTCGCCCGCTCCAATCCGGTTAGAATTTCCTGGATGTCCCGCAGATAGGAGGAATTCCGTGTGGATGAAAATTCGAAGTCGTTCATCTTCGCCATCTCGTTGACGATCAGCGAATGCGACCTCACGACGCCGCGGATGATCAAGCCGCCACCCAAAATGATGACGATAATGAGGCCAAGCGACCCCCACAAAACTCTCCGGCGAATTTGCAGCAGCGTGCCGAGATAAAAGTCGCGGGGCACAACAACGCCCACAATCCACCCCTGTGTACCAGGCAGGTAACGGAAGGTGCAAAGGTAGGTATCGCCGCCCATACGAAACGAAGGCGCCGCGTCCGGGTGGGTCTCATCAACCTGCTGGAGTGCCGGCTCCTGAAGCGCTCGGGCCACTACGGCAGGAACATCCGCCGCAGCGATCCGTAGATCGTCCCCCGAAGTGGTCACGTGGTCGCGGTCCCCCCAACCCGTGATCAATCGCCCCTGCGTGTCGCAAAGAAAGATCAGGTGCGGATCGCCCTGCATTACCCCGGTAATTTTCTGGCGCACGGCGCCGTCAATCTCCGACTTGAAGAGCCCCACGCGCAGAACGCCGGCGAAATGGCCGGAGGAATCCTCAATCGTCCTCTGGACGCTCAGTTCCACGCGCCTTTGCGCTTCCGGTAGAAGTTCATCAATCTGTGACCAGTGAAGGTCGGTGGATATGGTCTGCCCGTAAAACCGGTTGGCGGCAGTCTGAAAGGTGGGATGCTCGGTGGGATCAACCGCGGGGACAACCGGAGAATCTGTCGCTGATTTTGCCCGCCCATTGCGCGTCATTATTTCGGACTGCGAGACAAAATTTGTCCCGTTGAACCAGGTTCGCTTGATGACAAATTCTCCCTCGGTGGTGGACCGAAGAACCGCCACCTGGCGGGCGGAAGCGCGATCGATCAAAAGATTCCCGTCGGCATCCGTGCCCGTGCGGTGCGCAGAGGTGAGCGTGGCCTCCGAAATCCTCTCATTGGCCAGCAGGAGAGAGAGCAGTCCCTGCTCAACCGAAGCGGTGTTGCGCGTGTCAATCAAGCCATATTTGATCTGCTGATCAAACCTACCGATGGCCATGGGCGCTTCGTCAAGATAGTTCGAAACGCGCTCGACAACTTCGCGCGCCACCAGGTCGCGATAACTCTCGGAACTTTGAAGCAGGGTCTGCTCCCAAGCCTTCATCATCTGAACAAAGAGCAGGGCCAGCCCCATCAGCAAGGCCAGCAGGCTGAAAGCAAAAACTCTTTGGAGTGTCGGGCGCATTTTCAGGAACATCTTACACGAGGGAGGGCGGACTGGGGTAGCCGGGTTGTAGCGAGGGTGTCCTCACCCGCGCTTCGGGGTTGAACGTATCTCGAAGAATTGGGAGACTGAAATTTCGATTCAGCGCGGGTGGGGACACCCTCGCTACAGCTTAGGAAACTAGCGCGAGCGGGATTCCTTCCAGATGAGCGGCGGCAGATCCGCGTGGCCGGCGCTCTGCAAGTACGCCCGCGCCAGCTCTGCCGACCTTTCCTTGCCCTGTTCGATGTCGTCCACCGGCTCCGAGGGGGCAACCCAGGTCTTCCGGGTCACATTGAACACAGACGCCTGCACGCCCTGCGCATTATTCTCTGAAAAGAGCCGCAGGTGTTCCTTGCCGACTTTAATTTCGGCCCACACGCCATTGGTTAACATTGGAGAAATTCCGACATCACAACCATTCTACACTGAGTTGCCGCTACGTTGAACCTTCTCGCACACAAACTTAATCAAGAATTATTCTTCGCAAATCGAGGGGGTAGATTCCAGCGCCACTCCTCTTTAAGGGATGTTTCTCGCCTTTGGTTGGTGTTGTGGTTCAGGTAGTTGCGCCTGTCAGTCGCGGCCGAAGTCGCGGGGCACGGTGATGTCAGCAGCCTTGATATCAGCGGGAATGAACGAACGATCGAGGAAGTCCTTCAGCTCGACGGGTTTTTCCAGAATCCCCGCCTTCAACGCCATGTCCCTGATCTGGAGCATCTCCGCGTCCGTGGGGTCCAGCATTCGATAGCTGACGCGGTCCGGCGGCTCCGTCAGCACGAATCGCAGCAGCCCTTCGTCCTGCCAGAAATAGGGCGCAGCAAGCTTGGCGGCATCCAGGCGATGGGTCTCGGCCCACTCGCCGCTCTGGGCAATGCCCCGCACCAGGTCTCGCACCACGGCTGGGCGCTCCTCGATCAGCCTTTCGTGCACCACCAGCACGCAGGAGATGAAGTGCGGCCAGATGTCTTTGGCGTAGTAGAGCACCCGTCCGCTGCCGTCGAGTTCCGCCCGGGCGGCGTAGGGTTCTCCCACAAAGTAGGCGTCAATGGCTTTGGCGGCAAGCGCGCTGGGCATGTCGGGTGGCGGCAGCTCTACAAATCTGATCTCTTCCGGCCTTACGCCCTGCTCCTCCATCAGCTTGTGGATCACCAGGTTTTGGTTGCTGTACTTGCTGGGAATGGCGAAGGTCTTGCCGCGCAGATCACGCAGGCTGGTGGCGGGAATATCCTTGCGCACAATCACGGTGGAACCATCGCGATGCCCCAGGTAGAGAATCTTCACCGGCAAGCCCTGCTCGCGCAGTTTCATGGCCAGCGGGGCGATCATAAAGGTGGCTTCCAGGCGCCCCGCCTTCATGGACTCCGCCATGGTGGGGAAATCCATAAAGAGCTGGGAATCGAAGCGCGTAGTGCTGCTGGTCTGCGTGGCAAAACTCGTCACCGGGCAGGTGAGGTGGCAAGTCACAGGAAGGTACCCCACGGTAAGCCGTTCTCGGGGAGCGTGGCCGGTGCCTCCGTCCCTTCCGGCATTATCATGGCGCCAGGGCTTGTATCGCAGCACGGAGAGGATCACCATGAAGGCCACCGCCCCCACGATCCATCGCAACGCGGAAGAGCGCAAGAGCCGCCCGACTCCCTCTTCGGCCCCGTAGCTCGATGCCCTGCTCATCGAGCGCCCTCCCCATCGCCCGCCCCGTCCTCAATACCCAGTTCGGTGAGAATGACCCGCGTGGCGCTGACAACTTCCGGATGGGTCAAGGCTCTGGGCCGCGCTGTCTGGATGCTGAGTTCACGGCGGATCTGTGCCGGACGCCCGGTGAGCACGATCACCCGATCGGCAAGTTGCGCCGCTTCCTCAATATCATGCGTCACCAGCACGACGGTTCGGGGCCGTTTGTCCAGAAGATGGGCCAGTTCCTGCCGCATTCGAAGCCGGGTCAGATAGTCGAGCGACGAGAAAGGTTCATCCATCAGCAGGATGTCTGAGCTTCCGGCAAGGGCGCGCGCCAGTTCAACCCGTTGGCGCATTCCCCCCGAAAGCTGGTGGGGATAGTGGCCCTCGAAGCCCTCCAGCTCGATCAGGCGAATCATGTCTCGAACCTGCGTGCCGCGTTCTTGGGCACAGGGGAGATCGCGCACGCCAAGCGAGATGTTCTCCGCCACGGTCATCCAAGGAAACAGCCCATCCACCTGATAGACCATGCGCACCTGGCCGCGGCGCTCAACCAGGCCGGAGGTAGGCTGTTCATATCCTGAAAGCAGGTTGAGAAGGGTGGTCTTGCCGCAGCCAGAAGGGCCCACCACGGCAACAAATTCGCCTCGCGCAATCGATACGGAGATTTCCTGAAGCACCTCCACCGCGCCAAACCGGCAAGACACACGGGAAAGTTGCAAGGGTCCATCGCTCACTGCATCAACCGATGTCAGAGAGGCAGGAGGCGGGAGGTTTTCTGAATCCAGAGGCTTGATCTGCGTATCCCCTACCTTTCGTATCCCCAGCGGACACTTGGGATTTTGGTGAGACGCGCGAGGACGGAGTCAATGGCCACGCCGATCAGGCCAATCGTGATCATCTCCACCAGCAGCAGGTCAATGCGCAATCCGTTGCGGGCGTCCATCACCGCAAAGCCGAGACCATCGCGCCCGGCCACCATTTCCGCCGCCACCACCACCAGCCATGAGAGTCCCGCCGTAACGCGCAGGGTGGTGATGATCTGAGGCATGATGGCGGGCAGGGTGACGCGAATCAGCTTTTCGAGTCCGCTCAAGCCGTAATCGTGCGCCACCCGCGAATAGACCGCGGGAATGCTTGCGACTGCCGCCAGGGTGGCAAGAACCACCGGGAAGAACGCCGCCAGAAAGATGAGGAAGATTGTGGACGCATCACCCACGCCAAACCAGAGGATGGCGAATGGTATCCAGGCGAGCGAGGAGAGGTTGCGGAAGAAGTTGACGATGGGCAGAAGGGCAAGTCGTGGCGTGACTTTTTGTCCCAGCCAGACGCCCATGGGAATCCCCATCAACACGGCGATGGAAAACCCGCAGGTGACGCGAAACAGGGAGATGATCAGGTCATTCGCCAGTCGGCCCGTGCGTATTTCCAAGGCAAAGGCACGGAGGACGGAGAAGGGTGAGGGAAAGGAGCTTTCGTGGAACACTCCGGTGGCCCAAACCAAGGTCCAGACGGCAGCCACGACGCCTAAAACCGCCACCGGATAGACAACCGATCTTATGGAATTCGGCTTGTCTGCCATCTCTTTTATCCTTGGCCCGACGCCGACGAGGGCGAAGTTCAGCACCATGCGGCATTGTTGCCACCGCGGCATTCATCGAATGGCAGTTTGTTACAGGATCGTCCCGAGGGATCGGAGATTACAGCCCGCCCGGCGAATCTTTCAGAACTCTCCGGGCGGTGAATGTTATGGTACCGGCAAGAAGTTACAGTTCAGCTACTTCTTCACCGCTTTCAGGATCAGTTGCTGATTCTTCAGGATGAGGTCCAGCGTCTTCTGGTTCTTCTTGATGGCGACCTGGTTCTGAAGAATGGTGGCCTGATTCTTCTTGATGCCGGCCTGGTTTTGAAGAATTGTGCCCTGGTTCTTCTTGATGACCACCTGGTTCTGAAGAAGAGTGCCCTGGTTCTTCTTGATGGCGTCCTGGTTGGCTTTTATTGCTTTCTGATTCGCCTCAATGGAACCCTGATTGGTCAAAAGGGTATCCTGGTTGGAAATGATGTGCTTCTGATTCGCAAGAACGTCGTTCTCTGACATGTTAAGCCTCCTTTGAATTGGGTTCGATTCTGATGAGGAGTATTGGATTCAGAAGAGCCCCCGTAACCACTATACTACTCCTCCGACCGCCGTGGGA
>Ga0302320_10006019_pt1 | contig 27038 bp, 29 predicted proteins | sample Bog_T0_3_FD_202130 | JGI IMG/M metagenome (GOLD analysis project Ga0302320, IMG submission 202130) | Peat permafrost microbial communities from Stordalen Mire near Abisko, Sweden - Bog_T0_3 | ecosystem: Environmental > Terrestrial > Soil > Wetlands > Peat | place: Sweden: Abisko, Stordalen Mire...
GAATGGCAGACCGCTGGCGACGAAATCCACGGCGCGCGCCGGCCAGCCCGGCAACATCCGCCGCTCCCAAAGCCGCAAAATCTCGAACGAGAGCAATCCGACGCCGTAAATGCCCAGCGCCGAAAGATGGCAGAAAAACAGCGCGACCACGCAAACGGTGGATAGCGCCAGCCTGATCGGCCAGACGCGTTCGCGCACGGCGACCCAGCCGGCCAGCGCCCATAGCGCGACGCCGATGCCACAAATATAGTTCATCAATCCGACCAGGAAAATGTAGTTGTAGAGGAACGGGAAAGCGAACAGCGGCAGCACCGACCAGCGGCCGATCAGAGCGCGGTTGAGCGCGAGGCTTCCGGATATGATGAGCGCGAACATAGCCACCAGATAGATCTGGCCGGCCAGATAGATGTTCATGAACCGCGCCAGCAGCGGCACCACGAGATCCATGGTTAAATTGGGAATGACCTGCCAATTTATTTCGTAAAAATTGGCCAGTTGCGGGTTGGTCGAGAGCGTCGCAATCACATGCATGCGCGCCAGATGATTGACATAATCCGACAGCGGCGGCAGTGGATGCGTCCAGATCGGGATCGATATCAGCAAGGTGAGCGCAACGAACAAAATGCCGATTTGCGCGCCCGAGATTCCGGACGTACGAAATCGCGGCAGCGATGGCACTTCGGCAATTGGTTTGTTCGGCGAAAGCATGCTTGTTTGGACCTCTTCTGGTCGATTACAGGTGAACAAGTGATGAATATGCGTTGGACATGACCTGCCGGCGACGGGTTCCTTTTGCCCAATGAATTGGCAGCGTTTAGAACCTCCGGGCATAGAGATTGCGTGGTTTATGGCGATAGAAAATGGCTTTTCCGGACACGAAAACGATGAATTTTCCGCAGCGTTTGATTGATGGCTACACCGCCTTTGCCGGTGGCCGGCTGGCACGGGAGCAGGACCGCTACCGCGAGTTGGGTGAGCGCGGCCAGGCGCCGGAGATCATGGTGATCGGCTGCTGCGATTCGCGGGTCTCGCCCGAGGTGATTTTCGACGCCAGCCCGGGCGAATTATTCGTGGTGCGCAACGTCGCCAATTTGATCCCGCCCTATTCGCCCGACGGCCATTATCACGGCGTTTCCGCCGCGCTCGAATTCGGCGTCGGCGCGCTGCGGGTAAAACATATTGTGGTGCTTGGCCATGCCCGCTGTGGCGGCGTGCATGCATTTACTGAGAACGAGCATCGCCAGAAGCTGTCGGCCGGCGATTTCATCGGCAAATGGATTTCGCTGATCGAGCCGGCGGCAAAAAAGATCGGGCCGCGCGGCGAGGCGTCAGCCGACGATTATCAGACGCGGCTCGAACAGGCGTCGGTCATCAATAGCCTCGAGAGCCTGATGACATTCCCGCGCCTCGCTACGCTGATCGAGAAGGGCAAAATCGCCACCCACGGCGCCTATTTCGGCGTCGCCAGCGGCGATCTGTCGGTGCTTGACCGCAAGAGCGGAGAGTTTCGCCAGATCGGGCGGTAGAGCATGATCCCGAAAAGTGGGTACCGGTTTTCGGATAAGATCATGCTCAAAAACAACTACGCCGCCTTGCGCTTGGCCTGGATCAGCTTGCGGTTGATCAGGCATTCGGCGATCTGGATCGCGTTCAAAGCCGCGCCTTTGCGCAGATTGTCCGACACCACCCACATCTGCAGGCCATTATCGACGGTCGGATCCGTGCGGATGCGGCTGATATAGGTGGCGTCCTCGCCAACACATTCATAGGGCGTCACGTAGCCGCCGGGCTCGTGCTTGTCGATCACCAGGCAGCCGGGCGCGGCGCGCAAAATCGTGCGCGCTTCCTCGACGCTGATCGGGTTTTCAAACTCGACGCACACCGCTTCGGAATGGCCGACAAACACCGGCACGCGCACGCAAGTAGCGGTCAGCTTGATTTTGGGATCAAGAATTTTCTTGGTCTCCATCATCATCTTCCACTCTTCCTTGGTGTAGCCGTCCTCCATGAACACGTCGATTTCCGGAATGACGTTGAACGCGATGCGCTTGGGAAACTTCTTGGTCACGATCTCACCAATGGTGAACACCGCCTTGGTCTGCTGGAACAGCTCGTCCATGGCCTCCTTGCCGGCGCCCGACACCGATTGATAGGTCGCCACCACGACGCGCTTGATGACCGCCTTGTCGTGCAGCGGCTTGAGCGCGACCACGAGTTGCGCGGTCGAGCAATTGGGATTGGCGATGATGTTCTTCTTGGTAAAGCCGGAGAGCGCGTCCGCATTCACCTCCGGCACCACCAGCGGCACATCCGGGTCCATGCGCCAAGCCGACGAATTGTCGATCACGACGGCGCCAGCAGCCGCGATCTTGGGCGACCATTCCTTCGACACCGCACCGCCCGCCGACATCAGGCAGATATCGACATCCGAGAAATCGAAATGGTCGAGCGCCTTCACCTTCAGCGTCTTGTCGCCGAACGAGCATTCCTGACCCATGCTCTTGCGCGAGGCGAGCGCCACCACCTCGTCGGCGGGAAAGCTCCGCTCGGCCAGAATGTTGAGCATTTCGCGCCCGACATTGCCGGTGGCACCCACCACAGCGACCTTGTAACCCATTGTTAACTCTCCGAAAAAATATCCGCACCGCAGCATGGTGCCAGACAACCGGATGGCAGCGCTTCTAGGCGAGAACTGATCGTATGACAACGGCGGCCTGAGGGGACGGCCATGCATCCGGCTCTGCATTCCTGGCGAGAGGAACTGCCGGCTAATTTCGTGCGTATGCTCGCTTATGTGGGCGGAATCGCGGTGCTTTCCATGGCCGCCGCGCAAATATTTCAATCGCCGCCGGTCATGCGACCCATTGCTCCCGTGCATCAATCCGAATGGATCGAGATCGAGCGGCCGTTCCCGGCTTTTGCGCTCGCCATCCCCGAAGCCACCGACGTGCCGGCAAGCTATGCCATCCGCCGACACGCCGCCGGCGGAGGCCGCAAGGACATCCTCGTTTTGGGCGAGCCGGACGGCGCCGCGCCGTTTTTGCAAGTTGAAATCTACCGGCCGGGCAGCGAGACGCGCAGCTTCCCCGAACCGCAAACCGAGATCGCCCAAAGCGCTGCGGCGCTGGGGCCTATTGCGATTGCCGCCGCGCAAGAACCATTGCCCAGCAAATTCGGCCCGCTCTCGATTGTCACTTTCGATACCTCCAAGGGCGTTAGCCGCCATTGCCTCGGCTTCGTGCGCGCTTACGACGACCCGCGGCTGCAATTATCCGGCTGGTTCTGTATCGGCGGCGCGGAATTTGTCGACCGCAGCACGCTGGCCTGCGCACTCGACCGGCTCACGCTATTGGCCGCCGGCAGCGAGCCCAAGGTCGGCGCCCTGTTCGCGCAGGCCGAACTCAACCGCAGCTTTTGCGGCCAGCGCGATCCCATCATCGCGGCGACGCCGAAATATCATCTGTTGTGGCAGGCGCTGGCCAACCGCCCGGAGCCGCGGCGCATCGGGCGCTAAACTGGCGCTGCAGCGCGGCAACGAATTCCCGAAATTGCGCACCCATTTCGGTTGACCGGCCATTCAATTCGTCAGATCATATTCAAATAATAATATCTAAAGCCGCGGCGATGGCCGAAATGGCTTTGGAGAAACCTCTGGGGAGAGGAAACAATGATCACACGACGTCACCTGTTGGGGACGGCCGGCGCAGGCGCAGCACTTGCAGGGTCCGGCCTGGCATTTCCAAAACTCGATCAAGCCCACGCCGAAATACCGAATATTGACGCGGGCCTCCCGGCCGGCACGCGCGGTGAAGCCGTGATGGAACGGCTGCCAGGCAAGCAGCCCTTGATCAAGCTCACCTACCGGCCGCCGAACTACGAAGCGCCGGTCGACTATTTCAAGACGCCGATCACGCCGAACGACAAATTCTTCGTGCGCTATCACCTCGCGGATATCCCCGAGAAGATCGACGCCAAAACCTGGAAGCTTTCGGTCGGCGGCGACGGCACCAATGGCACCGCGCAACTGACGCTTGCCGATCTCAAAAAATTGCCGGCCGTCGAAATCGTCGCGGTCAACCAGTGTTCGGGCAACCGGCGCGGGCTTTTCCTGCCGCATGTTGCAGGCGTCGAATGGGGCAATGGCGCCATGGGCTGTGCCCGCTGGAAAGGCGCCAGGCTCAAGGACATTCTCGCCAAGGCCGGCGTCAAGCCGGAAGCCGTCGAGATCGTCATCGACGGCGCCGACGGTCCGGTTATCGACAAGACGCCTGACTTCGTGAAAAGCATTCCGGTCGCCAAGGCGATGGAAGACACCACTATCGTTGCCTATGAGATGAACGGGGCGCCACTGCCGCATTTCAACGGCTTTCCCGCGCGCCTCGTGGTGCCAGGCTGGACCGGCACCTACTGGATGAAGCATCTTATTTCCATCCGGGCGGTGACCAAGCCGTTCGAAGGCTTCTGGATGAAAAGCGCCTATCGCATTCCGATCGGAAAATTTCCGGGCGCGCGGTTTACCTCGCAGGAATCGATTGGACCCAACACGCCGATCACAGAAATGATGGTGAACTCGCTGATCACGACGCCGAGCGAAGGCGCCAAGGTCAAAGGCGGCAAGACTGCCGTCAGCGGCATTGCCTGGGATGGCGGCTACGGCATCAAAACCGTCGAGGTTTCCGCCGACGGCGGCAAAACCTGGCAGCCGGCCAAGCTTGGCAAGGACCTCGGCAAATTCGCATTCCGGCCCTGGAGCGCCAGCGTGCCGGTCGGCAAAGGCGCACAAAAGATCACGGCACGCGCGACCAGCGTCAACGGCCAAGGTCAAACCACCGAACTCATTCAAAACCCGGCCGGCTACCACCACAATCTCTATTCGTCCGTCGGCGTAACCGGCGCGTGAGGGGAAACACCATGCGATACGGACTCATTTGCGCGATCACGCTCGGACTTTTCACGTCGGCTTTTGCCGCACCTGGTTTTGCCGACGAAAAGCCGGTTCAATTGAAGAAGGCCGATGGCCTCGACAAGGTCGAAGGCAACTGCGGCTCCTGCCACAGCCTCGACTACATCCAGATGAACTCGCCTTTCCCCAGCCCGGCGCTGTGGGATGCCGAGATTACCAAGATGATCAAGGCCTTTGGCGCCCCGATCGATGATGCCGACGCAAAAACCATCGGCGATTATCTCAAAAAGAACTACGGCTCCTAGGCGCGGCCCAAAAGCCTCACCGCCCCAAAATTCGGCTCCGGCACCCCGCCGGGGCCATTTTCTTAATGATTACAGCAACAAATGCCGATATTGTCGTCTTTAGCGGTGAACTAAAGCCCGCTAGACTGCGTTGCACTTTAGGGCCCGCAAGAGGGGCACAGACGAGGAATTCATGCGCTTGAACGTGGTCGCCGCCGGGATTGCCGCTGTCGCCGCCATCGGTCTTTTTGCCGCGCCGGCTTTTGCCGCGCCGAAAAAGAAAGACCCCACCGCCGTCGCCGTGGTCGACCCGCAAAACCACACGGTTTTCACAAGCCGGGACGAAGACGGCAAGACCCGCACGCGCATCATCATTCAGAAGCGCTCTTACCTCGACCCGGGCACCGAGACATTCCCGGGCGAGAACACGGGCAACAATTACGCTTCGACGCCGAACCATCACGCCACCGGCGTGCTCGACAACACCGCGTTCGGCGGCAATCAGCAGCCGCTGCCGAATGTCTGGACCTTGCCCGGCAAGAATAATCCTTTCATCCAGTTTTAGAAGCCGAACAAATTCCAGAATAAAAAAACGCGGGCCGCCCCAAGTCGGGTTTACCCGACTTGGGCAATATTAAATTGCCGCGTTTTTTATTGGTCGAAGCACAGCCAACGTCATTAAGCCGCCAGCGTTTCCAACTCGGCCAAGATCGCGTCGCCCATCTCGGCGGTGTTGACGACCTTCGAACCTTCCGACTTGATGTCGCCGGTGCGCAGGTTCTTGGCGAGCGTGCCAGCAATCGCGGCGTCGATCATGTCGGCCTGTTTGCCCAGGTCGAACGAGTAACGCAGCGCCATGCCGAACGACCCAATCATGGCGATCGGATTGGCGACGCCATTACCGGCGATGTCGGGCGCCGAACCGTGCACCGGCTCATACAATGCCTTGCGCTTCTTGGTCTTGGGATCGACCTCGCCCAAGGACGCCGACGGCAGCATGCCGAGCGAGCCGGTCAAGGTGGCGGCGATATCGGACAGCATGTCGCCGAACAGATTGTCGGTGACAATGACGTCGAACTGCTTGGGCCAGCGCACCAGCTGCATGCCGCCGGCGTCGGCCAGCATGTGTTCGAGCTGCACGTCCTTGAATTCGCGCTCATGCAGCGCCGTCGTCACTTCGTTCCAGAGCACGCCCGACTTCATGACATTGCGCTTTTCCATCGAGGTGACTTTGTTGCGCCGCTTGCGCGCCAGCTCGAAGGCCACGCGGCCAATACGCTCGATCTCATAGGTGTCATAAACCTGCGTATCGATGGCGCGCTTCTGGCCGTTGCCGAGATCGGTAATGGTCTTGGGCTCGCCGAAATAGACGCCGCCGGTCAATTCGCGCAGGATGATGATATCGAGACCTTCGACCACCTCACGCTTGAGGCTCGATGAGTCGGCCAGCGCCGGATAGACGATCGCTGGGCGGATATTGGCAAACAGCGCGAGATCTTTGCGCAGCCGCAACAGACCCGCCTCCGGGCGCACGTCATAGGGCACCTTGTCCCATTTTGGCCCGCCGACCGCGCCGAAGATGATGGCGTCGGCGGCTTTGGCCTTCTCCATGGTCTCATCGGTAACCGCGACGCCATGCGCGTCATAGGCGCAGCCGCCGACCAGGGCCTCCTCGGTGGTAAATTTGTCGGGACCCTTTTTGTTGAAAAAGTCGATGACGCGTTTCAATTGGGCCATGACTTCGGGGCCGATGCCATCGCCGGGCAGCAGAAGGAGATTATGGGTCGCCATTGGTTACGCCTCACCGTTACAAAACTCGCGCGATTGCTAAAGGTCCGCGGCGCCCTTGGCAACTGGCCGCCGAAAGGCCGACACTGTCGGGGCCTTCGCATGGCACCCAAGGACCCGCCTCAGGAGGCATTAATGCCGGAAGGCCTTGCCAAAGTGGTCATTGTCGGCGCCGGCTTCGGCGGGCTGGAAACCACCCGAACGCTGCGGCGCGTGGCCGCCGATATTACCGTCATCGATCGGCAAAACCACCATTGTTTCCAGCCGCTGCTCTACCAGGTGGCGACCGCGGCTCTATCGCCAGTCGATGTGGCCTGGCCGATCCGCCATATTCTGCGCGCGCAGAAAAATGCTACCGTGCTGATGGCCGATGTGCACGACGTCGATACCGCGAAAAAGCGGCTGCATACGAATTTCGGCCACGACGAATGGTCGCAAGTAGCGCCCGGCCTCAAACATATCGAGGACGCCACCCGCATCCGCCGCAGCATCCTGATTGCCTTCGAGCAGGCCGAAATCGTCACCGACCCGCTCGAGCAACATCGCCTGCTCACCTTCGTGATTGTCGGCGGCGGCGCCACTGGCGTCGAAATGGCCGGCGCCATCGCCGAGATCGCGCAGCAGACCTTGCATGCCGATTTCCGGCGCATCGATCCGCGCTCGGCCCGCATCATGCTGATTGAGGCGGGCAACCGCCTGCTGCCGGCATTCCCGCCCGCCCAGTCCGATTATGTGCGCGATACGCTGATGCATGCCGGCGTCACCATCATGACCGACACGATGGTGACGAAATGCGATGCCCGCGGCGTCGATCTCAATAGCGGCCGGCTCGATGCTGGCACCATCATCTGGGCGGCCGGGGTGGTCGCCTCGCCTGCCGCGCGCTGGCTAGGCGCCGAGGCCGACCGCGCCGGACGGGTCAAGGTCGCGCCCGACCTGTCGGTGCCCGGCCATCCGGATATTTTTGTCATTGGCGACGCCGCCGCGGTGACCGACGCGAAAGGCCGGCCAGTGCCCGGCATCGCGCCGGCCGCCAAGCAGATGGGGCAATATGTCGGCAAACTCATCGCCGCGCGCCTTGCAGGCCCGACCCAAAGCAACTCCAAGAGCAAGCCGTTTCGCTATATGCATCTTGGCGATCTCGCCACCATTGGGCGGCGCGCCGCGGTGGTGAATTTCGGCATCCTGCAATTGCACGGCTTCATCGGCTGGCTGTTCTGGAGCGTCGCGCATATTTATTTTCTGATCGGAATTCGCAACCGCTTCATCGTGGCCTTCAGCTGGCTGTGGAGCTATCTTACGTTCCAGCGCGGCGCACGGCTGATCACCTATGCACCGGAAAAGGGCGAGGACCACTAAGGCCCAACGCTCACGACCCGCCGAACCAGTTATACCCCTGGTTTTCCCAATAGCCGCCGTGGTCGGTATTGGTGACTTCCATGGCCACAACATATTTCGGATTCTTGTAGCCGAGCTTGGTCGGCATGCGGATTTTCATCGGAAAGCCATAAGCGCGCGGCAACAGTTTGTTGTCGAACTTGAAGGTCATCTGCGTCTGCGGATGCATCGCGGTCGGCATGTCGATGGTGTTGGTGTAGCCCTCGGCGCATTTGAACCAGACATATTTGGCCTTGGTGTCGGCGCCGATGCGCTTGAGGAATTCCGATAGCTGAGCGCCCTGCCAGGAGCCGATGGCGCTCCAGCCCTCGACGCAGACATGACGGGTGATTTGCGACACTTCCGGGAGCGCGTGCAACTCGTCAAGCGTCCAGGATTTCTTGTTGTCGACCAGACCGGCGACTTCGAGTTTGTAGGCCGCACCATCGACGGTCGGCGCCTCGTCCTCGTCGTAATAGGCGTTGAACGGGAACGGCCGCGTGATGGCGCTTTCCGGATAGACCGGCGCCAGCTTGGTGCGGCTAAAGATCGCCGCCTGCGCGGCATCGTTGAATTCGGAAACCTTGCGCAGCACGCTTTCGGCGGTGTCGCCGTCGATGATGTCGCAGCCCGTGAGGAATGTCAGCGCGCCCAGGCTCGCCGCGTTGCGCAGGAACGTGCGCCGCATCGGATCGGGCATCAACTTGGCGGCGTCCTTGATCAGCAGCCTGTTATCGACGCCCGGAATGATTTTTCGGATCTTCATGTGACCCTCCTACCTCCCGGTGAACATGGCGCGCAGGCTTTTGGGTACCAGCAGCGCCAAAAGGATGTGCACGACCAGGAAGCCGACAATCGCCGCCATCGCAAAGAAATGCACGTAGCGGGCAAAATCATAGCCCCCGAACAGAGTGGTCAACTCCTGGAATTGCACGGGCTTCCAGATCGCCAGGCCTGATAGCACGATTACGACGCCGCACAGGATGACGCCGATATACAGCACCTTTTGCACGGCATTGTAATGCGACAGGTCATCATGCGGCAGGTTGATGGTCATAGCCGCCTTGAGGTCGGCGAATACCTGCGACGGATAGACCGGCAGCAGTTTGCGGTGGAAGCGCCCGGTGATCAACCCCAAGCTGACATAGACGATGCCGTTGACGACCAGCACCCACATCGCGGCGAAGTGCCAGAGCAGCGCGCCGCCGAGCCATTGGCCGAGCGGGATGCTCCTGGGGAAACGGAAGTCGAACAGCGGCGAGGCGTCATAGATCTGCCAGCCGGACCCGACCATCACCAAAATGGTCAGTGCGTTGATCCAATGACAGATGCGCACCCAGGCGGGGTGGATCGTGATTTTGAAAGCCGGCGCGGTCATCGCTTCTGTGCTCATCGTGCCAATCCTGCCGTCGTCCGAAACCGCCAATAACCAACAATATACGGCAGGTATAAGTCCACGGATGCAAATACCGCGCGACAGCAACTAGCGTTTCGCTCACGGTTTTGTGAGAATGGCGTCGCCGGGGAAAATCGGATCGAGGAGCCAATTCGTGAGTGAGCCGTCCGCGCCCAAAACCAGTCCGGGAAATTTCTTCGAGGATTTCCGCCTCGGCCAGCAGATCCGCCACGCCACGCCGCGCACGGTGACCACCGGCGATGTGGCGCTTTACAATGGATTATTCGGCGCCCGCTTTGCGGTGCAGTCCTCCGACAGCTTCGCGCAAAAAATCGGCTACCCGCGCTCTCCGATCGACGACCTGCTGGTGTTTCACATTGTATTCGGCAAGACCGTGCCAGACGTCTCGCTCAATGCCGTCGCCAATCTCGGCTATGCCGATTGCCGTTTCCTAAAGCCGGTCTATCCGGGCGACACGCTGCATGCGGCGTCGGAAGTGATCGGGCTGAAGGAAAATTCCAACAAGAAGACCGGCATCGTCTATGTGCGCTCGCGCGGCTTCAATCAGAACGGCGAAGCGGTGCTCGATTATGCGCGCTGGGTTATGGTGCGCAAACGCGACGAGAAAGCCGCGGCGCCCGAGGAGAAAGTACCGGAATTACCCAAAAGCGTGGATGCTTCCGATATCGGCAGCGGCTGCCCGGTCATCCATGCCGCGGCCTATGACACCGTGCTGGCCGGCAGCCCGCACCGTTTCGGCGACTATAAGGCTGGCGAGAAGATCGATCATATTACCGGTATCACGGTCGAGGACGCCGAACACATGATCGCGACGCGGCTTTATCAAAACACCGCGCGCATCCATTTCGACCATTTCACCGAAAGCAAAAGCCGCTTCGGCAAGCGCCTGATTTATGGCGGCCACCCGATTTCGCTGGCGCGCGCGCTTTCGTTTAACGGCTTTGGCAACGCCTTCCATGTCGCTGCCATCAATGGCGGGCGCCATGTCGCGCCACTGTTTGCCGGCCTGACCGTGTTTGCCTGGTCGGAAGTGCTGGCAGTCGCCGAACTGCCGGGCCGCGAAGATGTCGGCGCACTGCGCTTGCGCACCATCGCCACCAAGGACCATCCTTGCGCGGATTTTCCGTCTAAAGTAGGCGACGAATACGACCCGTCGGTGATCCTCGATCTCGACTACTGGGTGCTGATGCCACGGTAAGATTAAGGGTGCGCCGGCAGCTTGGCCTTGAAGAAGGCCACCACGGCGGGGTTGAACTCGCTGTGGAACGCCGTGCGGTCGAAGCCAGCCGGATCGGTGCAGATTATCGCCGGCGCATATTGCCGGAGCATCGGCGTGCAGGGCGCCAGGAATGAGAAATGCCCGGCGTTCGGCACCACGTGGTATTCGGGCTTAACCGCTAGTCCGTCATAGACAACTTGCGCGTATCGCGGATGCGGCAGTATTTCATCGCTGGCTCCGCGCCAGAGCTGGATCGGCACAGTGACTTTGGCCAATCCTTCCGGCGAGAATACATAGCCGATCGCGGGCGCCGCGATCACCGCGGCCTTGATGCGCGCGTCATGCACGAAGGCTTCCGGCGGCGCCGGTCTCATGGCCGGATATTCCTTGGCTTTCTTGCAAGTCCATTCGTCCGGATGCGCCAGGCAATAGGGCGCGACCTTTGTCATGTCCGGCACGCCGCCGATCGCTACCAGAGACGTAAAGCCGCCGGCTGAAAATCCAAACACGCCAATGCGCTTTGCATCGACGAGATCATGGTGCGGCCATGGCGCAAGCATGTAATCGATCAGCGCCTTGATGTGCCGCGGCCGGTTTTCGATTTGGGTGAAGCCGCTGCCATCGCGGTAATTGTCGCCGGTATGCGTGACTGCCGCGACCACGAAGCCCGCTTCGGCCAGAGCTACCGCCGTATCGTAATGGCCTTCGAACGAGCCGCCGCTGCCATGCGATATTACGATCAGCGGCAAATCCTTGCCTTTAATGGCGCCGCTGGGCGCAACCGATTGCGTATAGGCGCCCAGTTGCTGTGAACTTGGGGGCACATCGCTCGGATACCAGATGCCGACTTCGAGCGCCGCACCGCTTGGGTCCGGCACGCTGACTCGCTCGAAGCCTGCGGAAAAAGCCGGCGTCGCGGTCAGCAGCAAAGCAGCGACGGTGGTGGCGGCGATATTCATAGCGTAACCCTCATTGTGGAAAGCTGTTTATGTTGTCGCCGCTCACATTGCATCTTAATGTGAGCTGTGTCAACATTTAAATCATGAGCAAAGAAATACCCTATCACCACGGTGATTTGCGCGCGGCGCTGATCAAGGCGGCGGCGGCCGAAATCGAGCGCGGCGGCTATGAATCGTTGTCGTTGCGTGAACTGGCGGCCTCGCTCGACGTGTCGCGCGCGGCGCCGTACCGGCACTTTACCGACCGGCAAGCGCTGCTGGCCACGCTTGCCGCCGAGGGGTTCGTGGAACTGGCGACGATTTATCGCAAAGTAATCGAGGCCGGAAAAAGCCCGCACGAAACGCTCACCACCGCGGGGCGCGCCTATCTCGCCTTCGCGGTCGAGCGGCCGCAGCTATTCCGGTTGATGTTTGCCTCCGACCTGCTCGGCGGCGGGCCGCCCGACCCGGCGCTTATCAAGGCGGCGGGCGATTGCTACGACGTATTCGAAGGCATGGTCGCGGCGACACTCGAGGATCCCGACGACAGCTCCGTCAAAGCGGCAACCATCGCCATCATGTCGAGCACTTACGGTTTCGCGCTGCTGCGCTTGGGCGGACGGCTCAAACCGTTCATGGTGGGTGGACTGACGCAAAGCGAGCTTATCGACACCGTGCTGTCGATGAAAGCCACGAATTTACCGCGGCCTGCGCGTCAAAAACGCCGCAAGAAATCCTAGCGGCGCTAAACGCTCGCTCGCAAGTGATCGACAAGCTGGCGCGCATAAGGCGGCAGCGCGTCCACATCGCGCACGCAAATGGTGAGTTCGCGCAAGGCCCAGGGATCGGTGAGCCGGACCGGGCTGATCGCCATATTGCGCGCGGCGCGCTGAACGGTGGTCTCCGGCACGATGCCGAGCCCGACATTACATTCAACCAGCCGGCAGATGGCGTCGAAGCTGCGCAGTTGAATGCGCAGCCGCAACGGGCGCCCGATACGGCTCGCCTTGTCGGCCAGGAAGCGCTGGATCGCACTGGCGCGGTCGAGCCCGACCATGTCGTAGTCGAGCACTTCGGCAAATCCGATGCGGGCGCGGCTGGCGAGCGCGTGGTCGCGCGGTACCACCAGCACGAAGCGGTCACTGCGGAACGGAAACGTATGCAGGCCGGCGTGGTCGACGGTGCCCGCGACAATGCCGATATCGGCAGCGCCTTCCGCGATCAGTCCGACAATCTCGTCGCTCAGACGCTCCTCGAGATCGACGCTGATATCGGGATAGGCCGTAAGGAACGAACTCAGGGTTTCCGGCAGGAATTCGGTGAGCGCATTGGTATTGGACAAAACCCGCACTTGGCCCGCTAGCCCGCGCGCGTAAGGCGTCAGGTCCTCCTGCATGCGTTCGGTCTGCGCCAGAATCGAGCGCACGTGCTGCAACAGCGTGCGGCCGGCCTGGGTCGGCACCACGCCCTGGCGGCCGCGCACCAGTAATTCAGTGCCGAAGGTATCTTCCATCTTGCGGATGCGGGTGGAGGCAGCGGCCAGCGCCAGGTTCGAGCGCGCCGCGCCATGGGTAATGCTGCCGGCCTCCACGATGTGCCGAAAAAGGCTGAGATCGGTGAAATCGAAGCGCATGATACCGGAGCCTTCTTATTTTACGAAGGTAGACTACGCAAAACACATATTGCAGGCCAATTAGGACAGGTTCAAGCTTCGCAATTGAAGAAGTAACCGGCTTTGGCCGCCGGTCAAGCCCAAAAGCGACCGGCTGCCTATTGGCCAATAGGCGCGTTGCGGCCCGCTTCGGCGTTAGGTTACGACCGAGCGGGCACTTCGATCCGATCGGCCGGCGGGTCCTGAGCGTTCTGGAGACTAACGATGGCCGAACTAGAGGCGGACACGACGCCGGCGCAGCGCGCCCGTCCGCTCTCCCCTCACCTGCAAATCTACAAGCCGACGCTGACGATGATGATGTCGATCGTGCATCGCATCACCGGCAGCGCGCTGTATTTCGGCATGCTGCTGCTGGCTTGGTGGCAGATCGCCGCCGCCTCCGGTCCCAATGCCTACTCCTATGTCGAATGGTTCATGGGCAGCCTGATTGGGCGCCTGGTTCTGCTTGGTTACACTTGGGCGCTACTGCATCACATGCTCGGCGGCATTCGCCATCTGATCTGGGACACCCTGCACGGACTGGAGCCGACCGAGCGAGAAATGCTGGCGCTGGCGACGCTGGTTGGATCGATCTCGCTCACGCTCGTGCTGTGGGTAGTCGGCTATCTCGCCATGGGAGGCCCGCGATGAGGGACTCCCAGATGCGCACGCCGATGCGGCGCGTTCGCGGATTAGGCGCCGCCCATTCCGGCACCGGACATTTCTGGCATCAGCGCGTGACCTCGGTGGCCGGCATTCCGCTGAGCATCGCGCTGGTGATCATCGTCGTCGGGCTCTTGGGACGCAGCCACGCGGCCGTCGTGCAAATTCTGGGCTCGCCGATCGTCGCCATCATCATGCTGCTGTTCATTATCAACACGGCCTATCACATGTGGATCGGCATGCAGGAAATCATCCTCGATTATGTGCACGAGGATAAATTCAAACTGGTGATCCTGATGGCGAATACCTTCTATTGCTTCGTCGTCGCCTTCGCCTCGGCCTTTGCCATTCTTAAGCTTTCGTTCGGGGTCTGACGCATGGCGAGCAATGGAAAATCCAACGGCGGACATGCGGCCAAGGGCCCCGCTTTCAACGGCAGCGCCTATCCGATCGAGGATCATAGTTACGACGTGGTGGTGATCGGCGCCGGCGGCTCGGGCTTGCGCGCCGTCGTCGGCTGCAGCGAAGCGGGGCTGCGCACCGCCTGCATCACCAAAGTATTTCCGACCCGCTCGCATACCGTCGCGGCGCAAGGCGGCATCGCCGCGTCGCTCGGCAATATGGGCGAGGACGATTGGCGCTGGCACATGTATGACACCGTCAAGGGCGCCGATTGGCTCGGCGACCAGGACGCCATCGAATATCTCTGCCGCAACGCGCCGCAAGCGGTCTATGAACTGGAACATTGGGGCCTGCCGTTTTCCCGCAAGGAGGATGGCCGCATCTATCAGCGCCCGTTCGGCGGCATGACCACGCATTACGGCAAGGGCACCGCGCAGCGCACCTGCGCTGCCGCCGACCGCACCGGTCACGCCATGCTACACACGATGTACGGCCAGGCGCTCAAGCACGCGGCCGAGTTCTACATCGAATATTTCGCGCTCGATCTGATCATGGACGATGAAGGCCGTTGCCGCGGCGTGGTCGCACTCAACATGGACGACGGCACCATCCATCGCTTTAGCGCCAACATGACGATCCTGGCGACCGGCGGCTATGGCCGCACTTATTTCTCCTGCACCTCGGCGCATATCTGCACCGGCGACGGCAATGCGATGGTTCTGCGCTCCGGCCTGCCCTTGCAGGACATGGAATTCGTCCAGTTCCACCCGACCGGCATCTATCCGGCGGGCTGCCTGATCACCGAGGGCGCGCGCGGCGAAGGTGGCTATCTGGTAAATTCGGAAGGCGAGCGCTTCATGGAGCGCTATGCGCCATCGGCCAAGGACCTGGCGTCACGCGACGTGGTGTCGCGCGCCATGACGCTGGAAATTCGCGAAGGCCGCGGCGTCGGCAAGCTCAAGGATCATCTGTTCCTGCATCTCGATCATCTCGATCCAGCGGTGCTGCATGAGCGCCTGCCGGGCATCAGCGATACCGCGCGCATTTTTGCCGGCGTCGATATCACGCGCGAACCGATCCCGGTGCTGCCGACCGTGCACTACAATATGGGCGGCATTCCTTGCAATTATCACGGCGAAGCTCTGACAAAGAAAAATGGCGATCCTGACACCGTAGTGCCCGGCCTGATGGCGCTGGGCGAAGCCGCTTGCGTTTCGGTGCATGGCGCCAACCGGCTCGGCTCGAATTCGCTGATCGATCTGGTGGTGTTCGGGCGCGCCGCGGCGCTGCGCTGCGCCGAACTGCTCACGCCCGGCGACAAGCATGCGGAACTACCCAAGGATTCAGCCGACCTGGCGCTGTCGCGGCTCGACAAATTCCGCAACGCCGCCGGTTCCGCGCCGACCGCGCAATTGCGGCGCGATATGCAGAAGGTGATGCAGGAGGATTGCGCGGTGTTCCGCACCGGCGAAGTGCTGGAACAGGGCCATAAGCGCATCCATGAAATATATGCCGGCATGGCCGACATCCATGTCACCGACCGCTCGCTGATCTGGAATTCCGACCTTATCGAGACACTGGAGCTCGACAATCTGATTTCTCAAGCCGTCGTCACCATGGACTCGGCGCTAAACCGCACCGAAAGCCGCGGCGGCCACGCCCGCGAGGATTTCCCCGAGCGCGACGACACGAATTGGATGAAGCACACACTGGCCTGGATCGACGACAAGGGCAGCGTGAAGATCGACTACCGGCCGGTGCACACTTACACGCTCACCAACGACATCGCCTATATCGAACCGAAAGCGCGCGTCTATTAATTGCTTTCCTCTGACGCTGGAATGAAATCGGGAACTGAAAATGGCCGAATTCTCACTGCCCAAAAATTCCAAGATCACGCAGGGCAAGACCTGGCCGCGCACGGCGCACGCCACGCACCTGACCGAGTTCGCCATCTATCGCTGGTCGCCGGATGACGACGAAAATCCGCGTATGGATACGTATTTCGTCGACCGTGACGACTGCGGGCCGATGGTGCTCGACGCGCTGATCTGGATCAAAAACCACATCGATCCGACGCTCACCTTTCGCCGCTCCTGCCGCGAGGGCGTGTGCGGTTCCTGCGCCATGAATATCGACGGCACCAATACGCTGGCCTGCACCAAAGCCATGGACGACGCCAAAGCGCCGCTCAAGATCTATCCGCTGCCACACCAGCCGGTGATCAAGGACCTGGTGCCGGACCTGAAGAATTTCTATGCGCAATACGCATCGATCGAGCCCTGGCTCAAGACCACGTCGCCGACGCCGGAGAAGGAATGGCGCCAGAGCCACGACGACCGCGCCAAGCTCGACGGCATGTATGAATGCATCCTGTGCGCCTGCTGCTCGACCTCGTGCCCGAGCTATTGGTGGAATTCGGACCGCTATCTAGGGCCCGCCGCGTTGCTGCAGGCCAATCGCTGGGTCCAGGACTCGCGTGACGAGGCCACCGGCGAACGGCTCGATAATCTCGAAGACCCGTTCCGGCTCTATCGCTGCCATACCATCATGAATTGCTCGAAAGCCTGCCCGAAGGGACTCAATCCGGCGAAAGAAATCGCCGTGTTGAAGAAGGCCATGGTCGACAGGCAGGTTTGAACCGGCGGTCATTCGATGGACGAAGCCGCGCTTAATTTCAACGGCGTCACGCTGTCGCCGCAAAAAGAAACGGTGCGCGTGTTCTATAAGGAATTGTGGGACCACGCCGACAAGAGTCTAATTCCAACAATTTTTCATCCTGGTTTCACATTTCGCGGTTCGCTCGGGCCGGCGCTCGTTGGCCACGACCAGTTTGCCGGTTACGTCGACTGGGTGACCGGTGCGCTTGGCGAATACACCACCGACATTTTGACCATGATCGAGGAAAACAATCGCGTCAGCGGCAAAATGCGGTTTCACGGCTTCCACCGCAAAGAACTGTTCGGGGTTGCACCGAGCGGCCGGCATGTATGGTGGACCGGCATGCCGATCTTCACGTTCGAGGGGCGCAAAGTGCGCGATCTATATGTCCTCGGCGACATCCATGGCCTGATCGCGCGCCTAAAAAACTGAGCCACCTGCCGTCACGGGAAGCTTCGCGGCCTACAACCTAGGCTTGATCCGGTTGCATTGGTGACGCTAACTTTACGCCCCGGGGGGGTCCGGTGCGTAAGCGTTTTTGGCCGGTCATTGCTGGCGTGTTGCTGTGCGCGGCCTGTGCCGGGCCAAGCACGGACATACCAAAATCGTCGAAAGACGATATCGCCGCCGAGCGCCGCCGCCAGGAAATCGCGCAGCTGCAGGATTACTACGCGCAAATTCACCGGCTCGACACAGTCGCCTACCATATCGTCACCGCCAACCGCGAATTCTGCAAGCAATGGCTGATCGCGCAGATCGGCCTGTTCGCGGCGACGCCGCAAAGCATGCCCAGCAAATATCGAAAATTCTCCGCTGAGACGCTGGGGCTACGCTGGGTTCGGCCGACGGTCATCTCGATTGCCGACGGCGGACCGGCGGCGCTGGCCGGCATCGTCGACAAGGATGAACTCGTATCGTTCAACGGCGAGCCGGTTCCCGTCACCGCAACGCTGCGCTGGATCAACGCGTTCCTGGAAGACAATGGCGAGCGGCCGATCACGGTCGTCCTCATGCGCGACGACGAATTAAAGACCTTCACAATAAATCCGGTCATCGGCTGCGCGATCCCGATCGTCCTGGAAACCAATCCGGTGCCGAACGCATTCACCGACTATAAGAAGATCGTCATTCAGACCGGCATTTTGCGGGTCTTGCGCACCAACTCCGATCTCGCCGTGGTCGTCGGCCATGAACTCGCCCACGTGACGATGGGCCATTACCAGAAAAAATCGTTGAATGGTTTTCTCGGCGAGGCCAGCGGCGCGCTGGTCGATGGCGGTTTCCTGCTGGGCGGCATTACACCGGCGGTGCGTTTTCGAATTACCTGCACCGGGCAGGCCTAAACGCATTCAGCGTCGGCTTCGAAATGGAGGCTGATTATGTCGGCGCCTATTATGCGACCCGCGCCGGCTACGATATTTCAGGCGCCGAGGAAGTCTGGCGCGCCATGTCGCTGGAAAGTCCGTCCAGCATAACCTTGGCGACCACGCACCCGACGACGCCGGTGCGCTATCTGCAAATGCGCAAAACGATCGAGGAGATCGCCGATAAAAAGCGCCGCAATTTGCCACTGGTGCCGGAGATGAAGGCGATCAAGGTTGACGCCGTGCCGGCTGCCGCGCCGCAAAATCAAAACTGACCTTAGTGTCCGTCCGCCGGCCTTAGCGCTATTCGCATTTTTTGCCGTAACAAAGCTTTTCCAATTCCGGGAACGGCTTATAGGCGGCGTTGCCGCACTGTTCCGGGGTCGCCGCGATTAACTGATTCAAGTGGCCGGCAAAAAAATAGGCGATGCGGTCCTTGCTGCCGAGATAGCTGTGATTGGCGCCGCGAACATTGGCGCGCACGCAGACCGTATAGCGCTGGTCCTTGTTGACCGGCGTGAGCGCAGGGTCGGTAATATAGGCGTCGCGGACATTTGTCGGATCGGCCAAATCGCTAGCCAAGGTATTGAGAATCTCCTCCTTATAATCCTTCGGATATATATTGGGCTCCGGCTCCTTGTAAGGGTCGCTAAAGCCCGCGCAAGCCGCGAGCGTTAGGCCGAAGGCCACAGTCACAATCAGCCTTCCTACCTTGCCACGCAACGGATGCCTCCACGTGAGGTTTACGGGGTCGAATGACTAGTCTTGTTTCTTGTCTTGCTTTTTGGCGAGTTTTTGGCGCCGCTGCGCCAGCGTGCGCAACCGCAAGGCGTTGAGCTTGATGAAGCCCTCGGCGTCCTTCTGGTCATAGGCGCCCTTGTCGTCCTCGAAGGTCACCAGCGTCGAGGAATACAACGACGCCGGGCTCTCACGCCCGGTCACCATGACGTTGCCCTTATAGAGCTTGAGGCGCACTTCGCCGCCGACCAGTTCCTGTGACTTGTCGATGGCCGCCTGCAACATTTCACGCTCCGGCGAAAACCAGAAACCGTTGTAGATTAACTCGGCATAGCGCGGCATCAGCTCGTCCTTGAGATGGCCGGCGCCACGGTCGAGCGTTATCGATTCCATGGCGCGATGGGCGGTAAGCAAAATCGTGCCGCCGGGCGTCTCGTAGACGCCGCGCGATTTCAGACCGACAAAACGGTTCTCGACCAGATCGAGCCGCCCGATGCCATTATCGTGGCCGAGCTTGTTGAGCTTGGCGAGCAAGTTCGCCGGCGTGAGCGGTTCGCCATCGACGCTGACCGCGTCGCCCTTGGCAAAGCCGATGCGGACTTCGGTGGCCTTGTCGGGCGCGTCCATCGGCGAGATGGTGCGCTGGTAGACAATAGCCGGCGCTTCCTTGGCCGGATCCTCCAGCACTTTGCCCTCGGACGACGAGTGCAAAAGATTGGCGTCGACCGAGAATGGCGCCTCGCCTTCTTTGTCCTTGGCAATCGTGATCTGGTGCGCGCGCGCGAATTCCAAGAGGTCGTCGCGGCCCTTGAATTGCCATTCGCGCCACGGCGCGATGATCTTGATGCCGGGCTCTAGCGCATAATAGCCGAGTTCGAATCGGACTTGATCGTTGCCCTTGCCGGTGGCGCCATGACAGACCGCGTCGGCGCCGACTTTGCGTGCGATCTCGATCTGGCGCTTGGCAATCAGCGGCCGCGCGATCGAGGTACCGAGCAGATATTGGCCTTCATAGACCGTGTTGGCGCGAAACATCGGGAATACGAAATCGCGCACGAATTCCTCGCGCAGATCCTCGATGAAGATGTTTTCCGGCTTGATGCCGGCGCGCAGTGCCTTTTGCCGGGCGGGCTCGAGCTCCTCGCCCTGACCGAGATCGGCGGTAAAGGTCACCACCTCACAGCCATAAGTGGTCTGCAGCCACTTTAAAATGATCGACGTGTCGAGCCCGCCGGAATAGGCGAGCACGACTTTCTTGACGCTTTTAGTCCCGGCATTGGGCATTGGAATGACCGTTTCAAAACCAAAAATCGCGCGGACTATAGGGCGAAAGGTAAACGGCGCAAAGTGCGCCTGGCGAATTAACCTCACCCCGCGATCCCGCTACACGGCATAACAACGTTGCGATATTTGAACCGGCAAATGGGCCGTCATTTTGGGGGCAGACCGATGCCAAAAGTTAACGCCGCCATCGCGCTGGCCGTCGCCGGTGCGGTGCTGATTGCCGGTGCGCCGGCATTCGCCGCGCAGTGCAATCACAAAGGCGGATTCAACGGCTTCATCGCCGAATTTAAGAAGGATGCCGCCGGCAGGGGCATCTCGAAACGGGGCCTGACCGCGCTCGAGGGCTTGAGCATCGACGACAAGGTGCTCGCCGCCGACCGCAACCAAAAGGTTTTCAAGCAGAGCTTCGAGCAGTTCTCCGGCCGCATGATCTCGAAGGATCGCCTAGTCAAAGGCGCCAAGCTCATGCAGCTGCATGCCGACACGATCAAACGCATCGAAAAGCAATATGGTGTGCCCGGCGCGGTGATCGTCGCGATCTGGGGATTGGAGACCGACTACGGCGTCAACCAGGGCAAGCTATCGGTGGTGCGCTCGGTCGCGACGCTGGCCTATGACTGCCGCCGCAGCGACAAGTTTCAGGCCGAGCTCACCGATGCCCTGCGCATTATCGACCGCGGCGACATGGCCTCGGCCGACCTGAAAGGCGACTGGGCCGGCGAAATCGGCCAGACCCAGTTCCTACCGTCGTCTTATGTGAAATATGCCGTCGATTTCGACCGCAAGGGCCGCGCCGATCTGGTTCGCAGCCCGGCCGACGTGCTCGCCTCGACCGCGAATTATCTCAAGAACCACGGCTGGCAGCGCGGCCAGGGCTGGGACCAGGGGGAGCCGAATTTCGCGGCGATCCAGGAATGGAACAAGGCGGAAGTCTACGCCAAGACCATCGCGCTATTCGCCGACAAGCTCGACGGCGGGCGTTCGCTCAAGCGCGCGCAGCGCTAGGCTTCAGCTTTTGCCGAACAGCGACTTGATCGCCTTGTAACCCGGCAAGGCGATGCGTTCGATGGCACGCTCGACATCCGCGTCGGAAAGCCGTGTGCGCGGCCACCGATAAATCAAGCCGTACATGAGCCAGATGATCAGAAACGTGAAGACACCCGCGAATATCGTGTCGCTGAGAAAATGCGCGCCCGCCATCACGCGCATCGCCGCCATGGCGGTACCCAATGCCAGCGCCGCGCCGATGCTAAGCGCGCGCCATTGCGGCGGCGCCAAGACAGCCGGCGCAAGCGTCCAGAACGCGCCGGCCACGTCGCCGGACACGAAGGCGCAATTGCTCGGGCAATCGCCGCGCGGATCCCACCAGGCAACGAAATGTTCGCTGCCGCCGAACTGAGTCACATCGATCGGCCGCGAGCGGCCCCAGTGATCCTTGAGCAGAACATTGGCCACCAGGCCCGGCGCCAAAGCCAGCGTCGCGATCAGAAATATAATAGCGCGGCCCGAGATCAGCAGTTTGCGCCGCGGCAGGATCAGCTTGAATAGCAGCGCTATGATCGCCGGCGCCACCAGCAAGGTCCCGGCCCAAAGCCCGGCATCGCGCGCCACCATCAAGGGCTCATAGAGTCGCGCCGCGAAATGATTGTCGCCGCTCGTCATCGCGTAAAACGGCGCCGAAATCGCCAAATCGAGTTGCGGAAAGAATCCGAATACCAGGCCGCTGACGGCGGCAATAATAAGCGCGATGATCAGCCCGGTGCGGTTCATGCAATTCCTTTGCGCGCCTCGTCTAGCCGAGGCCCGCATAAATGGAAAGGCGACAAGGCTACAGCTTGGCTAAACCCGCGGCTCGCGCCAACGCCCCGCATTACGGCCCGCAATCAGCCAATAGGTCAGCCCGAAAACAATGCCCGCCGCGGCGGCGATTTCGGCGTCGCGCGAGATCGGCGGCGGCGCGCGGTCGATCGATTCCTCGTAAGGCCCCGGCACACCGCTGCCGTAGAGTGCCAGCAGCATCAGCGCCGCGCCCGCCACCGCATGCACCAATAGCGAGCGGATTTTGAACGCCTCGGCGATGACAATCAGAATCAACAGAGGCAGCATTCCGGCAAAACCTGTCGCCGCCGCGCCGACGAAGCTGGTGCCCCAGAATATAAAGCGCTCGCCGATATCGCCGGACAGGCTATGCCACGCCGGCCCCAGTAGGCCGATAGCAATAGCGATACCCGCCGTCATGCTGGAGAGAATAACGGCGAATAGAATGACAAATATTCGGCCGATGAATGCCATCCAATGATCCTAACCTGTCCCGGGCGCAGCGCAGCACGACTTCGTGGTGCGCTGCAGAACCGGGACCTTAACGAATTCCGAATCTGGGACGGCCCCGGATCTGCGGTGCATCACCATAGCGCGTCAAAGACACGCGTAAACGCGCTTATGATGCGCTGCACCGCGTCCGGGGAAAGAAGCTGTATCAATCCACCATGGCCATCGCCCGCAACGCCATGCGCTCGCGCGCCGAGAGTTTCTCGGTCGCGCTTTTGAGCTGGCCGCAGGCGGCGAGAATATCGCGGCCGCGCGGCGTGCGTACCGGCGAGGCATAACCGGCGTCGAACACGACCTGAGAGAATTTCTCGATCTGATCCCAGTCGGAACATTCATACTTGCTGCCGGGCCAGGGATTGAACGGAATGAGATTGATCTTGGCCGGGATGCCCTTGAGCAGACGCACCAGCGCCTTGGCCTCGTCGATGGAATCGTTGACGCCCTTGAGCATGACGTATTCGAAAGTGATCCGGCGCGCATTGGAGACGCCGGGATAATTGCGGCAGGCTTCCATCAGCACGGCAATCGGATATTTGCGGTTGAGCGGCACCAACTCGTTGCGTAATTCATCGCGCGTCGCATGAAGCGACACCGCTAGCATGCAGCCGATCTCGGCGCCGGCGCGCTCGATATTCGGTACAACGCCAGAGGTCGACAGCGTGATGCGGCGCCGCGAAATACTCAGCCCCTCGCCGTCCGACACAATCAGCAGCGCGTCGCGCACCGCGTCGAGGTTATACAGCGGCTCGCCCATGCCCATCATCACGACATTGGTGACGCAACGCTCGCCGCTCGGCACCACGCCGTCGGTCGGTCGCGTTGCGCCCGGCCAATCGCCCATCCGGTCGCGCGCCACCATCACCTGGCCAACGATTTCGCCGGCGGTGAGATTTCGCACCAGGCGCTGCGTGCCGGTGTGACAGAAGGTGCAGGTCAGCGTGCAGCCGACCTGGCTGGAGACGCACAAGGTGCCGCGTTCGGTGTCCGGAATGTAAACCGTTTCGACTTCGTGCGGATTTTCTCCCGGCGTCTCGCCCGGCAGCCGCAGCAGCCATTTGCGCGTGCCGTCGACCGAGATTTGCTCGGCCACCACTTCGGGTCGCGCCAGCGTGAAACGCCCAGCCAGTGCCGCGCGCAATTCCTTCGACACGCTGGTCATGGCGTCAAAGTTAGTGAAGCCGCGAAAATAAATCCAGTGCCAAAGCTGCTGCACGCGCATCTTGCGCTGTGCTTCCGGCACGCCGACTTCGCCCAGCGCGTTGGCGAGGTCGCTACGCGACAGCCCGATCAGCGACGGCTTTGCCGGCGCGACATAGCGCTCGAGCGGCGTCTTCTCGACGAAGGGGGTTTCCAATGAAAGCGACATTAAATCCGATCTAGCACGAAAGGCGCGGCTTTCACTTGCACTCTTCCGCCACCTTGTCGATCGCCTGGGCGAGACCCTTGAGCGAATAGGTATCGGTCGTCTTGGTGCCGTGGCCGGACACGCTCTTGACCACCAGATCGGCGCCCTTGCGCATGGCTTCGACCATCTGGGCTTCCTCGGCGGCATTCTTGACCCAGGCGCCATCGTTCTGCGTGTACATCACGTAATTCGCCGAGCCGATCGCAGCCGATGCATCGACGCCCGCCTTCTGCGGATAGCCGACGATCACCGACACTTCGTTTTTCACTTTCTCGGCCGGACGGGTCGAGACGAAGGCATAGGATGGATCGCGGTTGCGGCCGGCCGGCTCGGTCACCGCTGTTGCCGGCTTGGCGAGCGCGAAGCAGATTTTCTTGCCGCCGGGCGTCGCCGTATAGGCGCCCCAGTCGCCGAATTGCCCGAGCAGCACGGCCTGCTCGGTAGGATCGGATTTGGGCTCCTTCTTAGCCGCCGGCTTTGGCGCGGTTTTGGCCTCGGGCTTTGCAGCCTTCTTGTCCTGTGCAAATCCAGCCGAAGAGAATGCAAAGGCGGATACTGCCGCCATGGCGATGACAGTGCCGAGCAAAGAGGTCTTTTTCATCGGGCTCTACCGGTCAAATTGACGACGGATGCAAACCGTCCCTAAGAAGCGTTGGATATTAGCCCAGTACGGGTGAATATCGGCAATGTGAAGGCGACTATTCGTCGCGAAACGCCAGATTAGCCGACAAAAGTTAACGGTGGCCAGCCTATGAAAGTCTTGTCATGAAAGCCCTGATCTGTACCCGCTACGGCACGCCCGACGATCTCGAAATCGCCGATATTGCCGATCCGGCGCCCGCGCCCGGCGAGGTCGTCATTCGGGTCGAGGCGGCGGCGCTCAATTTCTTCGATACGCTGATTATTGCGGGTAAATACCAGACCAAACCGCCCATGCCGTTTTCGCCCTCGGCCGAGTGCGCCGGTACGGTGGAGAGCCTCGGCGCCGGCGTGACGTCGCTCAAGGTGGGCGACCGGGTGATGGCCTATACCCGTTATGGCTCCGCGCGCGAACGCATTGCGATAGCCGCCAATATGGCCATCAAGATACCGGACGGCCTCGACTTCGACCGCGCCGCCGGGCTCTGCGTCACCTATGGCACGACGCTGCATGCGCTCAAGGATCGCGCCCGTCTCAAGCCGGGCGAAACCCTCGCCGTGCTCGGCGCTTCCGGCGGCGTTGGCCTGGCGGCCATCGAGCTTGGCAAGATCATGGGTGCGCGCGTAATTGCCTGCGCCTCGTCGGCCGAAAAAATCGCCTTTGCGCGCCAGCACGGCGCCGACGACGGCATCGATTACGGCTCGCAGGATTTGAAGGAGGCGCTGCGCAGCGTCACGCAAGGCAAAGGCGCCGACGTGATCTACGATCCGGTCGGCGGCTCTTATGCCGAAGCCGCATTACGCTCGATCGCCTGGCAGGGCCGCTATTTGGTGATCGGCTTTGCCGCCGGCGAAATTCCCAAGCTGCCGCTCAATCTGGTGCTGCTCAAAGGCTGCGATCTGCTCGGCGTGTTCTGGGGTTCGTGGATCGAGCGCGATCCGGATGGCCACCGCGCCAATTGCGAACAATTGCTGGCGTGGGTCGTGGACGGAAAATTGTCGTCGCATGTGCATGCGGTCTATCCGCTCGATCAAGCCGCCGTGGCGCTCAAGGCCATCGCCGCGCGTCAGGTCATGGGCAAGGTTATTTTACGGCCTTAGCCCGCGATCTTGTCCATCGCCTCGGCGAGCTTGATGTCGAGTTCGGTTACGCCGCCGGCGTCATGCGTGGACAGCGTCACCTCGACGGTTTTGTAGACGTTGAACCATTCCGGATGGTGATCCATTTTTTCCGCCACCAGCGCGGCCCGCGTCATGAAACCGAAGGCCTGGTTGAAATCCTTGAAGGTGAATTTCTTGGCAATGGCCTCGCGGCCCGCGACTTCGGTCCAGCCGGACAGTTTGCTCAACGCCGCCTTGCGGGCATCGGCCGTCAATTTCTGCGCCATGGATGATCCTCCGAAGGGCTAACGCGCCGCTCAACGATACGGTCCGCCCGGATACTACCTATTATCGGGCGATTCCAGCTGATCCGGCCTAAAAACCGGGCTTTCGGCTTAACCTCATTGGCGCGAAACGCCAGTCTTTGGGCGCGTAAAGCCAGTCTTTGGTTGCTTCCAGCGGCTTCGTGACTATATTGCGCCGCAATAGCGCACTAGCACGAGTCGCGGGCCCCATCGGGCCCGCGCTTGGTTTTAGGAACACAGCGCGTGACCCCGAAAAGTGGGTACCGGTTTTCGGTAAAGGTCATGCGCGAAGGAAAAATGTAATGGATATCCGCAACGTCGCCATCATCGCCCACGTCGATCATGGCAAAACCACCCTGGTCGACCGGCTGTTGCAGCAATCGGGCGCTTACCGCGAGAACCAGCGCGTGGTCGAACGCGCCATGGATTCGAACGACCTCGAGCGCGAACGCGGTATCACCATTCTGGCCAAGGCCGCCTCGGTCGAATGGAAAGGTACCCGCATCAACATCGTCGATACGCCGGGCCATGCCGATTTCGGCGGCGAGGTCGAGCGCATCCTCAACATGGT
>Ga0302320_10006023_pt1 | contig 27030 bp, 20 predicted proteins | sample Bog_T0_3_FD_202130 | JGI IMG/M metagenome (GOLD analysis project Ga0302320, IMG submission 202130) | Peat permafrost microbial communities from Stordalen Mire near Abisko, Sweden - Bog_T0_3 | ecosystem: Environmental > Terrestrial > Soil > Wetlands > Peat | place: Sweden: Abisko, Stordalen Mire...
AGCGCAGCGAGCCCCACCATGGGTTGTTCGCGGAATTTGGTGGGGCTCGCTGCGCTCGACCCACCCTACGAGTGCATTCTCACTTGCTCTTGAAGTCGGCGGCAAAGGCCCGCGGGCTGAGGTCTTCGCCCGTGGCGTGGCGGGTCAACTCGTTCCAATTGAGCGTGCGGCCGGGCACGAACACCTTCTCTTTCATGAACGTCCCCGCCGCCGCATTTCCCACGTACACCGCCGTGGCCGGATCGGCCCCGTGCAACACGTCGCGGGCGATCGCGTGATGCACCTGCGAGGCGAACAACTGCCCCAGCATGTAGTTGTGGTAATACGCCGGAGAAATAATGATGTGGATCTTGCTGGCGTAGTCGGGCTGGTCGCGCCCCTCGGGCCGCCGGATCTCCTGGTATTTCTCTACCAGTTCCCACCACCGCCGGTTCAGGTCCTGGCCGGGGTTGCCGTAAAGCTCTTTCTCGAATCGGAACATCACCTGGCACCAACGCGAAAAGACCAGCAATTGATTCCGCCGTAGCTTGCTGGTCGTGGCGTTGAACTGCCGCGGGTCGGCCACGTGCACGCCCATCGCCGCGAGCCACTCCGCGCTGCCGGCGAATTTTTCAAACATCATCGCCACCCCCTCGGTGCAGAGCGTGTGGGCGTCGGTCCGCAACACCCAAGGCAGACTGCGCGGTATGTTCTTGCTCGAATAGACCGAGTGGCCCAACTCGTGGAGCATCGTGGCCAGCCACTCCCGGTTGGGCACGATATTGGCCAGCACGCGGACGTCCCCTTCGCGATCGATGTCGGTCGAGAAGGCATGGGGATTCTTGCCCGGCCGCTCGTACAAATCGCTCCGCGGAATCACGTCGTCCACTGGCAACCCGATCCCCGCGTAAAACTCGCGGCACAGCCGCAGGATATCCAACCGCTTGTAGACCTGGTCCAAATCGGTGGCGGAGACCACGGGCGCTTCCTGGAAAAAAGGGTCCTGGTAGTGCCAGGGACGCAAATCGCCGACCGCGATGCCGTAGCGCCCGGCGAGCGCCGCGTCCAGCTCGGCCTTGGCCGCGCGAAACGGCGCGCGGGTCAGCGCGTCGAGCTGGTCGAACAAAGTCAGCACCTGCTCCTGGCTCTGCTCGCCCAGGGCCAATTGCATGACGTGGTAATCCTTGAACCCCAGCTTCCGCGCCGCCTGGTTCCGCAGGCCGACCAGCAGCTTGAGGTCCGGCTCCACGATCCGGCCCACCTCCTTGCTGGCCTCCCATACGGCCCGCCGCTCGGCCGAATCCACCGATTTCCGCAGCACCCCGCGAACGTCGTTGTCGGTCAGCTCCTTGCCGTGTACCCGCGGCCGGTGGACGTTGAACGCCTTCTCCACCGCGTTCGACTTGGCGTTAATCTCACGGAGCAACTCGGGATCGATCTGCCGGGCAAGGTATTCGAGGTACAGCACCTCGATCGCCCGGGCGAGGATCGGGTCGCTCGGCCGGGCCTCGCGAATCGACTTCAACTCGGCGAAGGCCTTGGGCTCCGCCAGCGCCAGGTCGAGCCGCGTTTCCGCCGCTTCCTTGGCGGCGTAGTCTTCGTCCTTGCCGCTCACGTTGGCCGTCCACCAGCAGCGCGAGGTCTCGATCTCCAGCGGCCGAATAACCTTGTCGTAATGCGCGACAAACCGCTCGGCCCGCGCGTCGGGCATTTCCCCCCCGTCAACCGCCGAGGCGGCCCCGCCAGCGATCGCCAGAAAGAGAAAGACGCAGGATGAAAGATGAACGATGAAAGGGGATGGATGAAGGATCAGGCATGTCATGAAGTGTCTCTTACGAAACGTGAAATGCGGAAGCAGGATTACGGTACGGTTTCCAGGTTCATTGTCCGAATCCCCATACAGCGGGTAAAGCCCCCCGGGAGGGGCGACCCTACGGGGCTTATCAGTCCGTCTCAAATAATCACCACGGAGGAGGCCGAGGATCGCAGAGGGCACGAATTGAACTCGTCCTCCGCGTTCCTCTGCGTCCGCGGTGAATTACCCGTTTGGCATATTCTACGTCACCCTTTCGACGCGTCTAACATCGCCACCCCCGTCCTCTTCCTCCCTCGTCACCTGTCAAAATGACAGCCGCCACGACGAGCGTACCACGATCGTTTGCCGGGATTGGCGGTTTACAGGATCTTAGGCGGGAAAGCCTCGCTTCATGTAACTCGCTGTAACTCGTTGCCTTGGCGTGGGTTACCTGCGTTTCGGCGGTTTGGCGCGCGGATTGCGTTTCAACCGCCGCCAAGCGCCCCGTGTGCGCACTATTGGCAGTTGCATCGTCCCGATGGCCCAGGCAACAAGGCCCACGTTGTAAGCATTCAACCAGGTATTTGGTTTCACAAGAGTTCCGGAGGCTAGCGAGCATGGCGAAGAAAAAGGCGAACGGCGAGATGGAAATTCAGCCGCTGGGAGATCGTGTGGTCATCGAGCGCGAGGAAGCGGAGCAAAAGACCAAGGGCGGCATCGTTTTGCCCGACAGCGCCAAGGACAAGCCCACCCGCGGCAAGGTGATCAGCGTCGGCCCGGGCCGCCTGCTGGATGACGGCAAGCGGTCGATCCCGCAAGTCAAGGCCGGCGATCGCGTCCTGTTCAACTCTTATTCCGGCAGCGAATTCAAGCTCGGCGAGCGTGAAGTCCTGCTGATGCAGGAAGAAGACATTCTCGCGGTCATCGAATAGGCGCCCGCCCGCGCTCTGGCGCGGCGACGGCCGCAGGCCCTGTGCCGGCCCCACTGCACCCGCTATCCACGGCGATTCGGCTCGCCGTGAACGAAACACAATGAAACTCAAGGAGTACTGATCTCATGGCGAAAATGATTGCGTTTGACCAGGAAGCCCGCGACGCGCTGCGGCGCGGCGTTTGCAAGCTTTCTCAGGCGGTGAAGGTCACGTTGGGTCCGCGCGGACGCAACGTCATCTTGCAGAAAAGCTTCGGCTCCCCCACCGTCACCAAGGACGGCGTGACCGTGGCCAAGGAAATCGATCTCGAAGACGTCTACGAGAACATTGGCGCCCGCATGGTCCGTGAAGTGGCCTCCAAGACCAGCGACGTCGCCGGCGACGGCACCACCACGGCCACCTTGTTGGCCGAGGCGATCTTCAACGAAGGGCTGCGGGCGGTCGTTTCCGGCGTCAACCCCATCCATCTCAAGCAGGGCATGGAAAAGGCCGTGGCCGACGTCACCGAAAAGCTCCGCAAGATGTCGATCCAGATCAAGAGCAAGAAGGAAATGGCCCAGGTCGGCACCGTCGCCGCCAACAACGACACCGAGATCGGCGAGCTGCTGGCCGAGGCGATGGAGCGGGTCGGCAAGGACGGCGTGATCACCGTCGACGAAGGCAAGAGCCTCAAGACCGAGGTCGAGTGGGTCGAGGGCATGCAGTTCGACCGCGGCTATCTCTCCCCGTATTTCGTCACCGATCCGCAGAAGATGGAGGTTGTCTTCGAGGACGCCTACGTCCTGATCAACGAGAAGAAGGTCTCCAACGTCAAGGAATTGGTGCCGTTGCTCGAAGCCGTGGTCAACGCCGGCAAGCCGCTGGTGATCGTGGCCGAAGACGTCGACGGCGAAGCCCTGGCGACGCTGGTCATCAACAAGCTCCGCGGCACGCTGCGGGTGGCCGCCGTCAAGGCCCCCGGCTACGGCGATCGCCGCAAGGCCATGCTCGAAGACATTGCCATCCTCACCGGCGGCACGGCGCTCTTCGAGAGCCTGGGCAAGAAGCTCGAGAACACTGAGTTGGCCGATCTGGGCCGCGCCAAGAAGATCGTCATCGACAAGGACAACACCACGATCATCGAGGGCGCCGGCAAGAGCGGTGAAATCAAGGGCCGCATCGACCAGTTGCGCCGCGAAATCGAAAACACCACCAGCGACTACGATCGCGAGAAGCTGGAAGAGCGGCTGGCCAAGCTGGCCGGCGGCGTGGCCAAGGTCAACGTGGGCGCGGCCACCGAAAGCGAAATGAAGGAGAAGAAGGCTCGCGTCGAGGACGCCTTGCACGCCACCCGTGCGGCCGTCGAGGAAGGCATCCTCCCCGGCGGCGGCGTGGCCCTCTTGCGGGCCGCTTCGCAGGTTAAGCCCGAAGGCCTCACCCAGGACGAGCAGGTGGGCTACAACATCATCTTGCGGGCTTGCCGCGCCCCGGTCACGCAGATCGCGGCCAACGCCGGCCAGGACGGCGGCATCGTCTGCGAGCGGGTCTCCGAGAGCAAGGGCAACGTGGGCTACAACGCGGCCACCGGCGAGTACGAAGACCTGGTCAAGGCCGGCGTGATCGACCCCACCAAGGTCACCCGCACCGCCTTGCAGAACGCCTCCAGCGTGTCCACGCTGTTGTTGACCAGCGACGCCTTGATCGCCGACAAGCCCAAGGACGATAAGAAGGCTCCCGCCGGTCACGGTGGCGCCGACATGTATTGAGAGCGGAGCGTGGGGTGCGGAGTGATCGCCCCCGCCGGCCTTCCCTCTCCTGCTTGCGGGAGAGGGTGGTGAGGAACGAGACGGGTGAGGGCGGTTCGTAAACGCAGGGCGGGTCGAGCGCTGCGAGCCCCACCATAGAGACGCGCCCCGCACATGCACCGATTCATCCCGACCGCTGGCTCCTTCACGGAGCCAGCGGTTTTTTCGTCGAGGAGTTTACACGATGATTCTCGATCGACTTTCGCAGGCCGGGCGTTATGCGCCGCTGCACGCCCGCTTTGCCCAGGCCTTCGCCTTTCTCAGCCGCACCGATCTCCGCCAGTTGCCTCTGGCGAAGTACGAGATCGACGGCGACCGCGTCTACGCCATGATCTCCCGCTCGCCCGGCCGTGTCCGCCAACAGGCCCAGTTGGAAGCGCACCGCAAGTACATCGACGTCCAATTGGTGTTGGAAGGCGTCGACCAGATGGGCTGGAAGGGCCTGGCCGACTGCCGGCAAGCGGCCGGCCCTTACGATGCCGCGAAGGACGTGGAACTCTTCCTCGACGCTGCGGACGCTTGGATCGATGTCGGCCCGGGCGCGTTTGCGATCTTCTATCCCGACGACGCCCACGCGCCGTTGGTGGGCCAGGGCGAGCTTTACAAGGTGGTGGTCAAAGTGGCCGTGTGAACGATTCGCCGCCGTGCGGCCCATCGCGGGATGGTGGGGCGTGGCAGATTTTTTTGCAGGCCCCTACACCCTGTCATTCTGAGTGCAGCGGAGAATCTACGCCGTTTCGCCACGCGACGCAAATCATTCGCTGCGATAAGGATGACAGCCCTGTGCCCCGGCCTCGCCAAAACATGTGCCAGACCCGGACGGTGGCCCTGCTTGACGCCACCCAGTGCAATCCCGACAATGGTTGAATTGTCTTGTGACGCGAGTTGGGATCGCGACGGCCTCCTCCACTTTCGAAGGGCGTCCCCGCATCGCAATGCAATGGCATCAAACGCTTTGCGCCCGTAGCTCAATTGGATAGAGCATCGGTCTTCGGAACCGAGGGTTGGGGGTTCAAATCCCTCCGGGCGTACTCGGAAAGCCATACTCCGTAACGGTTTATGGCTTCTTTCTTTTGGTGTTTCTGTATCCAATTCGGATCAGAGACGAGGCGTGTCTAATTGGAGCCCACTTCCGGTTCCGGCCACTCTCATATGGGCTGGGAAGAGGACGCCGACGACGACCGTCCGAGCCCTCATGGGTCTGGCTCATTCTGATCGCCGCCGAACCCCTCACGGCACCTCCCGAGCCGTTCTCATGGTACCGTGCATGGGCGACCTCCGGTCACGGCGGATCGGCGTCTTCAGCGTGGCTTTGATCATCTCGGCCGTCGCCTTGGTATTCGTCCGGTGGATCAGCGTCAAACCCCTGCTTGTCGTCCTCGGTGGTAATGAACTTCCTGGTCCATTATCATTGCGAGAAGATGATCGTGTGCTTCTTAGACGAATGTTCTTTGGGGTGCCGTGATGAAACGGACGCTGGTATTGGCGACAGGGACAGTGGTGTTGCTGGCACTAGGGCTGATGGGGGTTGCCAAACAGCGGTCGAAAGCACCGTCACGACTTCCCGATGGTGTCAAGGTATTACGCGATCTGGTATATGTTCCTGGCGGCCACGAACAAAATCGGCTCGATCTCTATCTGCCTGAGAAGCCGAACCACCCGCTGCCCCTGATCGTCTGGATTCACGGCGGCGGGTGGCGTTCGGACAGCAAGGAGAAACCACCGGCCATCGGCTTTGCAAAAATGGGCTACGCCATGGCCAGCATCAACTATCGGCTGTCACAGCACGCACAATTCCCCGCACAAATCCAGGACTGCAAGGCGGCAATCCGTTGGCTGAGAGCCAACGCCACCAAGTACAACCTCGATCCGGCTCACATCGGCGTATGGGGAGCATCGGCTGGCGGTCATCTAGTCGCCCTCTTGGGCACCACGGGCGGCGTGATGGAATTGGAGGGCACGGGCGGGAACCTGGACCAGTCAAGCCGGGTACAGGCCGTCGTGGACCTGTTCGGTCCCACAGACTTCCTCACTATCGGCCATCCGCTGAGCGATCCCGGTGGACCAGTGGTTGCCCTGATCGGCGGTCCGCCGCAGGAGAACAAGGACAAAGCGGCGAAGGCGAGTCCCATTGCCTACGTTGGCAAAGATGCCGCCCCGTTCCTCATCCTGCACGGCGACAAGGACCCCTTGGTTCCGCTCGATCAGAGCAAGTTATTGGAAGAGGCACTGAAGAAGGTTGGCGTTGAGGTCACGTTCCAAGTTCTCGCGGGGGCCGGGCACGGCGGCTCGCAGTTTAGTAGTCCAGATAACCTGAAACGGATTGCGGACTTCTTCCAAAAGCACCTGCGTGATAAGAAGTGAGCACGGCTGGCCGTCATTTCGATTCGGGCGACGCAGAGCACACGATGACTAGCCGATATGTTCTTCGGAACCGAGGATTGAGGGTTCAAATCCCTGCGGGCATACTTTGCCAATTCGTTGCTCTGAAAACACTTAGCAAAAGAGGCTCTGAACCCTAAGCGTTCCGAGCCTCATCACCCCCCCCAATAACCCCCCCACGAATTCGCTTTTTCTGCATCGGCGCCGCGTGAGGGCATAGAACATCGGCGAATCCGGCATAGCGGCCGGGCGTGCGGTCGGGCGCCCCTTTCTATTCTCACTTCTCCCGGAAAATTCACGCCGTGAGCCCGCCCAACCGTGATGCCGACAGGCCCAGGGCCGATACTACGTGCGTTGCGATCGGAGATCCGCAGCCCAGAAAATCGCCCGACCGGCGCGCCGGCTGGTATACTTGCGAATGACACACCCTTCCGGCATGGAAACGTTATGGATTTGATCGCGACGGCCGCGTTCGGTCTCGAGGCCATTGTGACTCGAGAACTGGAAGCCTTGGGCTACTCGGCCAGGAACATTCAGGCCGGCCGCATCCTGTTTGAAGGCGACGAAACGGCCATCTGTCGGGCGAATCTCTGGCTGCGCACGGCCGAACGCGTGCTGGTTCGCGTCGGGGACTTCGAAGCCCTCGATTTCGGCACGCTGTTCGACGCCACCTACGCCTTGCCTTGGGAAGAATGGATTGCGGCCGACGACGAATTTCCGGTCTCGGGCCGCTCGGTCCGATCGCAGTTCACGAGCGTGCCGGCCTGTCAGAAAATCGTCAAGAAGGCCGTTGTCGAGAAGCTGCGGGCCGCCCACCGCGTGGAGCAACTCCCGGAAACCGGGCCGAAACGGAGTATCGAAGTCGCCCTGCTGAACAACCGGGCGACGCTGACGATCGACACCAGCGGGCCGGGCCTTCACAAACGGGGCTATCGAACCCTGGTCGGCCAGGCGCCGCTCAAGGAGACGCTGGCGGCGGCCATGGTGCTATTGAGCTATTGGCGGCCCGAACGCCCGCTGGTCGATCCCTTCTGCGGTAGCGGCACCATCCCCATCGAGGCCGCCATGATCGGCCGTAATATTGCGCCCGGACTGCGGCGATCTTTTGCCGCGGAGACCTGGCCCCGGATTGCCGCGGCAATGTGGGAAACCGCCCGCCAAGAGGCCCGCGATGGGGTGCTGCCGGACCTTCCCCAGCGAATCGTGGGGACGGACATCGACGAGGCCGCGTTGCGTCTGGCTCGCCTCCATGCCGAGCAGGCCGGCGTGTCGGAGCAAATCCATTTTCAGCGCCGCGATTTCCGAGGACTTTCCAGCAAGGGGGACCATGGTTGCCTGATCTGCAACCCGCCCTACGGCGAGCGGATGGGCCAGCGGCCCGAGGTCGAGGCCCTATATCGCGCCATGCCCGACGTTTTCCGCCGCTTCAAAACCTGGTCGTTCTATGTCCTCACGGCCTATCCCGGCTTCGAGCGGCTTGTGGGCCAGCCGGCCAGCCGGCGGCGAAAGCTGTACAACGGGCAGATTGAGTGTACCTACTACCAGTTCTACGGGCCGAAGCCGGGCAGACGCATCGAAACGTCGAGCGAGGGCCCTTCGACCGCCGCAGCCGAAATCGCAGCGACGCCGGAGCCCGCCGCAATCGGCGTCGACTCGCCCCCAGCCGAGGCCGATACGCCGCGGTGCGAGCCGCAGCCATCGATAAAGTCCCAGCCCGGCGCTCCGGCCTTCGGCGGTCTGTCGGCCAAAGCCCTCGAACAAGCCGAACTGTTTCGCCGCCGACTGGAGAAGCGGCTCCACCATTTGCGGCGGTGGCCGACAAAGCAAGGGATTACTTGTTTTCGGCTTTACGAGCGCGACGTTCCCGAAGTGCCGCTGGTGGTCGATCGCTATGAAGACTACCTGGACATCGCCGAGTTCGAACGCCCCCACGAGCGCACGCCTGCCGAGCACGCCGACTGGCTCGACCTGATGCAACGGACCGCGGGCGAGATCTGCGCCGTGCCGCCGAAAAATGTCTTTCTCAAGCGGTGCCAACGCTCGCAAGGCGACTTGCAGTGCGAACGCCCTGGCGCCCAGCCCGCGGTGGCGACGGTCGGCGAGGGGGGACTCCGTTTCGAAGTGAACCTCTCCGACTACTTCGACGTGGGGCTTTTTCTCGATCAGCGCATCATCCGTTCGATGGTCCGCGGGCTGGCGGCCGGCAAGCATTTCCTCGATCTCTACGCCTACACCGGTTCGTTCGCCGTCTATGCGGCGGCTGGCGGCGCGGTCTCGACCACGTCGGTTGAGATCTCGACTACCTATCTCGATTGGGCCAAACGGAACATGAGGCTCAACGGATTCCCGGCTGTGGCGCATCAGTTCTGGCGGGGCGACGCGATGCAGTTTCTCCAGGGCCAGGGCCACTGCCCGAGGTTCGATCTGGCCATGCTCGCTCCCCCCGCGTTTTCGAGCAACAAGAGCCTGGACGAATCTTGGGATATCCAGCGCGATCATGCGGCGCTGTTGAATCGCGTCTTGGAACTGATGACGCCCGGCGGAACGATTTTCTTTTCCACGAACTCTCGCCGCTTCAAACTGGCCGAGGCGGAGATTCGCGGGGCCCAGCTCCGCGAAATTTCCAAGCAGACGGTCCCGCCCGACTTTCGCAACACCCGGATTCACCGCTGCTGGCGACTGGTGCGGGAAACATAACCGAGCATTGCGGCCTGCGCGATCCCGTAGGATAGAAAATCTCCGCCGCGGATGAACGCCTTGACCGGCTGAGGACCTCGCCTGTTTTGCGTGCGGCGATGCGAAAAGAACCACCCGTGCGTGGTATTGACGTAAGTCAATGGTACGAGACAATAACTACGTCGGATACGGGGTGGCCGCCCTTCGGCTGTTAAGGAAGTGTGATGGCGCGGCTTGCCAATCCCGAAATCCTCGCAAGATTTCAGCACGCTTTGAGTCAATGGCGGGTCACCGGCTACATCACATGGAAGCCGATTGCTCGCCAGTGGCTTGAGCGGAACTTGGAAGGACTTACAGCCCGGTCCGTTGGAGAGGAAATGTTCCGCTTCGTCTTGGCCGGAGGCGACATCGACCAGGTCCGTGAGACGCGGCCCCAGTGGAGCGAACAACGGTTCCACTACGACTTTCGCATGGATATCGGCGGTCCGTTCCTTTACATCGAAACGATCCTCGTCGAGGACGCCCCCGACGACCCCACAATTCACGTGGTGAGCATCCATGACGCCTGAGAAGATCGAAACGACCGCGACGCCGCCTTGCCAAGGCAAACCGTTTCCATGGCGGTGCCCGGAATGCGGCAAGAAGGAAGTGCGGCCCGCCACGGTACAGCATACCTCGCAGATCAAGCACGATGGCCGGCTTTACACCGTCGAGGTCCCCAAGCTCTGCGTTCCGCAATGCGGCGCATGCGGCGAGTTGGTCTTCGACAACGACGCCGACGAACAAATTGCCCAAGCCTTGCGGGAACAACTGGGCCTCCTTTCCGGCGATCAGATGCGGAAGAACCGCGAGGCCTTGGGCCTGAGCCAACGCGTTCTTGCCGAGCACCTGGGGGTGGCCGTGGAGACGATCTCGCGATGGGAGAACGGCGCCCTTACTCAAACCAAGGCGATGGACCGATACCTTCGTGTCTACTTCGGCGTACCGGCCGCCCGCGCTGCACTGGTGGAACACTCGGGGACCTCCCACTTGGGAACCCACGTCGAGACGTAGAAAGCCGACTTCGGCAGCGCGAGCCTGGTCGGTAGCTGCGTCGTCTTCAACATCGGCGGAAACAACTATCGGCTTGTGACTCGCATTCTCTACCCGAGCCAAAAGGTCTTTGTTCTCAAGGTGATGCCGCACGAGCAGTACGACCGGGACCAATGGAAAGACGAGTGCGGGTGCTTCCGGCCGCCGCCGAAACGCAAGGCGACCCCCAGCGATATTCAACACAAACGGAGGAGATAATGCCCACCAAGACCGCTTCTCAATTCAAGGGGAAGGTTCGCGGCGATTACCTCGAACTCGTATTGAAGTTCCCCCTGACTTCGCTCAAAGCCGAGGAGCAGTTTCAGGAAGCCCAAACCGTCATGGATGCGTTGCTGGCGCGGGGAAAGCTGAACGTTGGGGAAGAGATGTACCTCGACGCTCTCAGCGATCTGGTTGCATCCTACGAGGATGCCCATTACCCCATCGCACCCGCATCGGATGCCGACATGCTTCGTCACTTGATGGAAGCCAAGGGCGTCACCCAGGCGGAACTCCACCGCGACACGGGGCTTGCCAAGTCGTCGCTTTCCGAGGTTCTGGCCGGCAGAAAGGCCTTCAGTCGCCAGATGATCCGCAAGCTGGCCGAGTACTTCAGGGTCGACGTCAGCATTCTGACCGCGAACATCTGACCCATACATCTCCCCGCCCGGGCTCAGCGAAGGTAGGCCACCTGGCTGTTCCCGCCCGGGTAAGGCACTTGTTGGCCCGCGCCCATGGCCGTGACGACCGCCGCGGGTGGGCGGATGAAGCGGACCCAGATGCAGCCATCGCCCCCGCGCAGGCCGAGCGCGTCATTGAGTTCGCCGACCGAGCCGATCTTGGTCTCCAGGGAAGAGTCCGCCGCGGCCGGCCGTTGCGAGGCGCTGCCCACGGCGATGATCACGTCGCCACCTCGGAGTCCGGCTTTTGCCGCCAGCGACGTCGGGGAAACGCCGCTGCCGGTTCGCAAACGCACGCCCGGGGGCCAGCCGAGGAAACGGCCGGCAACGAGGGTCACCATGGTGCAGCCGAGATTCGGCCGCGCCACCTTGCCGCTGCGAATGATCTGGTCGACGAACGGCTTGGCCGTGCGGCTGGAGCGCGCGAAGAAAATACCGTACGTCACATCCACACTGACGTTGTCCTGGGCGTCCTTGGTCACCGCGGGCGGGATCTGGTAGGTATTCACCCCCAAGACCTCGCCGCGCACATTCAGCAGCGGACCTCCCGAATTCCCGTGGTTGCTGGAAGCGTCGCTCTGGATCAAATCGGCGAACAGCGCCTGTTCAGTACCAACGGTCGGTTCCGCCCGCCGCAGGGCGCTGATGATCCCCCGCGTCACCGTCGGCGAGCCGCGGAGGTCGCGGGCGTAGCCGATGGCCACCACGTCGTCGCCCACGCGCATACTCTTCGCATCGGCCCACGCCAACGTTTTGGGCATTTCGCCCTTCGGCGCCTCCGCGCGGGCGCGGATCACCGCAAGGTCGGCCGCGACGTCGGTCCCCAGAACTGTCGCGCTCTTGGTGGTCAGGCCATAGACCATGCACATCAGGTTGCTGGGCCCAGTCCAGTCACGCTGCGGTGTGATCACCAGGACATGGTTGTTGGTGACGACGTCGAACTCCACGTCGTCGATCGTGTCGCTGCCGCCCACGCGCTGGCAGCGGACGACGAATCCGGTCCCGGTCTCCCCCGCCCAGTGGAAGCCCGGAATCACTTTTCCGGTCTTGGCGTCTTTCACTTGACAGGATCGCCACACTTCGACGCGGGCGATTGCGCGGGTCACGCCGGCCACCAGGTCGGGGAGCGACGTTTTTGCCTCAGGGGAGCGCGCCGGCGGCTCGCTCCCCGCAAGCCGCGGCGAGGGCCGTGCGACGACGAACACGAAGAGCGCCGCGGCGACGAGCCGGCAGGCGGCCATGGCAATTCTTGTCGGCCGGCCACTCATCGCGGCCTTGGCGCGAAGCGGTGATGCAACGAGATCTCGTTCTTGGTGCGGCATTGCTGCGGTCTCCTGATCCAGGCTATCGAAAAGTGTAGCGTGGCGCGAAGCGTGTGGCGAGTGGTGGAGGAAGCGGACCACGGGTCGGCAGAAAAACAACTTTCCGATTTACCTCGCTCTATCCAAGCCCCAATCGCACGCCCCATTTTAGGTGGCCGACGACCGCTTGTTCAACGCACGTTATTTCTTCGTAGAGCGCCCGCTTTGAATGCCGAGCGGATATCGATTCATCGCTCTATTTCGGTCGTTCGGGTCAGCACAGCGATCGCCTGGGATAGCAGTTGCGTGGAGACCATCGCCAATTGGAAGCCGAGCATTCCCAGCCCAATCAGCGCCGTCACCAAGAAGCGGAATGAGCGATACTCGGTCGCCGTGAATTCCTGCGGCCCAATGGTCACCATCAGCACGGCCCCGCAAAGTGGAATCAATCCCGCGAAGATTTGAAACAGCCGCAACCGCCGCGGAACGGGCGTCAGTTCCACGACGGCCTTCTTGCGGAATGACCGCAGGTCGATCCACAACCGCCGGTAGAACACGCAGACCACGAGGCACTGCACCAACAAGGACGAGTAGGTCAGCGCGATCAATCCCGAAATCACGAACGACGTGCCCAGGTGCAGCGACTCTCGCAAGGAGAGCGGCGGGGCCAACGTCGCCAGGCCGGCGGGAAAAAGCACCGCGCCCGGCAGCCAGCCCAGGCAGGCGATCCCCGCCGCCCACAACGGCCAGTTGAGCGATTGCCGCCGCGCCGCGTCGATTCGTGCAGACTTCACGGGCGGGGAAGATTGGGTATCACTTGTGGCGAGGTAGACGGGCCACACCACGCGAAACGCCAACCAGAGCCCCAAGGGATAGACAATCCCATTGTAGGCCAGGGCGAACTTCACGAAGATGGCTTGTTGCGCCGCGGTCAAATGGCTGACGATGCGAATCAGGTTGTACGAGATGTTGACCACGCTGCCCACCGCATGCGGCAACAGAGCCAAGACGATCAACCACCGAAAAGGGTGCCGCAACATGGATTGCCGAATACGGCGCTCCATCACGGCCGCCTTTTCCACGGCGTGAAATTCGCGGCAACCTTCCAACGCGGCCGAGAGTTCCGTGCCCGAGGCGCAACGTCCGGCCGGATCCGGGTGCAGGCAGTGCTCGATCGTCTGCCGCAAGCTCGGCGGACACGGGACCGGGATGGTCAATACGAATCGCCGCCGTTGGGCAACCAAGGCCGCGAGCACTTCCAGCGGGCTGCCGGCCGCGGGCAACGCGTCGAACGCGGGCCGACCGGCCACCATCTCGTAGAGCACCAGGCCCAGGGCATACAGGTCCGCCGCCGCACCGACGGCTTCCGGTCCGGTGGGGTCGGCCGGATTGAAGGCCGCCAGGTGTTCCGGAGCCATATAGGCCAGCGTGCCGCCAAACAGGTCCGCCGAACCGCGCGCGACCGCCAACGGCCGCAGCGCGAGATTGAAATCGACCAGCATCGGCCGGCCGTACTGACTCACGAGGATATTGCCCGGCTTGATGTCCCGGTGCAGCACGCCCCGCTGATGCGCGTAGGCCAGGGCCTCGGCCAGCCGCGCGCCGATCCAGCAAACCGTATCCACCCAGTCGGCGTCCTGCAATACCGCGCGGCAGCGCAGGGCCGCCGGCTCGAACGCGGCCGGATACGGAGTCAAACGATCGACGATCTCCAGTAGCGCGGCGCCGCACCACTCGCGGCGATCCCGGCGGCGCAACTCGTCCAATACGGCCGCCAGCGTGGGGCCAGGCACGTATTGCATGCACAAGAGCTGCTGAGAGCCGGACGGATCCACCGTCTCCGAAAAGACCTGCACGATGTGCTCGTGCTCCAACTGGGCCATGTTGCGGCCTTCGCTTCCCTGATAGGCCGTCACCTTCAAGGCCACCTGCCGGTCCAGCGAACACTGCCGCGCCAGATACACGATGCCGAAGCCGCCCCGGCCGAGAACGCCCACGATCTCGAAGTCGCCGAGTCGCGCGCCCGGGGCCAGCGCCGCGTCGATCGACCGGCCCACCGCGCGCGGCGACGCCTCCATCGCCTCGGGGCAAGGGGGCGCGGAACCCGTCGCGCCCGGAACTTCGCCCCATGACGTGCTGCTGGCACCCTCCGCGGGACGAGGACTGATCGCGGTGTGACCCTCGAATTGCGACGCCGCGTTCATGCCATCCGCAGGCACGTCACTGCGCATAATCTGCTACCCGGCCAAAGGCTTCGCCGCTGGCGCTTCCCTCCGCCGCATGAGCGCCGTGCGACAGTAGTCCAGCAGCCCCAACTCCATCAACTCTTGCTCCGCCTCGTCCAGCGAAGGCTCTTCCAAGGAACCCATCACGGCATCCAGGAGCCGGTCGGCAAACATCTCCCGGGCACGGTGAATCAACACCCGCACGGCCCCAGCCGTGAGCGGCTTGCCCAACTCCGCTGAAAGCGCCGCGGCCAAGTCGGGGGAACGCATTTCCGGGTGGTCGAGCCGAAAGCGAAGCACGGCATGGTAGGGCTTGCCCGTGGTCCGCTCGGAATCGGCCAGGGCCTCCCAGCAATGCGCGAGGAGTTGGTTCCGCCAACTTCGCGTAAACGCCTCGTCCTGGTCCGCGAGGACGGCGGGCTGATCGTGAACATCGGGCGTTTCCGATTGCAGCGGCTTTTCCTGATAGCGGCGCCGCTGCCGCCGCTGATGGTCGACAATCAGGTGGAACAACGCCGTCTTGACCAGGTTGCGGAATCGCCCCTGCCGTGGATCGGCACGCTGGAACACCCCACGGACCAGATTCAAGGCGAATTCTTGAAACACCTCTTGGGCGGCATCCTCATCGCGTAAGGCTCCCAACAGGTAGCGACGGATCGCTCCGCCGTAGACCTCGATCAACCGTTGCTGCGCCGCGGCCAGCGACTGGCCGGCACCATCGTGGGCCTTTCGCACCACCGACCAGAGTGTATCGATTCGGCTAAGCCGTAAATCGTCTTGGTCCATGCCCCGATCCTCTCTCGGCTGCGTCCTTGAATAAGCCGCGAGGTCTTCGCCCGCAGGGCATCCTATGGACGGGATCGGCGGCGGTCAAGATTGCAGGGTGGAGGCCCCGCCGCGAGGTGGCCCGCCCCCGCTGCTCGCGGCAATCGCTGGGCCAGCCGTCGGTTGGATTAAATAATCGTGTAACACTCGCAAATTGGCCCGTACAAGAGGATGTGTGACGAGCCAATCAGGTTTGGCTCGCGAGTTGAAAGAAAGAACGATCTTCTACGAGAAAAAGGGAGAGACCGATGAGTACTTCCAAGAAGCTCTTGGCGGCGGTGGTTCTGGTGGCGGGCCTGACCAGTTCGATTTTCGCCACGACCGCGTTGGCCGGTGGCCGCAACGGCGGCGGCTACTGCCATGGCAGCGGTTACTGCGGTAGCGGACATTACGGCAATTGCGGATATCGCTGCGGGTACAGTTATTGCGGCGGCTACAGCTACTATGGTGCCAGTTGCGGTAGCTATTGCGGCAGCGATTGCTACCACAGCTACTACCCGTACGACGGTTACGTCGGCTGTCGCGATCACGATGGCCGCCGGTATCCGCTGGAATCGCGATTCGCAACGGCGTCGCGGCCTTCCCATAACATTCGTTGATCTTGGCCCGTGCCACGCTCCCAAGCACCGCGCAGCGCAAAAAGAACCGTAACGTTCAAAAAGGACGACCCGCTTTGCCCAGGGCTTGATGGCCCTGGGCTTTTTTTGCGCGCCGCGAAAGTCCCCGCCGGAAAACCTGGCCGCGCGACGCCATCAATCCGGCCATTTCCAGCGTCTCCTCCGCATCCTCGCCCTGATGCGAATTTCTTCCCTGGCCGGGCTACCTGGAAAAACGCGACGGCCATTGATGTCGGCGCGGGCTGGTTGTCGAAGCTAATTGCTGTCGGCCAAAGTCCGCGCCAACTTCAGCAGAACAACCGGTTCTCGCATCCATTCGTCTCTTACGTTCTGTACCGCTTTTACGCCGGGCCGGCACATCCAGCAAGTCTCGTGCGCAGGAATTCGCAGGATGGACGACAAACTCATGCAGTGCTTAGCCCTGGCAACGAGCCTGATCAGCGCCGTTGCCGCCGTCCTGGCCTTTTTGGAAAGGGGCTGGAAGAGCACAATCCGCGCGACGCTCTTCGTGCTGGGGCTGGCCGGGCTGACTTACATCGGCCTCATCACCCAGAGAAATGGGACCGTCGGGAGCCCCAACGGCGGGCTGCTCCCCAAATGGGCTGCGCATCAAACGCCCCGGGCCGCGCCTGGCTCGCCGATCGTTCTGCCGCTGGCCTCCATTGCGTCCCCACCGCCCGCGGTGGCCCAATCGCCATCCGCTCCCGGGTATGCACGGTCTGTCTCGGGCGATCCGCCGGCGACCGCAAGCCCGGTGCCCTGCATTCCGTCGGCGGAATCCTCAATCTCGAATCTGCCCCCGGCGTCCCTCACCCCCCATGATGTTCATGTCAGGCCGCTACCGGTGCCATCGTTTCTGCTTCCCGCGGGGACGCCGAAACCGCTACCATCGCGTTATCCGAGCGTCTATTGGCCGGCCGAAGTGCTCGAATGCCCGAACTGCCACACCCCCTTTTCCTCGTCGCCGGCGTACAGCCGGGGTGTAAAGTGCCCGGTCTGCTCCCAGATCGTCGACTTGGTGTCGCCGGGCCGCTATTTTACGATCCATTGCTGTTGCGGCAATTGGATCAAATCGCCCTTCAAATACCCCGAGATCGGCGCGACCGGCACAAACCTGCAAATCCCTTACTGCTGTCCGCGCTGCCGAGCGCAGGGAACGATCGTCAAATCGTTGTCCGCCACGGCCGTTTCCCCGCTCTCGGCAACCGGGGCAAATTGACGGCACAAATATCCTTGCGCCTTCATCCCTGGCAAAACCGCGAGCGGCGTACCGCCTTCTTTATCTTGCATCCTTTCTAACCCGGATTTCCACCGCGGCGGCCTTCAGTCCGGCGGAACTGGCCGAGAGGCGGACGGCGCCCGGCTCCCCTCCCGCCTTGACGACCGCCAGGCACAGACCATGGAACGCCTTGCGCTGGGGCGCCTGGAAGTCCTCATGGCTGATCGGGTTGCCGTTGCCCACCCCGGCCAGCGCCGCTGGGCCAATCAAGTCGAAGTGCACAAGATTGTCGGCATCGGGGCACGGCCGCCCTTGGGCGTCCAACACCCGTACCGTGACGAACGCCAGGTCCTGGCCATCGGCGGCGATGCGCGGGCGATCGACCTCCAAGGCGAGCTTCGCCGCCGGCCCGACGGTGGCCACTTCATCGCTGGCGACAACCTGGTCCCCACGGCGAGCAACCGCCTTGAGCAAGCCCGGCTCAAACGGCACGTCCCAGGCGAGGTGCAGCCAGCCCGTCTGAATCTCCGTGGCGTGCCGCTTCTTGGTCTTGCGGTCGACGCGCTCTTCGATCACGAACTTCTCCAGTGGCCCCTGCCCCATCCGCTGCTGGCCGAGCGATTTGCCGTTGAGAAACAATTCCACGGTCTCGGCGTTGCTATAGCACCAGACCGGGACTCCATGCCCTTCGAAGCCCGGCCAGGTCCAGTGCGGCAGGATGTGGACCATCGGTTTGTCGGTCCATTGACTTTGATAAAGATAGAAGCGGTCCTTGGCGAAGCCGCAGAGGTCCACGATGCCGAAGTACGAAGTGACGGCCGGCCAGGGGAAGGGGGTCGGTTCGCCAAGGTAATCGAAGCCTGTCCACACGAACTCGCCCGTCATCCAGGGATCGTCCTTCATCAACTTCAATTGCAGCTCGGCCAACACCGCCCAGGCCGGCCGGTACACGTCGTAGGCCGTGCACTGCGTGTTTTGCCGCGGCTCGATCACAAAGCGGCCCTGGTCGATGCTCAGGTTATACGCGCCGCGGGTGCTGACGGTCGAGGAGGTCTCCGAGCCGATCAACTTCCGCTGCCCTTTCCAGGTTTCGTACTGGTTGATGTTGTAGTTGATGCCGAACACATCCAGCGCGTCGGCATAGCCGGTCTTGACCGCGCCCGGCGCATTGTTGCAGGCCGAGGTGACCGGCCGGGTGGGGTCTTCCTGGTGGCAGATGTCGGCCAAACGGCGGGCGATTTTGCCGCCCATACGATTGTCGCCCTGTTCTTCGATCTCGTTGCCGATGCTCCACAGCACCACGCAGGGGTGATTGCGGTCGCGCTGGAGCATGCTCCGCAGGTCGCGCTCGCTCCAGGCGTCGAAGAAACGGCCGTAGCCGTTGGCGGTCTTGTTCTTCTTCCATTCGTCGAAGGCCTCGTCCATTACCAACATGCCCAAGCGGTCGCAGACTTCCAGTAGCTTGGGGGCGGGCGGATTGTGGCTGGTGCGGATGGCGTTGCAGCCCATCGACTTGAGGATTTCCACCTGCCGCTCGATCGAGCGGTCGTAGGCCGCCGCGCCCAGGCAGCCCTGGTCGTGGTGATCGCAAACGCCCTGCACCTGGACGTGCTTTCCGTTGAGAAGCAAGCCGCGATCCGTGGTGAACTCGACGGTGCGAATGCCGAAGGGGGTACGGTAGCTGTCGACCACGTGGCCGCCGACAAACACTTCGGAAACGACCGTGTAGAGGCAAGGGGTTTCGAGCGACCAGCGGTGCGGGGCGGACACTTTTAACGATTGGCTGAACGTCCGTTCGTTTACGCCGGACATATCCGCACCCGACTCGGCCTGGCCAACCGGTTCGCCGTCGGCATCGAGAATGCGGGTCCGCAAGACAACTCCGGGCGCCGAAGTCGCATCACTGGCCACTCGGGTTTGCACCCTCACGGTGGCCGTGGTATCCGAAATATCCGGCGTGGTGACGTAGGTTCCCCAATGCGCCACGTGCACTGGACTCGTGCTCGTCAGCCAGACGTGCCGGTAGATGCCGGCGCCGGAGTACCATCGCGAGCAGGGTTGCTCGACGTTGACCCGTACCGCCAGCACGTTCGGCGCGTCCCATTTCAGATTCGGCGTCAAGTCGTACTCGAACGAGGTATAGCCGTAGGGGTGATGGCCAAGGTGCCGGCCGTTGAGCCAAACGTCGGAGTCCATGTAGACCCCGTCGAACTCCACGCACACTTGCCGGCCCCGCTCGGTAGCTGGCAACGTAAATGTCTTGCGATACCAACCGATCCCGCCGGGCAGAAAGCCCCCGCCGCTGCCACTGGGGCATTTCGGGTCGAACAGACTCGGGCTGCCCGGTACGCGTTCGATGCTCCAATCATGCGGCAGGTCGATGGTCCGCCAGCCGCCGGCGCTGAACTGCGGCTTCTCCGCCCCGGCCGCCTCGCCGCGATGGAACTGCCATTGGAAGTCCCACAGCGTCCGCTGCCGCCCGGCGGAACCGCTTATGGCCGACGCAACGGGGCTGCTTCCTAGCAAGATTGTCATACACACCGTCAATACCGCGTTCATCGGTCATTCTCCCTTTTTGATAAACCCGTAGGGTGCGTGCTCGCACGCACGTCAATGGCCGTCAACATGGCCGCGTGGTTGCAAGCAACCACCCTACTCGGATCTTTCCCGCCATTCACGAGCAAATGGGCTCCTACCGCGTCGCCCGCGGCGAAACGCTCGTGCGGATACGCACCGACCATTGCGTGCCCGACTTCACCGCGCCGCTAACCGGGTATCCCGCCAGCAGGAACTTGTCGCCTTTATAGGCGCGATCATCGGCCGTCGCAAGCGGAAGCGAACTTTCGAAATGTACGACGAATTCCCCACTCTCCACGGTCACCGTCCGGCTGCCCGGCAATAGCGGATGTTTGGCCGTGGCGGTGGGCAGCGTCACGGCGCCGTGATCGCCGCGGACCGTCGCGCCCACATAGCGCGCCGCCGGGAAATCGAAATAATGCCGCCACATCCGCAATTTCAGGTCAGTCCGGGCCGTAAACTGGAATTCCAGCGAAAAAGACGCATCGGGCCGCACCACGCAGGTCTCCACGTAATCCACGCGCTGAGAGCCGGAAACCAAAGTGCCTTGAAACGTGAGCTCCGCCTGGCCGTCGCCGCTGTGGACCTGCGGCGGCCGGGTGTTTTCCGCGGTGAAGTCGCCGTGTTCGGTGCTGCGGACCACCGGCCAGCCACCGCCAAACAAGGATCGCCCTTGCCACAATATGTGGCGCAAAGCGCCGTCGCCGGCAAATCGCAACTCCAATCCGCCGGGAACCTGGACCGCCCACATCCCCTCGTCCAAGGAGACGACGCGGAGTTTCCGGGCCGGCTCGCAGGTGATCCGCGGCGGCACGTCGTCGCCCGTCGTTGCAGGTTCGCCCGACGGCACGAGGATCCGGCCGTCGATCATGGGAAGGGTAAACTGCCGGGCCACGCGGCCCGTGCTGACGTCGCGGCAGGTCGCCTCGGTGTGGACCACGGCATCGTACTGGCTGCCGTTGACGACCACCAGCCCGCCGTCGAAGCGGCGCTGCCAGGTGCCATCGGAGTTTCGCTGGGCCGGCCCCCGGGGATATCCCAGCGGCGCGTCGTATTCCGGATACCACCACCAATCACCGCGGCCGTTGTTGGCACAATCGTAGCCGAAATAGCCGTCGCCCATCAGCGTCGTACACAAACCGAATCGCATGGTCTTCAAGTCGGCATGCTGTAACTTGCCGCGGGCCTCCAAGCGTTGTTTCCAAGGCAGGCTGTGCCAGTACCAGGGGTCCGTGTTCATGGACTGCGGATGGCCAACCAGCATCGTCACCACCGGCTTGCGACTCTCCCGGCACCAGCGGAGATAACGGGCCAGGAACTCCTCGAAGTCCACCTTGCCCTCAATCACCCGGTTGAATTCGTCCTCGGCAAGACAGCCGTTGAGATGCGAGAAACCCTTGCGGGGAAGATTCCAGTCGTTGATCATCACGATCGCTCGGCCGCCACGCAGCGCGGCCGTCTTCGGCACCAGCCACGGATCGGGCCCCCAACAATCGTAAAACACGCCATCGAAGCATTGCCGGCTGAGAATCTTGCTGCGGACCTGATCCAGATTGAAGTGCAGTACCTCGGGCAATCGGGTGTTGACGCGGAAATACTCCGGCCACCCGCTCCAACGTTTCCCTTCCTTGAGATCCCACCAGGATTGCGGGAGCCGTGGGTTGTCGGGCCCTTCGATCACGTCGACGTAGGGCAGCACCAAGATGCGCGGGTTGACTTGGCGCAGCTTGGCGAGGTTCGCCTCCACCCGCTCCAGTTGCTTGGCCCAATGCGGGTCGTCCCAATCGTAGTGCAGGTCATAACCGCCGCCGATGATCAGCCCCAGCTTGGACCAATACGCGCGGCCCTCCTCCCATGTCTTCGACGCCAGTTTCGCGGCATACGTATTGCCGATCCTGGGAAAGGGTGGATCGGGCCGCAGCGATTCGCCAGCTAAAAGCGAGGCCGCCCACGGGCAAACTGCCCAGCAGCTCACTACAACCACGACGTGGATCGCGGAAATCATGGCCGCTGGTTTCGTAATGTTTCGGGTCATCGGACTATAGCTCCTCTTCTCCAGGTCAGGCCCCAGGCCACCATTGTTACCATTGCCGCACGGCCGCACAAGATTCGCGGCAAAATCACCTTGGCCGCGGTCTTTCGCTTGCCTCGGTGCCCCCGCTCCGAAGCAAATCTTGCCGAACCCTCTTACCGGGTGTACGCTGGCGGTAGAATTCGGCTCGTCGGAGCCGTCGATCATGGATTCTGTGAAAATGGATTCTGTGAAAGTGGATGAAATAATGGAACTACGCCCGCTTGGCCAAACCGAAATCAAGATCTCCGTCGTGGCCTTGGGCTGTTGGCCGATCGCCGGCATGACCAGCCCAGGCGTTACCGACGAAGACAGCATCGCGACCATCCAGGCGTGCCACGACCTGGGTATCAACCATCTCGACACCGCTTACGCCTACGGCCGTACCGGCGAGAGCGAACGGCTGATCGCCCGAGCCATCGAGGGCCGCCGCGACAGCGTGGTGATCGCCACCAAAGGCGGCCTGCACTGGGATGCTCAGGGCATGCAGGCGCACGATGCCCGCCCGGAAACGTTGCGGCGGCAATGCGAGGAAAGCCTGCGGCGACTCGGCACCGATCGTGTGGAACTCTATTACCTGCACGCGCCGGACAGGAACGTGCCCTTGGCCGAGTCGGCCGGTGCGATCCGCGATTTGATCGCGGCGGGAAAGGTCCGGGCGGCGGGAGCCTCAAACGTCAGCGCGGCAGAGCTTGAGCAGTTCGCCGCCGTATGTCCATTGGCCGCCTACCAACCGCCCTACAACATGTTGCAGCGGCAGATCGAGGCCGACACGCTCCCCTGGTGCCGCCAACATGGAGTGTCGGTGCTGGCCTACTGGCCGTTGGCCAAGGGGCTGCTGGCCGGAAAGATGAGCCGCGACGAAACATTCGCGCCGACCGATAGCCGCCGCAAATATCCCATGTTCCAGGGGGACGAGTGGCGGAAGAACCACGATCTGTTGGACAAGCTGCGGGAGATTGCCGCCGCCAGCGGCCGTAGCGTCGCGCAAACCGTAATCAACTGGACGATCCATCAGCCCGGAATCACTGCCGCATTGTGCGGAGCCAAGCGTCCCGATCAGATCATCGAAAACGCCGGGGGGGCCGGCTGGGAGTTGACCGCGGCCCAACGGACTCTCATCGATCAAGTTCTCGTCGAGCGCGGCATGCCGGCCGTAAGATATCCGGTGTGAGGAGCGTTGGGGACTGGAGATTGGGGAGTGGGAACCGTGTCTTAGCCGCAGGTGGACATCTGCGGCTGCGGGAACCGCGATTGGGCTGGCTCGCGCTTTCTGCTTGCCAATCCCCGATCCCTACACTTTGCCCAGGCCCACCGTTCCACGCTTTTCCAGCGCCGCGCCCCCCAAACGGCCACTCATGTCGCTTGCCATCGGTGGCCTATGGTGTATGGTTGCGAGACTGCGTATTGCGCGACCAAGGAATCGAGGCGATGCCAAGGATCGGTGCCACACTCGGCGTATTTGCGACCATTGCGTTTTGCATCGGCTTCAACATTTTCCGCTACCCCAAGGTTTGGGAAGTGGTAGCCGACATGCCCGGCCAGTGCGGCTCGGCGCGAACGCCGCGGGATAGCGTGCCGATTGCGCAGGCGACCCAGCATCTGGCGTCGCCAAAGCCGGCGCTCGCCGCACCAGCGGCTGTTCCCGCCCCCGAGCCGCCCCCATCCGCAAGGTTTGCCGGGGTCGAGAAGCCGCCGATCAAAGTGGTTAAGGCCACGGAAAAGTATGCGGCGATCGCCTTGCCATCCGACAAAAAATCGACGGCCAAAACGAAGCCAGGGGGGACTCATCCAGCGGTCGCAAAGCCCAAGGAGGCGACGAAACGGCCGAAAATCACCGACATCGCCTCAGCCCCGTCCCGCGACGCAAAACCCACCAAGAAAACCACGCCGGCCGCCGGCAGCAAGCCGGAGTCGACGGCGGGCAAAGACAACGGCCCGCCGGTGTCGGAAGAGGCGCCAAGACCTTTGGTTCCCGTCGCGCCGAGCAGTTTCGGCGGGGACCTCGCCGACACATCGCCGCAGAGCGTCGCGGAGTCGCCCCTGGGCGGTCCGGGCGCCGCCAGCGGAACATATATGATCCGGCGTCTACCACCGATCGATCCGATGGAACCGCGCAAGCCTTTGCCGTCGTTGCCGGCGTTAGGGCCGATACCGTTTTACCCGACTACAGGCGTCGATTGAGGACGGCACAAGTTCCGGTTCCGGTCGCTTTTTCTTTGCGCCGTCCCCTTGGATGCCGCGCGCACAGGCGAACACACCCCTCAATAGGCGTATAACGCAGTGCGGGACCTTTACTGGCAGGTACATTGACGCATGCGATCGAGCAATTGGGTTTTTTGCAATGAAAGTCGGTGCGGCCGCTGTCTATAATGAAAATATCGGGATCGAATCGGTTCTCCGTGCGTGGCCTTGGATTTCGAAGCGGCACGGATTGGGTGCATAGAGGGGGAACGTACATCATGACTAGGACAATCTGGGCCCCGGCATTAGGTGTTGCCTTGATGGCCTTGGTCGGCGGGCCGCTGTTTGCCGCGCCTGGAGGCGGCGGACACGGTGCCGGCGGAGGCGGCGGACACGGTGCCGGCGGAGGCGGTGGTGGCGGCTACCGCGGCGGCGGAGTGGGTGCAGTGCGCTCGTATAGTGGAGGCAGCTCGATCCGTTCTTACGGCGGTAGCGGCGGTTCGCTTCGTGCCACGCCCTCGTACGGCGGTTACTCCACGGCGCGCACGTATGCCGGTTCGCCAAGCGGGAGTTGGGCGCATAACGGATGGTGGAACAATAACTGGGGGGCGAACGGCCACTACTACGGCCGCTATGGCAACTTCTACGGCTATGGCTCCTGGTGGGGACTCGGCCTTTACGGGTATTGGAATCCGTGGTGGTACAGCGACGTATATCCGTACTCCTATTACAACTACTATCCCTACTACGCCTACGATGCGGCCATGTACGGTTACCCGGCGGACTCCGCGGCGCAGCCCTACGCGTACACTGCGGGTCAGCCTTACCCCTACACCGTGGCGCCGACGGCCGCGATCATCGAGCCCTCGGCGGCGCAGCAGCCCAACGAATCGACCAGTAGCGAAGGGGAGCAGTTTGCCGAGCGCGCCTTGGACGCGTTTCACCAGGGGAATTATCGCGAGTCGCTGCGGCTGGCCGGCCATGCGGCGATCGACATGCCGCGTAATGCCCGGGTGCACGAACTCATGTCGCTGGCATTGTTTTCGCTGAAGGATTACCGCGGCGCGGCCATGGAAGCCCATGCGGCGGTGGCGTTGGGACCGATCAGCGATTGGGCCCAACTGTACAGCTACTACGGCGACCTTGACGCCTACACCAAACCGCTGGATGCGTTGGTAGACTACGTTCGCAAGAACCCGGCGTCGGCCGAGGGGCGGTTCCTGTTGGCCTATCACGACTTGATGATGGGCCACAACCCGGAGGGGAAGGTCCAGTTGGCGCAGGTGATTAAACTGGTGCCGCAGGACAAGGTGGCCGAGCAACTGATGCTGCAATTGGGAGGCACGTCGGCCACCACGGCCGTGCCGCCTGCGCCGCCGGCGCCGTCTTCCACGACATCCGGCACGACGTCCCCCAAACCGGCAACCAAGCCGCTGTCGACGTCGCCGCCTTCCAGCCCGCCGCAGCCTGCCCCCGGCGGCGGCAAAGAATACTGAGAGACAATCTCAGAATCCTACCTCACCGTAGCGGACGCGGAGCGACACAGAGGGGAATATCAATGAACACCCTCTGCGATCCTCTGCGCCCTCCGCGGTGAGACTCCGAGACGGATTCTAATCACGCCGATTGTGCCGCCATCACTTGCCGCACGGCCAGTAGCGCGTCGCGGGTCTCGCAGCAAGTCCGCTGGAACGTTTCCGGGCGCGACACGCCCGGCAGGCGGAAGACTTCGCTGCCCGAGAGCTTGAAGACCAGATCGCCGGCGTTAAGCCATGCTTGGCCCGGCAATCGCTCGATGTCGATGGTGTCGAATTGGTCCAGGGCAATCTGTCGCTCATCATACGCCCGGAGACCTTTCTGGATGGCCAGGCGTCGGTCGCTGAGCCGATAGCGACGGCAAACGAAAGGAAGCAACTGCCAGGCGAAGACCGCCAAACTCAGGGGAATGGTAGTCAACGCCAGCAACTTCCGCAGCAGCAAGAAGCGGTCCCAGCGGGGTTCGATGCCAACGATCTGGCCCACCAGTCGGCCGGCCCGGGTGGCCCCGATGGTCGGCCAGATGACCATGACGGTCGATTCGGCAAGCGTCAAAGGAGTGCTCATGGGAAAAGGTCGAAAAATGAAGGATGAAACGGTCTTTCCCGATTTGGAGAATTTCACGCGCCCGATTCGCGCGGGCCATCGTCTTGGTAGCCCCTCTTCAACTCAATATACATGATTCGCGTTTTCATGCTTGCATGATTACGGACCCCGCGGGGGTTTCCCAGAGTATAAGCGAGAAAGCGTCGGCGGCGAAGAGGATGGACGGGGCCAAGAAAAAACAAGGCCCGGCCGAACTTGCGTCCGGCCGGGCCTATGTGATCAATCTGGCAGTGACGGCCCAAACGAATGTCGTAAGGGCCGCTTCAAGTTCTCCGCCAACACTGGCTCCACAGTTTTTGGTTTTGCACGGACGTGAGATCCGTTGCAAAGGTATCCTTAGAAAGGAGGTGATCCAGCCGCAGGTTCCCCTACGGCTACCTTGTTACGACTTAGTCCCAATCGCGGAGTTCATCTTCGGCGCTTAGCTCCCTTGCGGGTTACCGCGGCGACTTCGGATGCCCCCCACTTTCGTGGCTTGACGGGCGGTGTGTACAAGGCTCAGGAACACATTCACCGCGGTATGCTGACCCGCGATTACTAGCGATTCCGGCTTCATGCAGGCGAGTTGCA
>Ga0302320_10006024_pt1 | contig 27030 bp, 22 predicted proteins | sample Bog_T0_3_FD_202130 | JGI IMG/M metagenome (GOLD analysis project Ga0302320, IMG submission 202130) | Peat permafrost microbial communities from Stordalen Mire near Abisko, Sweden - Bog_T0_3 | ecosystem: Environmental > Terrestrial > Soil > Wetlands > Peat | place: Sweden: Abisko, Stordalen Mire...
CAGGAACGGCTCGACCGTGATCTTATAACCCGGAACATAAGACTTGATTTTCTCGGCCATAGCCATAACCGAGTCGCGGATTTTCTTCTCATCGACCGGAAGGTTAACTACGGCGTAGATTGTGTTTCGCATGATGATGGGCGGATCTGCAGGATTGATAACGATGATGCTTTTCGATTCTTTCGCCCCACCTATATTGCGAACGCTCTTTGCCGTGGTACGCGTAAACTCATCAATGTTCTGTCTGGTGCCTGGCCCTGCGCTGCGACTCGATATCGTTGATACTGTTTCGGCATACTGGACAGGACTGACCTTATTAATGGCAGCCACGATGGGCACTGTGGCCTGCGCTCCACATGAGATCAAATTGACATTGCATTCACTAGAGTATTCATCGAGATTCACCACAGGTATGACGCCAGGCCCCACCCCAGCAGGAGTTAAATCGACCGCAAAAATATTCGCTGCTTTTAGGCGCGGCGCATGCACGACGTGAGATCGCGCTGAAGTAGCGTCAAAGACCAATTTAATATTGGGATTCCGCAGAACACCCTCAATCCCGTCCGTACAGGTTTCGAAACCAAGTTCGCGAGCTCGTGCCAAGCCCTCTGAAGCCGGATCTATTCCGGCGACCAATTGTAGTTCGAGCAGCGCGCTTCGACGTACCTTGTACATGAGGTCCGTGCCGATATTGCCAGACCCTATTATTGCAACAGGCAATTTGCCCATAGTAAGGTTCTCCTTTATGAAATGTCGTCTTGTCGAGCGGCGCCCTGGCCCACGCGTCTCGAATCTGCATATTGGTTCACCAGTTCCTTGACGGTCTTCTCCGTTTCAGGATTTAGTACAGCGTCGCCTAAGGGATACTCACGCCCCAGATATTCATATTTTGGCGTGCCCAGGCGATGGTATGGCAGTACTGCGTAAGTGACGGCCCGTAGTTGTCTGAGAAATTCAATGATCCGGGTAATGTCTTCCGCAGAATCGTTGAAACCCGGTACCAATGGTGTCCGGACCACAATAGAGAGCTGCGGAAACTGCTCCGCCAACTTGCACAGATTACTCATAATTAGTGTGTTGTCCACGCCCGTAAATGCCTGATGCTTCGCAGCGTCTACGCACTTGATATCGAAGAAAACGGTGTTAGTGTATACGGCTGCCTCTTTTAGGACTTGCCAGTCCACATAACCGCAGGTTTCAATCGCCGTGTCGATTCTTCTCCGTTTCGCTTCGCGCAGGAGTTCGATTGCAAATTCTCCTTGCAGCAGTGGCTCTCCTCCACTGAGCGTCATCCCACCGCCTGATCTTCCATAGAAGACACTGTCGGCTTCGACCGCTTGCATTACTTCATCTACGCTTCGTAGCGATCCGAACACATGTAGTGCTTCACAGGGACATTCCGCCGTACAGGCGAAACAAGCATTACAGTAATCGCGTGTAATGCTGGCCTTGCCATCTTTATTGGCGGTTAAAGCGTGCGTTGGACACACTGGAATGCACAGACCGCACTGCCCGATGCCGATGCATTTGCTCACCTTCAAAGCCAATTCCGGAAGGGGAGACTGTGATTCCGGATTGCTGCACCATTGACACCGCAATGGGCAGCCGTTCAGAAAAACCATTGTCCGAATGCCCGGCCCATCGTGTAGCGTATACGGCTGAATATTGAACACATACCCATGCCGCATTCGATCGACACTTATGCTTGTGGTCATAGCTCCTGCTTGAAAGTCCAAGAGTCCCGCACCTCGCAGGACTCTCAGGGTAAAAATTACTTACATCGTTCCATGTTCGTTTCGGCGAATGATGTCATTTTGCAGATCGGGCGACAGGTCAACAAAGTAAGCGCTGTAGCCGGCTACCCGCACCAGAAGGCCGCGGTACTTGTCTGGATTCTTCTGAGCCGCCAGTAATGTTTCCTTGTTGATAATGTTGAACTGCACATGCCAGAGCTTCAGGTCAATCCAGGTTCTGAGGAAGGAAATCAGCTTCTGTGTTCCCTCCTCTCCAGCAACGCAGGAGGGACTTAGTTTGATGTTGAGCAGGCGGGACGCACGCTCACGATAGTTACAGTTTTTGGTTGCGTAATTGGAGAGCAAAACCGCGGTTGGGCCATGTACGTCCGCGCCCTGCGATGCCGACGCTCCATCGGCCAGCGGGGTATACGCTTTGCGTCCGTTGGGCATGGCACTGACTACTTTGCCGAACGGTACATGCGAAGTGAATGGCACGTATCGTAGATCGAAGTGCCCGCCCAGTTCAGCCGAATATTTCTTGGAGAACTTAAGAGCTTCCAGATCCAGAGCCTTACCAATGGCATCCGGATATGGGTCGTTATTGCCGTAGCTCGGAGCATGAAGCAATAGCTGTCGAATGTACTCCTTGCCCTCAAAGTCGCAGTCCAGGGCGGAAATAAGCTCCGCCATCGATAGCTTCTTTGTTTCAAACACCAGCTTCTTCACTGCAGCCAGCGAGTCGATGACGGTACCATATCCGATAAACTCGAAATAACCGATGTTGATGCCGCCCTCGATCACCGGACTGTGCAAATCCTTACAGGTATTCATGCAAAGGTCGTGCAACGCCGAGCCGAGAGGACTGGCAAAATGATTCGGGCGGGAGCGAATAATGATGTGCTGCTGGATAAACGCGTGCTTCAGAAAATTCGTCTGCTGCGCGCAATACGCGTTCCAGAATTCCTCCCAGGTTGTAAAGTTACGAGGATCGCCGGTTTCGAGCCCGATTACCTCATCGCCGTATATCTTCATTTTGCCGTTGCGTAACACCATTTCCAAAGCCGCGGCAAAATTGATATAGGCACAAGGACTGGTGTACGTATCCCTGTTTGGCATACGAGCCTCAGTGCAACCGGAAACCGCGTAATCGTTGGCTTCTTCGAGATTGGCTCCCTTGGTAAGCAACAAGGGGATAACTTCTTCGTCGTTAATAAGCTTTGGGAAACCGGAACCTTCTTTGATGGTTTCGACTACTTCATGGAAGTAGCGTTGCGGCGCCCGCGAATGGATACGGGCGGCAAGATCCGGATAATTTAACGGAAACTCTCGTTTCGACTTCAAAAAAATGTAAGTCAAATCGTTGGTTGCGTCCATGCCGTCCGAAGTCAATCCCCCTACGGTTACCGCTTCCCAGTGAGCATATCCTTCGTTGATAGCTCCGCCGGCTGGCGAAATATAGAGGTCGATAAACTGAGCCATGGCCACCCACATACATTCGAGAAGTTCCGTGGCTTTTTGCTCGGTGATGCGGCCTTCCGCAATGTCCTTTGAATAATAAGGAAACAAGTATTGATCCATGCGGCCATTGGAGATGATGGTGCCAGTCTTCTGTTCAATGCGCGAGAACATCTGGGTGAACCACTGGGACTGCATCGCCTCATGGAACGTGCGAGCGGGATTCTCCGGCACCCAACGGCAATGTTCCGCGATGAGTTGCAGTTCCTGACGACGTTCTTGATCTGGTTCACGTGCCGCCATTTCCTCTGCTAGTTTTGCGTGACGGTTAGCCCAGAGGACAATCGCATCGCACACGATGACGATGGCCTGCAGAAACGGAGCTTTCTCCTGGTTGTCAACCGGGCTAAGAGGATCGAGCAAATCGAGTTTTGCCTGAGCCTCCGCACGGATACCCTTGAACCCTCTCTTCAACACCTTGTCAAAGTCGTGGACCCATTGCAGGGCCGAGCGGAAAGATGCAGTTTCATTGACTATGAACCTGGATTGTAGCGGGTCCAGCGGATTAGAAGTCAGTTTTGCCGTTTCTTTTGGTAGGGCCTTCGTCAGGGCCTCGTGATAAGTCTTGCCCTTCCAGTAAGGGGCAATTTCCTTAACTGCAGCCGTCGCATCCTGTTCGGAAACGGTGAAGGGGGATTCTGTGCGATGGGGCAATTGCTCAATTGCCAAGTCAAGAAAGTCGCCATCCAGTTCGGGATAGAGAATACCGTAACGTCCCTCGCACCCTGCTCTCCCAACAAGTAACTGCTGGTCGTCTATGTATACCGTGATATTTTCCGCAATGTGTTTTAGCGCTTTGGCCCAGCGAAGAGTGAGATGTTCTCCCTCGGTTTGGCGCATGGACTCAGTAAATAGCCTTGCTCGTTCGATATCGATCGTCGGACGCATGTTCTTGAACGAATTCAATATCGCGTAAATTCTCTCTCGTCCTTCGTAATGCTGAACGCCTTGCTGTTCCTCAAGTACTCGCTGCTCATGCGGCGACAAGACACAACATTCTGCGGTAGACATAAAATCGATGCTCCTTTAACGGTGATCTTGATAAAAGTAGTTGATTAGCGCGAGGCAGCGGCCAGCTCCGTCTCTTGCAGCTGCGACGCTGTTGGCGTCGCGGAGACTGTTGGATGACGGCCAATCCAGACTGCCGATGCAGCACTGACCACACCAGAGGCCGCAACGTAGATACACATCAACGTAGGACTTCCGCCATTGATCTTGAGCAACGCCGTAGCGATAATTGGGGTCAATCCGCTGAAGAAGATACCTGAGAATTGATAGACGAACGATATGCCCGTATAGCGGATGCGAGCATCGAAAAGTTCGCAGAACAATGCAGCTTCGGGACCATAGACAGAAGCATAGAAAATTCCAAATGGGATCATTAAAGATAACCAAACGGTCCACGTGCTACTTGCGCCTGCCCTCATCATCCAAAATGCGGGAAATATCGAAAACCCGGTGATCAGACTACCCCATAGATAGGTGCGGGTCCGGCCGATTCGGTCGGACATGTGGCCGAACAAGGGGATGAAGAAACACATTACTATCGCAGAAAGAGTTACGCCCGAAAGTGCTTCGGTGCGGGAAACATGCAACGATTGGGTCAGATAAGCAATGGAGAAGACTCCAAAAATGTTGAAGAAGACACCGTCGATAGCCCGCGCCCCCATACCTGCAATAACATTAGCCGTGTAGCCCCGCCACATTTCCAGAAAAGGAATCTTAACTACCTGTCTTTCGTTCTTCACCTTTTGGAATTCGGGAGTTTCCATGACATTCAAGCGAATCCACATTCCTACAACTACGAGGAGGAAACTGAGAAGAAATGCCGCACGCCACCCCCAGGCGAGGAATTGGGCGTCTGTAAGGAAATGGGACAGTAAGGCCACCACACCGGAGGCAAGACACAGCCCGATTGATAAGCCTATCTGCGGGATGCTGGCATACAGCCCACGCCGGGCCGGCGTAGCGTATTCGAACGTCATCAGCACTGCACCACCCCACTCGCCTCCAAGGCCTATGCCTTGCAGTACACGCAAAAACAACAAACAGAGAGGAGCCCAAATACCGATTTGCGCGTAAGTCGGAACCAACCCAATTCCCACGGTTGCAGAACCCATGATCATGAGGGTCATCACGAGCATGGTTTTTCGACCGATCCTATCTCCAAAATGACCGAAAATAATGCCGCCGAATGGCCGGGCGAGAAAGCCCACTGCAAACGTCACGTAGGCAAGCATGGTGGATACAAGAGGATCGCGGGCTGGGAAATATAGCTTATTAAATACAATTCCTGCGGTAACACCGTATAAGAAAAAGTCGTACCACTCTATGGTTGCGCCGACCAGACTGGCAGTTACGACGCGTCTAAGCATTGATTTGTCTACATTGCTCATGCCTTCCTCCTTCGTTCTTTGGAGTCATATCCAGCTATTTCAGTCCTGACCCGATGAGGCGCTGTCCTGAAAATCGAGCGACAAATTCCCTGCACATCCATGACTGGAGTGAATGGACTAAAGACGTCGTGACGTCCGGACATCGGGACTCTACTTCCGGCCCCTTGCATTGTCAACAAGAGTTCGCTGATCTTGTCCGCAATATGTTCCACAACGGGAATTGGCCAGCAACATCGCTATATTGCACGTAGTGGGGCATGGTGTTTGCCATCACTTCATCTGGTAACTAATCCTGCTGATCCTGTAATCCACTCTGCAGGGATCACTTCAGCGGCGATTGATGATGGGCGTGAAGCAACTCGGGACCCGGAACATGAAGACCCGCGCCCCTGGAAAGGATGACACCGCGCTCGATTGAATTCTCCGACTCGCGGATGTTGCCTGGCCAAGGCAGCCGAATCAATTCCCTCATCGTCAAGGAATCGCCGGACAATTCACCTTGATTATGGTGTGCGCCTTGCGCTTGCTCAGGTTGTGAATGGCGCGAACAATGAGTTCCTTGCCGGCCGGTTTCACCCATGATCAGAACCGTACAGCCGCTGTCGGCGAGCATCTTCATCTCCTGCAATATTGCCGATTCGGGCTTCAAGTCCTGGCTACCGGCTATCTTGCCACTGTCAGGCTCAACAAAGTGACGTTAAAGAGGGAGTAGCCGAGGCGTGCAGCGACTGGTGATAGTGATAGTGCGAGTGGGATATCTGCCGTATAATTGCGCCCATGAATGCGACCAGCACTATATCCAGCGACGCGTGCGAGATGCGCGACGTCGCCCGTCAGATTTTTCAGCACGCAGTCGAGGAGAGCAGCATCGAACGCGGCTTCGCTCGCGACTTCCATTATGAACGGGGCGTTCTTAGACTCGGCGATAACGTCTATGACCTTGGCACATTCTCCAAGGTCTTCGTGGTTGCTATTGGCAAAGGGGCTCACACCAGTTTGGAGGCCCTGATGTCGCGCGTAGGAACCGAGGCGGGGCTGACTGGAATTGTGTGCGCGCCCACGCTGCCCGCAGTCCCGGTAGCAGGTTTCCGCTACTTCGAGGGCGGCCATCCCATGCCCAACCATGAATCGATGCGCGGCGCCGAAGCCGTGCTTCAGGCCTTGGAGCCACTGGATGAGCACTCGCTGGTCATCTACTTGATGAGCGGCGGCGGCTCGGCAATTTTTGAAAAGCCGATCAGCGGCATCTCCTTCGAAGATCTCGTACAGACCTACCGTGCGCTTGTACACTCCGGAGCGCCGATTGCCCTGATCAACGCGGTGCGCAAACACCTTTCCGCCGTCAAAGGCGGACGCGCGGCGGTGGCCGCCGCACCGGCGCACCAGCTTTCCATCATGATTTCTGACGTGCCTGACAACGCACTGGATTCCCTCGCCAGCGGGCCGACGATGCCAGACAGCAGCACCGTCGCTCAGTGTTATGAGATTGTGGAGAAGTATGACCTGCTGCCAAAGCTGCCCCAGAGCGTGCGCAATCTGTTCCAGTCGCACGGGCTGCAAGAGACTCCGAAGGCAGGCGACCCGCTCTTTGATCGCGCGTGCTGGTGGCCGATGCTCTCCAATGTCACGGCGCAGAAGGCTGCAGCCGAGCTCGCAAAGGCGAATGGATTCGCCGTTCATATTGATAACTCATGCGACGACTGGGATTACCGCAAGGCCGCCGATTACCTGCTGGAGCGGGTGCGCGAACTTCGCAAGAGCGAATCTCGCGTGTGCCTGATCTCGGGCGGCGAAGTCACGGTGACCATTGAGGGTAATCCCGGGGCGGGCGGACGCAACCAGCAATTCGCGCTGTACTGCGCCCAACGGATTCAGGGTGAAAACATCACCGTGCTCAGCGCTGGCACTGACGGTATAGACGGCGCCAGTCCGGCTGCAGGATCTGTGGCGGACGGAACTACGATCGCGCGCGCCACTTCAAAGAGTTTGAATCCTGAGGCAGCTTACAAGGGCTTTGACGCCTACCCATTGTTTGACGCGCTGGGCGACACGATCATGACCGGATATACGGGAACTAACGTCCGCGATGTGCGCGCGCTGCTGGCATGGTAATCAAAGAAAAGCACTCGTAATGCATGAACGCGGGAGGCTCTCCAGGCAGCCTCCCGCGTTCATCCGCCGCCGCTGTAATCGGCATGGTGGCGAATTCCTTGTATCCGCCTGCCATCGTTAATCCCTACTCAGTACAAACACCTAGCTCGATTGTTACCTTTGTAACGGTCAGGTACTTCCGACTGCCCACAATCCCCAAAAGTTACCTTCGTAATCGTCTGAAAATAAACCGACTAGCCGATGATCTCAATTAGTAAGGAGAATCACCGTGCTACTCACAACAAGTCTTCTACGGCGCAATGCCATCCAAATAGCCGTTCTGCTCACAGCGTTTCTGCTCCTTCCGATTTGTGCCGGAGCACAAACGCAGTTGGATGAATACAGCGGCGTCGCCAACGCATCCTGTCCCGGAGGAGCACGGGGAAACTTCTATACCGAGAAGATTGGCAATCATTGGGTCTATTGCGATCCGCTGGGACACCCTTACATCCATCGCGGCGTTTACTACATCGGCTATGGAGATTCACACACCGAATCTCCGTTCATTCCTGAATCATGGGACGCGGTGACCGCGAACAAGTACCCTGGCGCCGAAGCTCAGAATAATATCGCCGTCGAGCGCATTCGATCATGGGGATTCAACGGCATTGGGCCGGGTGGATATCGAATGGCCTATCCGTTTGATCCATATGGCCCCATAGTTGCGCCGCCTACTCCTTTTATTAATTACTTTGGGGCAAACGCGCATATCACATGCGAACAACATTCCAACTGCAAGAATATCTGGTATCTCTACGATGCAACGATTGGGAGCGGATCGAACCTTCACCTGACCGATGTCTACGACCCCAACTACTCTGGCGTCGTCATGAGCGTATACGCCAACGATTGCAACCTTTCATCCAGCGGATCCAGCGCATGTTATTCGCCATCTACAGCATCGAACACTCCGTATTTCATTGGCGGAGTCGCCGGGGACAGCGACTACTTTACTGGGTTCGAAGCGGGAGTAGACTTTCAGACCTCGCCGGCCGGAAAATCCTTTGACCACGCCGGGTGGATTATTCTGAACTCTGCTCCGCGGCAGACAATGAATCCGTTCTCTACTCCGGCGATGCCTTTCACCGACATTACCAATCACAGCAAGGCGCAGCTAGCGCAGTTTCTGCAGAATGAGTATGGAACAATTCAGGCCCTGAACGCGGCTTGGGGAAGCTCCTATACAACCTTCGGGTCCAGTGGATCACAAGTAACAAGCGAGGTGACTGGCGTCTCTAATATTGGTGGCAGCGTAAGCTTCACCTTGAAACACGCTAATCCCGATAAGCTTTCCGTTCTTGTAATGATAGGTGGCACCGTCGCGGGCGGGGATGACGGGAACTCAAACTTGATTGGCAGCGGAATCTCCAGTGGGGCGATTAACTACGCAACGAGGCAAGTCAACCTCACCTCAAGCCTTACGGGCCCTGTTACGGTGAGCTACTACTACAACGGATTCGGTAACGGCGGAACCGGCCTGCTGGATAATTATTCGCCGCGGATATCGACCTCTCCTTACACTTCTACTTCTCCTGATTCCTGGGGAACCCAAGCTTATAAGAGTGACTTGGATAACTTTCTCCAGGGGTATGCATTTACTTTCTTGAGCGCGATGCAAAAAGCGTTTAAGACCTATGCTCCTAACAATCTGTTCCTTGGACCATCATCCCTCGGAAGTTGGTCGGCTCCAGCGCGTTGTCCGGTATTAAAAGCGGCGGGGCAGGTTCTGGATGTCGGACAGATGAGTTTTGACGGATCCCAGGCGCAGCTTGACTTTATTGCCAAGTGCTTTGGAGATAAGCCCTACCAGAATTGGTACTCAGTATCCGCGAACTTTGATTCCGATGTCGCTCCTTTTCTTAAGACTCAGCCCCTTCAAGCACCGATCTACAAGGACTATCCCACTCAGTCCGCCCGCGCAGCCCAGTTTCAGATTGATATGACAGATTATTGGAACATGTGCTCGACGACGACGAACTCATGCCCGTGGGTAGGTTACGACTGGTGGGCATACCTGAGTTATGGTTTTACTGAGCAATCAAATTTCGGCTTGGTTAGTTGGCGCGACAACGCCTATGATGGAAAGGAGGCTGTTAGCGTGGTGGGTGTCTGCTCTTTACCCCTAAGCGGATATAACTGCGGCGGCGAGTGGAACACATACGGTAACTTCCTCGGACCGGTAACTTCCATCAATGCTTCGCTCGATGCCAACCTAGTCAGCTTGGCGAATGGCCCAATTACTCCGACTGTATCCGCTCTTACTCAGCCGGCTCCGGGAAGCATCTTGCCAGGCACTAACGCGAGCTTCGCTTGGACAGCGAGTGGATCTCCAGGCACTAACTACCGGCTATATCTAGGCAGCGCACCCGGCGGAAGCAATCTGTACAACTCCGGTCAGGTAACTACGACATCGACGAATGTAACAGGTCTCCCAACTAACGGGTTGTCGGTTTACGCGACCCTCAGCACGCTCATCAACGGTGCATGGCGCTCCAATAGCTACACATACTCAGCTTCGGCAGCACCCGCCCGGTCGGTGCTCTTGTCGCCGGTTCCCGGAAGCACGTTGGCGGGCGCGAGCGCAACCTTCACATGGAGCGCCGGAAGCGCAGTCACGTTGTATCAATTCACGCTGGGTAGTACGCCTGGCGGAAACGACTTATACAGTTCTGGCCAGGTGATTGCGACTTCGGTCAATGTGGCAGGCCTGCCAACTACTGGGTCGCCGATTTATGCGACGCTCTCATCCCTGATTAATGGAGGGTGGTTGTCGAACGCATATACCTACGTGGCATCGGTTCCCGCTAGTCCGGCAGTCCTTCTGGCGCCTGTCCCCGGAAGCACGCTTACCGGCGCCAGTGCGACGTTTAATTGGTCGGCGGGTACGGCGGTTACCCAGTACAAGCTTGACCTTGGAACGACTGGCGTTGGTTCAACCAATCTGTTCACGACGGGTACCACCACGGCGACTCTGGCGAATGCCACGACCCTGCCGGTGAACGGATTGCCGATCTATGCCCGTATGTGGTCTTACATGAATGGAGTTTGGGCATCTGCCGACTACACGTACACTGCGAGCAAGGTTATTCAGGCAGCGGCGGCACCGGCTTTCTCGACGCCGTCCGGAACTTACAGTTTGGCCCAGATGGTAACAATCTCGGATACTGCACCCGGTGCGGCCATTTACTACACAACCAACGGAACGACACCGACAACTTCGGCTACCAAATACACAGGGGCGATCACAGTTAGTTCAACGGAGACGATTAAGGCCATCGCGGTTGCGAGCGGCTACTCACAGTCAGCGGTAGCAACAGCCGCCTATACAATCAGTCCTCAGACGGCCACCCCCAACTTTTCCCTGGCATCCGGGACTTACACCTTGCCCCAAAAGATGACGATATCGAGTTCATCGGCCATTGTGACCGTCTACTACACGACCAACGGAACAACGCCGACGACTTCTTCTACAAAATACACCTCGGCTGGGATCATTGTGTCCACGATAGAAACTGTCAAGGCCATCGCTATTGCGCCGGGCTGCACACAGAGTGCGGTAACTTCAGCGACGTACACGATATCCCCCGGGGCCGTGAAGGTTGAGAAAATCGGTTCGTTTCAGAATGTTCCAGTGACTGTGGGCGCGCTTTGATCTTAGGAATGAATAGGAGCGTTGGATGACCTATTTGTTCTGTTATTGATCGCGGTCGGCTCGCGATGAGCGCTTTACCTCTACTTGCGCCATTTCTTCGTAATAGCGCACTATGGCACCGTGGTCTAAGTCGCCGAACCCTCCGGTCTTCAGGGCTTGCATCATCTCCATCACCGAGGCAGTAAGCGGGAGCGGAGCGCCGATCCCATGTGCGGTATCCAGGGCATTCGACAGATCCTTGGTCATCAGGTTAATGCGAAATCCGGGATTAAATTTGCGGTTGAGAGCTTGCGGCAACTTCGCATCCAGAACGGCGCTTCCGGCAAGGCCGCCCTTGATAGCCTCGTAGACCAACTCGGGGTCCACGCCAACCTTGGTTGCCAGTACCATGGCCTCGGACATCGCGGCAATATTGAGCGCTATGATCACTTGATTCGCAAGCTTGGTGACGTTGCCCGCGCCGATTGCGCCCGTAAGTACAACTGAGGCGGCCATCGCCTTCATCACATCGTAATATTTCTCGAACACCTCTTTCTTCCCTCCCACCATTACTGAGAGCGTCCCATCGATCGCCCTGGACTCACCGCCGCTTACCGGCGCGTCCAGCATTTCGACTCCCCGTCGCGCCAACTCTTGCGAGATCTCGCGGCTCACCAATGGCGCGATGGAACTCATGTCGATCAGCGCCGAACCGACTTTCATTCCTTCGATCACGCCATTCTTGCCAAGTACCACTTCCTTTACCTGGGGAGAATTTGGAAGCATGGTGATGACTACGGCGACCCGTTCAGCAACTTCTCTTGGGCTTGCCGCAGACTGCGCACCTGCCGCGATAAGTTCCTCGACAATGTGTCGCTTCCTGCCCAACACCACGACTTCATGGCCTGCTTTCAATAAGTTCTTGCTCATGGGCTTGCCCATGATCCCTAATCCAATGAAGCCTACTTTCATCTCTGAACCTCCCTACCTAGAATATTCCTTCAGCGCTCCAGGCAAGGTCGCTTGTTGTCGAATTTCCATCGGGGGATCGATATTTTCATCGGCAGACCGGGCAGGACAGCGCATGCACAATTGCGCGTCCGGGATATCGCAAAGCGATAGATCCGCCGTCCGTTCCGCCACGCAGAACTATCCGGGGTGAACTATGAGCGCTCACTCCGGTATGTCCATAAAGATGTTGGTGGAAACCAATTCCCGGTATATGATTCTTCCGATATTTCTTGTGCAGACTGCAGCTAAGAGGCTGGGATAAGACGGCCTGCGGTCTTATCGCGTCTTTCAGCAGCTACTTAGACTAGGGAAAGTTCAGCGGATCATATCCCCCGGAGGCAACCCATATGTCGGCAGTTGAAGTACAGGCCGCACCGGAGCAGACCGGCCTGAAACAGTTATCCAAGACGACGGCAGTCTTTTGCCTGATGTTACTCGCGGCGGCCTACATCACTAACGCAATGGACCGGCACATCTTCCCAACTTTGCTTCCGATGATTAGCAAGCAAATGGGATTCGGCCTAAAGTCAGGCGGATTTGTTGCCACGGTTTTTAATTTTGGTATCGCCCTGACAGGAATTCCGGCTGGCTATTTGATTGATCGATGGTCACGCAAGGCGGTTTTGGTGTCGGGCATGGTGGTCTACTCGCTCTTCACGCTGATGACTATCTTCGGCATCGGCCTGTGGGATATGACGGCTTATCGCGCACTTACCGGCGTCGGCGAAGCCATGCAGATCGCGGCGCTCTACGTTGCCGCCGGTAGTTACTTCTACCGCAATCGCGCCTTCGTAGTCGGGTGCATCAACGTCGGATACGGCATAGGAAGTACCCTGGGACCGTCGTTTGGTACGCGGCTCGCGGTTGTGACCGGAAGCTGGAAGCCGCCATTCGTCGTTTTCTGCATGATTGGGTTGGTGATGGCAGCGCTTGTCTGGGTTCTGATTCCGAGGGCTTTTAGCGAGCGCAAGGCACTTCAGCATTTAAGCGTGGTAGACCAGGCCGCAGTGGCAAACGTGCCGGATGAACTATGGAATTGGAACACTCGCCTCATCGCCCCCGCCACGCTCTGTCTTGGCACGATCATGTGGGGATTCTTAGGGCTATATCCAACCTACCTCCGCACTCAGCTACACTTTTCGCCAACCACCGTGGCCACCATCTTCAGCATCTACGGATTCGGTTGCATGCTACCCATGCTCGGTGGCTGGATAGGCGACCGCTATTCCAACCGCGGGGCGCTCATTGTCGCCTATAGTGCGGTGAGCGTAGTTACCTATTGCATCTATCATCTGGCGAAGCTACCTTGGGAGCATTACATTCTCAGCTTCTTGATGGCCGCACTTTGCAGCAGCACTTTGCATGTGAACACGCTGGCTCTTTTGCAGCGAAGCGTGCGGCCCGAAAAGACCGGAAGGGCTACTGGCCTCTTCACCTCCCTGCACTTCCTGGGTGGCGGTTTTTCGGGATTCTTGTTTGGAGCGCTTGTCGACAAGTTCGGTTGGGCAAACGCAGGATTGCTTCAAGAAACGATGCTGCCGATCCTGGCGGTCTTCCTGCTATTGGCTGTTAAACCCGAATTACAATGGCAGTCTCGCGGCTTAGCTCATAAGTAGCGAAGGCATGCTAGAATCCGCTAGTGCAAGACAAATCACGTGAGATCGAACCTGCGGCATTGAGGTTTTTCGTTCATCATGATCGAGTACTTACGAAGCAGCAAACTGCAGAAAAGGGAGACACGATGTCGGATTTATTGAAAGAAAAGGTGATCCATTCTATTTCGACGCAGGAGCTCGAAAGAAGATGGAAAGCCGTTCGCGAGGTAATGAAGCAGAAGAAGGTAGATGTCCTGCTCATCCAGAACAGCAACGATTATTTGGGCGGCTACGTAAAGTGGTTTACGGATATGCCTGCGGTCCACGCCTATCCCGTGGCAGTCATCTTTCCGGTCGCCGAGGAGATGACGGTGTTCTGGCATGGGTCGAGCGATCCGAGCGACGTGGGGCCGCCAGCGTGGCATTTCAGAGGCGTCAAGAAACGCGTCAATACGCCTATCATGCTCTCCCTGAATTACACCTGCACCTTCGATGCGGAAAAGGTCGTCGAAGAACTCAAAGGGCACAAGTCGCTCCGCGTTTCCTTCGTCAACGAAGGCGCAGTAACAGCCGGCTTCTCCCGCTACATTCGTGAGCATCTGACAAACGCGACGTTTGTCGATATTACGGATGAGATCGACGTGATCAAGGCAATCAAGAGCCCTGAAGAAATCGAATGCATCAAGCAGAGCGCCTTCATACATGACGAAGCCATGAAAGCCTGCTTTGCTGCAATCAAACCGGGTGCGAGATTGTTCGAAGTCGCTGCCATGGGGAGATTGAAGTGCCGGATGCTCGGTAGCGAGCAGCAGTTCATCCTGATCGGGTCCGCACCCGCGGGGAATCCATTTGGATATGATTCGATCCACGCAATGAACCGCGAACTGAAAGACGGCGATCAGATCGGCATCCTGGTGGAGGCCGTTGACCCCGCTGGATACTATACGCACCTGCATCGAATCGCCTGCATCGGCAAGATCCCCGAGGTACTCCAGAAGCATTTTGAGGATGAAATTGAGTTACAGAACCTCAACCTTGCCATGGTGAAACCCGGCGTGGATCCCATGGACTTATGGGATATGAATAACGATTACCTCAGGAGCCATGGATACCATTTAGAGACCCGGCTCTATGCCCACGGCCAGGGATACGACCTGGTTGAGAGACCTTCCTTCCAGATCGGCGAGCAGATGCGGATCATGGAGAACATGAACATCGCGGTTCATCCCGTGGTGGCCTCCAGCAAGGCAACAGCAATCATCTGCGACAACTATATCGTCGGCAAGAACGGGGTGGGCGAGTGTCTCCACAAGCTCCCCAAGAAAATTTTTGTCGTTTGATGGGCTGAGAGTAGAACCAAATTTGCTTTAACGCTAAGGGTAACGATGCTCGTGTCGTTACCCTTAGCATCGTTAGTCCCGTGAATTTGAAACCTTTTGTTGTGATGGAAAGGTATTGCGATGAAGAAGAAATATAACATTGGGATCATCCCGGGCGACGGGATCGGAAGAGATGTCATAAAGGCGGCCCAGATTGTTTTGGACGCCGTGAATGAGGGAGCAAAGACATTTTCGCTCGATTTTTCGAAAATGGACACCGGCGATGCCGCCGTGGCCAAATATGGAGACGCCTTCCCCAAAGAGACCGTGGAGGGAATTAAACGAACGGACGCGGTCCTGTTCGGAGCGGCGGGAAACCCGAATACGTTCAAGGTTCTCATGGGATTCCGGCTGGGCTTTAATCTTTATGCCAATGTGCGTCCCATTATTGCCCTGCCTGGCTCCGGAGCAATGAGGCCCAAGGCAAACCTGGTCATCGTCAGGGAAAATACCGAGGGACTTTATCGCGGGGTTGGATACATCGATGGCGATACTTACGTCAACCTGAGGGTCTTCACAAAGCATGGAATGGAACGGATACTGAAGTTCTGCTTTGAATTTGCCATCAAAGAGGGACGAAAGAAAGTTACCTTTACTCACAAGGCCCATGTCCTCACCTATACCGACCAGCCGATGAGGGAGTTATTTTACGAAATCGCCAAGGCTTATCCGTCCATCGAGGCAGACGATATGACGATCGATGCATGCGCCATGCAGATGGTCATGAAGCCGGAGCGCTTCGACATCATCTTTGCGGAAAATGCGAACGGCGATATTTTGAGCGATCTTGGGGCAGGTACCATTGGCGGGATGGGATTTGCATACAGCGGAAACATTGGCGACTCGATGGGTATCTTTGAGCCTTGTCATGGAACGGCTCCGAAATATGCTGACAAGAATGTCGTCAACCCGATTGCCGCCATCATGGCCGCGCGAATGATGTTTGACTACCTCGGAGAGAGAACGACGGCATCCCTCATCGAGAAGGCCATCATCGAAACGCTCGTTGAAGGAAAGGTGAGGACTTACGATCTCGGCGGAACCTCATCGTCAACGGATGTCGCTGAAGCCATCTCTCAAAAACTTCGCAAGAACCTGAGTGAAATAGGCTGATCCGCTTTGCGGCTTCTGGTATGTGCAGAAAATGAGGATCGGAGGTCTGATCGAAAGGATTCAGGTCTCCGAGCCTTGCCAGTTAACTCGAAGGAAGGATTATTTTCGCTACTCTTAACTAGCCCGGTTGGCTGCTCCTTCGGTGGCGGCCCTTGTAAGCTGTTCAAGGTTCCTGCCCCGGGTCTCAATACCTATCCAAACGGTGGCTGCAGCCGCGACAATTAAAGCGCCACCCAACACGATCCAAATCCATTCCACGTGGCCGCTTCCCATCAGAATGCCGATTAAGTATGGTCCTGCCGCACCGCCAATCCGTCCGACGCCCATTGCAGTGGAAGTCCCCATCACTCGGATGTGGAGCGGATAAACCTCCGGGGTGTAGGGAGTGATTGCGCACATACCCATTTCTATGAAATACATGTAGCCAGCCAAACAGTACGCAAAGTTGATCCCGGTGTGAACCTGTGTAACGAGCAGGAGGAAAGCACCCGCCATCGCATATCCCAGAATAGTGAACGGTTTCCTTCCGATTCGATCGAGGAACAAGTAGGCGCTCAAGCGTCCGGCTATGGCGACAAGCGAGATATACAGCGTGTAGGATATCGCCGTCTTTATGTTCAACCCATACAGTTTTATGAAGAACTGCGGCATCCAAAGGGTCATTCCCCAGGAAGCCATTGCGGGCAATCCCCAGACGATCCACGTATGAGCAGTTCGGCTGCGCATTTCAGGCGTAAACAAATCCCAAAAGATAGGCTTGGGAAGGACCGGCGCCGGCGGTTCGTTCATCGTCGCGATGCGAGATTGTTCGATCGCCTCGTCCGAAATGCCAAGGTAGTTGAGTCCTTTGCAACTCTCTGCAAAACGTCCGCGATTGGCTAGCCACCGGGGAGATTCGGGGACATTGCGCCGCATCCAAACCACCAGCAATGCCGGTATTACGCCTACCAGAAACAACATCCGCCAACCGAAGTGCGGAACGATCATCAGCGCGACCCAGGACGCAAGAAAGGTTCCTACCGGGAAGGCCAGGGGGAGTATCCCTCCGGCATAACCTCGGATGCGAGCGGGAGAAAACTCGGCCAATATGGAGGCGTCGACGGGAATCGCGCCACCCAGTCCGAACCCGGTAACAAAACGAATTGAAAGCAGAAATCCCACCGAAAACGCGGCAGCCGTAAACCCAGAGAACAACGAAAAGATCAGAACCGTCGCCATGAAGGCGAGCCTGCGGCCCCACTTGTCTGCGATCCATCCCCAAACAAACGATCCAACCATCATGCCTATCATGGTGGACGATGCGATCAGGCCCATGACTTGCGGCTTCAGGCCAAATTCCTTGGCGATGCCTGGTAAGGCAAATCCCAATAGCTTGCTGTCCATGTTGTCGAACAAGGACGCTAATGCTGCGACTACGATTACCGTTAGCAGGCGGCGTGTAATCGGCATCTGATCGATCGCATGCCCTATGGCTCTTAAATTGAGTGGTTGCTTACCAACGGTCTGACTCGTGCTTGCCATTTCAGCTAACTCCCCGCACATCTAGCAGAATGATCGCTTCGAAGTAACAAGTAAGATCGCACGATGCCACTCCTGCGCAAACGCAACTCCAATTCGGAGAAAGTCGCTTTCATGCGCCGGGATAACACGTTAGATTGCGAATGATTATTTGCGAGCAAAAGTATGCATGATCCGCCACCTTTGTCGCAAGGGAAAAGTGAAGGCGGCGGGTTCGTCTGCCCATGTACCGTTTCTCATGTACCGCTTCTGAAGCAGCGCTCAGGCCGGATAGAAATATTGGCTCAAAATTATCCCGATATCTCCTGCTATCATGGAGGCTATTTCCACTTAGTCAGGTATTTTGGAATGATATTCATCCAGACCGTTATAGCCGTTAAACCCAATATAAGTGAAGTGAGACGCATGGATTGCCCGGACTCGCACGCGTTGATATGGCACGGCAAAAGGGGAATCAGGCGATGAACAACTGCACCCCCCTCTTTTCTTTGGAAGGAAAATTTGTTGTAGTAACCGGAGCCAGTGCAGGCATAGGCAGGGATCTGGCCATCGGTCTTGCAAACGCAGGCGCCGATGTCCTCGTTTGCAGCCGTCGAAAGCAGGAACTCGAAGAGGTCTGCGCAGAAATAGAGAAAGCCGGCAGGAGAGCGGAACTATTTCTTCTTGATGTGCGGGACCGGAAGAGTATCGAGCGATTGAAAGAGTTCATTACCCAGCAATTCGGCAGGGTGGACGTACTGGTGAATAACGCTTGTTTCTCCGTGAGGAAGCCGGCTTGGGACGTTACAGAGGAAGACTGGGATAACGTACACGATGTCGGTTTAAGGGGACTCTTCTTCTGCTGCCAGATCATCGGAACCCTCATGCGTACACAGAACTACGGCAAGATCATCAACATGAGTTCCACCTACAGCCGTACCGTGTCTCAAGATCGCTCGACTTACGCAATCATGAAGGCCGGAGTGTCGCACTTGACGGAAGCTCTGGCGGTCGAATGGGCGCCTTTCGGCATCCGGGTAAACGCGTTGGCTCCAACTGCTGTAAGGACTCCAACCCGTAACCTGCAGGGCAACATACTGCAGAATGTGCTCAGCCGAATTCCGCTTGGCCGTTTTGCTACTATCGAGGACTTGATCGGCGCAGCTATTTATCTTGCCAGTCCGGCATCCGACTTTGTTACCGGACAAACCCTTTTCGTTGATGGAGGGTGGACCGCGGGTGCTTAGAGAGCGATAACTTAATGCGAGTTATGGATTTCGATTGGGGTCAAGTACATGAGCCGCGAGCCTTTCCGGCCCTGAATAGATAATGAACCTGCGTCCGCGCAAGAATCCGACGAGCGTCATCCCAAATTCCCGGGCCAGATTCACCGCCAAATCCGAGGGGGCCGATACCGAAGCCAGGATCGGCAAACCTGCTACCAGCGCTTTCTGCACGATCTCAAAGCCGCCTCGCCCACTGACCATCAGCAATGAGTTGCCAAGCGGCACGCGGTCGTTGGCCAGCGCCCAGCCAACCACCTTGTCCACTGCGTTGTGCCTTCCGACATCTTCACGGAGAACGAGCAACTCACCGCCCAGGCTGAAGAGGCCGGCGGCATGCAGCGAGCCGGTTCTGTTAAAGATCTGCTGCGCCGCGCGAAGTTGATCGGGCAACCCGCAGAGCACTTGAGGGTCTAAGGTGCATTCGGGGTTGGGAGGTTCGATGCCGCGCACGCGCACGGCGTCAATGGAAGCCTTGCCGCAGACTCCGCAACTCGATGTAGTGTAGAAATTCCTCCGCGACGCCTCGGAATCGAGAGTGACTCCGGAAGCCAAATCCACGCGAACGCGATTGGTGCCGTTCTGTCTGGCATCGGATTCATGCCGCACCGAGGCGATCTGGTTCCAGCCTGAAATCAGACCTTCCGTGAAAAGGAATCCGGTTGCCAATTCCAGATCGTGACCAGGGGTCCGCATAGTCACGCTGAGGGCTGCGTCGCCAACGCGGATTTCAAGCGGCTCTTCGCCGCCGAGGTAGTCGTCGAGAGGGCGCAACTCTCCATCGTGCCACTCCGTAACACCCGTTACCGACACTGTGCGAGGTATCAATTTCAACTCCTTGCCATGCGGAACACGTCGCCCCGTTCAGACCATTCAGAGCATACACCCACCTAATCCCTTACAATGACGGGGTTGCTCACAAACGGTATTAGCTATTTATCTCCGGGAACTAACGATGATCAGATTGCGGACCTTCTATCTATTTTTCATGATTTGCTTCCTTGGCTCAGGTTTGCGGGCCTCATCTAAACCCCTCAACCCGCAATCGGCAGCGGGCCCTTGTGCAACTTGCCATGCCGACTTAGCCTCTGTCCTTCCCAAGAGCCATCCGCAGATAGACCACGCGAACTTTGCAACCTGTGCCGAATGTCACATGCAAGCGGCAGAAGGAGCTGCCCAGACGAATAGGTTCTCAACTCGCATCCATCTGGCCCACGAAAGCCCGAAAAACAGTCTCGATTGCATCGCATGTCACAGCTATGTACCAGAAAAGAGCTTTGGGATTATTGGACTAAATATTTTCTGGGGCGCTCCCACCGAAGATGACTTGGCTGCCATGAAGGAATCCCTTACCTCATGGGCGCAGTCGAATCACACCGATCATCTGCACGCGAAGGCAATGATTGGCTGCGGCGGTTGCCACGGGAAAGAAACTCCGTTGCTGGATACGACTGTCGCGAATAGCCGCTGCCTGAGTTGCCACGGCCCTCTCGAACAGCTTGCAGCCAAAACTGCTCCGAAAGACCTCCCGGAACGTAATCCGCACAAGTCGCATCTCGGTGACGTCGCCTGTACGGTCTGCCATCACGCTCACACAAACTCCACAAACTACTGCCTCACCTGCCATAGTAATTTCAAGATGACTATCCCTGCATCCGGGCGATAGGTTTTGGCCTGACACATTGCCTTGTGATGGTTGCACTTGGCATGGTGCGCACTGGTAATGCACCGTAACTTATCTCCGTTTTGAAATCGAATGCGAGGTGACGTCCATGGACGAAAAAGAGAAGTCTGCTTTATCCCGAAGAAAGTTTCTGGGTTCAACGGCTGCCGTAGCCGCAGCAGCATTTGCAGCAGATCAATTACTGCTTCCGAAGGAATTACAAGCTATTCGCACGCCTGCCAAGTGGGACAGAGAAGCTGACGTGGTGGTCGTGGGTGCGGGTTATGCTGGGCTTGCCGCCGCGCTGGAAGCATTCGATGCGGGCAGCAGCGTCATCTTGATCGAGAAAACCCCCATCGTGGGTGGCACCTCGATTACCGCCAATGGCTTTTTCAATGCGGTTGATCCCGAGCGTCAGCAGAAACAGAATATCCAGGATTCAATCGATCTTTATTACAAACAGATGCTTGCCTCCGGCGACTATCTGGCGGACCCGGAGAAGGTCCGATTCATGGTGGAAAATGCCTTGGCAGGTCTTCAGTGGTTGGAAAAAATGGGGGTCGAGTTCATGCCGAACGTACTTGGCACGCGCCTGCACGGCCCCGCCAAGAACGGTCACGGTGCGGCTATCATCAGCGCTCTGAAGGCACAGGCCGAGCAACGGAAAATCCCCATCCTGCTGGAGTACAAACTCACTGGCGTGGTGAGAGAGAAGCCGCTCGCCGGAGCAATACAGGGCGTGGAGGTAGAGCATCGGGGAAGAAAGCTGTACTTCAAGGGAAAGAAAGCGGTCGTGCTGGCAACCGGCGGTTTCAGCGCGAATGTCCAGTTGCGCTCCAGGTATGCTCCCCAACTCGACGCGGAAGTGCCCACGACTAACCCGCCTGGCTCCACTGGCGAAGCCATTCTCGCCGCTGAGGAAGAGGGTGCGGACGTGGTAGGGATGGACTACATCGAGACCTCGTTCCCCTGCAACTATTTCACTCGGAAATTGGGTTCGGTCGTGAATAGTGGCAAAGACTACGCCGTCTTCGTGAACCTCAACGGTGAGCGATTTGTGGCCGAGGACGCCAAGCAAGCAGATGTGAACAGCGCCATTCTGCTGCAGCCCAAGAAGGTTCTGCTCTGGGTGGCCGACGACCGCTGCGCGAAGAGTGGGAATGAAGCCGTGACCGCCGACATGCTGAAGCAAGGTCTCTGCTTCAAGGCTGACACACTGGAGGATCTTGCCAAGTTACTCAAGGAGAGGCTCGGCGTGTCCCCGGATAAATTTCTCGCTACGGTCAAGCAATACAACGAGCTGACCAGCAAGGGCGAGGACAAGCAGTTTCATAAAACGGCTGCCAATCTCAAACCCATTGAGAAGGCACCGTTCTTCGCCAGTCCGGCGCAGATTGGCGCTCATCAGACGCTGGGTGGCCTGCGCACCAAGGGGAACTCGGCCCAAGTGCTCGACCGTTCGGGCATTCCAATCCCTCGGCTATATGCAGCGGGAGAGGTTTCGGGAGGAACCCACGGAGACAATCGTGTCGGAGGCAATGGCACGGCTGCTGCCATCGTCTTTGGCAGGCTGAGCGGAAAAAACGCGGCGGCGGAAAAGCCGTGGGCCTGAGGCCTGCCTGAAAACCTTGCCGGAGAAGGCCCAAACTGAACACGAATGGGCCTTTTCTTTTGGTTATTTTCCGGAAAAGTCAAATTTGTGAAAGACGGTGATGTACCACTGATCGTTCTGTTTTGTGACAATCCAAGTGAGAAGACCTCTGCGGACGGGCGGAGCCTCGACGCCTGTAGGTGAAGTTGCTCCCACCAATTCCCATTCCGTATCCACCGAGGCCATCGTCGGACTCAAGAATCGAATTCTCCGAACCGTGCCAGTCCGATGAGCATTCTTGAGAAATGTGGAGAGCACATGCTGGTAGTGTTTCTCTAACTCCGGGTGCCCCTGCGTAAGCATGTCGCCTTGGGAGCTGGTGAATTCACCGTCTTCGGCATATAGCATCGTGCACCCATGCGCGTCTTTGCGATTGAAACAATCGTTAAAGTTCGCAACAAGTTTCTTGATTGCGATTTCATCAGCCGCTTTCGAATTCTCTTTGGCCCATGAGCCCGCCGCCGTAATCGAAACAAGAACGAGGACCGCAAGAATCGCCTTCAAATGACTCCAAAACATTGTTGCCTCCTGTGGTGCAAGCTTGCCGGTAACCTGGCCGCTTTAACGTCGCGGTCATCCTAACTATTCCAATATGTGCGTGACAAGCTGAATCTAGGAACATGCGAGTTACTGACTCGTGGCTAGCTTTCAACGGGTCGCAGTTCACGACAACAGTTGTCCAGCAAGTCCTGCCAGCGCTGCTGCCGCTATGACCAAAACGGTGGACTGCTGCTTCACCAGCAGAAAGGCAAAACTCGCGACTGCAATTGCCAGAGGAAGCGGTCCATTCAGCGCATCTCGCGCAAGAGGCAGCATAGTGGACAGGACCAAGCCAGCCGCCGCTATGGTGACGGCTCGCAACGCGCTTTGGACTCGCGGCTTATCAGCCCAGCGCCCTAGAAACTGCAACATGGGAATAATCAAGAAAGGCGGCGTGATCACAGCCAGCATGCCGGCGCATCCGCCCGGCACGCCAGCCACAAAGTATCCAACACTCACAATGTAGAGTCCGTTCGGTCCGGGCGCTGCCTGGCCCGCCACTATCGCCGCGTTCAATTGCCGGTCCGTAAGCTGATGATAGTGCTCAACGAAATCGTGGCGAATCACTGGAAACGAAGTTGTGCCGCTGAACGAGGTCACGGTCGCCTTGGCCAAAAGCAGGTAGAGCATCAGGAGGCTCATTCGGGAATCCGCCAAATGATTCCAGTGACCGCTGCCAGTCCCAGAACTCCAATCGGCGTCATGGCAGACCACTGCAGGAGCCCAAAGGATGTCCCCGCAATCACTACGGCGGGAACCCATCGCCTTCGGTCAAGATAAGGCCGCAGCAAATTGCAAGCAGCCGTTCCCATCATTGCCACCGATGCCGCCAACGTGCCGGCGATAGCTGCTCGTGCGGCAGCGCTGGATTGCAGGGCACCATAACCTGCAGTGAGTAGTATCACCACGACTCCAGCAGGGACGCTGGCCGCCAACACAGCCGCAATCGCGCCCGGCCATGCGCGGATCTTCCATGCCGAACCAGCGCAGAAAGCCAGCACGTTCGTTCCGGGCGTAATGCGAGCCAGAGCGTAAGAAATCGCATATCCTTCCTGAGATAACCACTTGCGGGCGGTCACCAACTCCGTGTGTATCGCAGCCATAATCGCATCGCCGCCACCGAATGTCAGGTTGGCGAGCCGGAGATAGGTCAGGAAAATTCGGTATAGAGTAGGCCGCTCAACAGCGACAGGCTCATCGAGCATAATCTGGGCTTCCTTTGGCGCTTAAGACGTCAAGCATCTACTGTTGTTTCTGCGACTCGGCACTATCATTTCGCTTCGCCAATATAGTATATTTTGTGCGTCATTCAGCATCCCCAGAAAGTGTACGACCAGTCACCCAGACGGGGTGGGAGTTCCGCGTCATGGCTACGTCAAGCGCAAAAGAGGCGCAAACAGCGAACGATTCAGCCGCTCCGTCCGACGGAAAAAAGAAACACACGTTCGAGAGCTGGGGCGGGAAGTATGGGCTCGTACTTTCTTTTCTGATCGGCCTGGCTATCTGGCTGACACCGATAGCTGGTGTCAATCCTACACAACACAAAATGCTCTCGATCTTCGGTGGCGCCATTGCCGTATGGGTGACCATGGGAGTGAATGTCGCTGTCAGCATCTTCATCATGGTCTGCCTCCTGTACTTCTGGGTGGGCAATGGGACAGGAGCAACGAAAGACGGCGTTCTGCTCCGAAATACTGATTTCGCGCTTTCTGGATTTTCCGCAGCATCGCTCTGGCTTATCGTTACGGGATTCGTTATCTCGATCGCAATGGTCAAAACTGGAGTTGCCAGGAGACTCCTTCTGCATGTCGTGAAAGGGATTGGCAAGACGCCGCTGAGAGCCATCATGGCCGGATCGGTGACCACTCTTATAGTCTCGCCATTTACGCCGAGCAACACCGCCAGGGCGATGGCCATGGTTCCGGTGGTGGAAGGCTTGGCCGAAACTTATCAGGTCAAGGCCGGGGAGAGCAACTTTGGCAAGGCTCTGGCGCTCTCGCAGGCCTTTGCCAACAGCATTACCGGGTCCGCGTTTCTGACCGCCACGATCCCGAATACGATGTTTATCGCCGCCATCATCGCAGCCGTTGGCACATCGAAATACACGAGTTGGGGATATTGGGCGATGGCTGCGGCACCCACCAACATCATTCTGCTTCCGCTAATGTGCTGGTACCTGACCAAGATGTTCCCGCCTGAGATGAAGGAAATTACCGGCGGCATCAAGCGGATCAGCGATGACCTGGCTGCCCTGGGGCCGATTACCGCGCCGGAAAAAAGAGCTGTCAGCTATTTTCTGCTGGCCATCATCCTGTGGTCCACCGATACGTTCCATCATATGAACCCCACGATGATTGCCTTCTTCATCTCATCGCTGATTTTCCTGCCGCGTCCGATCGGCGTTCTGGAGTGGCGCGAAACCCAATACTCGCTGCCCTGGGAACTCTTCATGTACGTCGGTGGGGTCACCACCTTGGCAAATTGTCTGGCGCAGACCAAGTCTGTCGAAATCATCATGAAGATGGGTTTTGCTTCCATGGGATTGAAGCATGTCTCCTATTTTTGGCTACTGATGCTGCTGATCGGATTTAGTATCTTCAGTCACGCCATCTGGTCCACTACGACTTCGATGACTGGGGTCATGGCACCCATTTATATCGGGATCGCGCAATCGCTGGGTTACGACGTTGCCAAGTTCTGCCTGCCGTTGGCCATCATGGCGGCTTACGCACTGTTTTTGCCGTTTAATACCACTGGAAACATGATCTTCATGCAAACAGGGCATTACAAATCGAATGACCTGCTGCGGGCATCGATTCCGCTCGGCATCGCGATCTGGATTGCATGGATCATCACGGCCCTTACTTGGTGGAGGGTGATCGGCTTGGTATAGGCTGTTTGATATCGAAATTTCACAGTTATTAAGGAGAGGTATGATCCGCGAAAATAAAGTCAAGAAGATGCTGAAGGAAGGCAAGAACGTGGTCGGAACTTTTGTTAAAATGACCGATCCGTGTACCGTGGAGCTGATCACGAATGCCGGGTTTGACGCAATTGTCATCGACAACGAGCACACATCGATGAACAAAGAAACCATGGTAAACCTGATTCGCTGCGCCGACACAACCGGTATCGTGGCCACCGTGCGAGTGCGGGAAAACACCCGGGCGCAAATATTGCAGGCGCTGGATGCGGGAGCGCTCGGCGTCATGGTGCCGGAGACCAGCACGAAGGAAGAAGTCGAACTTGTTGTGTCGCGAACAAAATACGCTCCGCTCGGAAATCGCGGGTACTCGGCCAGCCAGCGTTCAGCCAACTACGGCCATATGAACGCTCGCGAATACTCCCAGTTGGAGAACGCGAATACGATGGTAGTCGTCTACTGCGAAACTGCAGAGGCAATCAAGAACCTTGACGAGATGCTCTCCGTCCCCGACGTGGATGTGATGTTCGTTGGCCCGTTTGACCTGAGTCAGGCTCTAGGACACATAGGCGAACCGGGGCACCCCGAAGTGCTGGAAGCAATCGACAAGATCTGCAAGAAAACGCGCGCTGCAGGCAAAGCCGCAGGCATCATCTCACCGAATGCCGAAGCTACCAAGAAGTTGTTCGATCAGGGATTCCAGTACGTCATGGTGGGGTCCGATCAGAATTTCATTCAGAATATGGGCAAGCAGATCGTTAAAGGGATCAGAGGGTAGGACAAGCAAACTTGATAACAACCCGGCCGAAGCGCAAGGTTCGGCAGAAGGAAGCGGCAAAGATGAGCAAAATTGGATTTATAGGCTTAGGAATCATGGGCAAGCCGATGAGCAAGAATCTGCTCAAGGCAGGACACAGCCTCGTTGTCTACGACATCGTGAAGGAAG
>Ga0302320_10006025_pt1 | contig 27029 bp, 34 predicted proteins | sample Bog_T0_3_FD_202130 | JGI IMG/M metagenome (GOLD analysis project Ga0302320, IMG submission 202130) | Peat permafrost microbial communities from Stordalen Mire near Abisko, Sweden - Bog_T0_3 | ecosystem: Environmental > Terrestrial > Soil > Wetlands > Peat | place: Sweden: Abisko, Stordalen Mire...
CCGGAATCCGTGTTCACCTTCATCCCGGAATCGCGTTCGGAATCATCCCGGAATCCCGTTCACCTTGACCCCGGAACAGCGTTCACATTCGCCCGGAATCCGCAATGCGGACCTGGCCGGCTCAACCGCTCTCGTAAAAGGGTATAAGGACTGGTTCGCTGCCGAGGTGTATAAGTCTTTTCTGCACTGCGCATCGAGGATAATCAAAGCCAATAACGGCATCGTTACCGCTTTCGATGGGGATCGTGTGATGGCCGTGTTTATTGGCGGGGCGAAGCGGACAAATGCTGCAATAACCGCGCTGAAAATCAAAGGAGCCGTGCAGGAGATAATCAACTCTGCCATCAAAGGCCGCTACACCACCGAGTATCAGATCAACCACGCGGTCGGCGTAGATCTCAGCAAGGCATTTGTCGCCCGAACCGGGGTTCGAGGATCAAATGATCTCGTCTGGATAGGCTCCGCGCCAAATACGGCGGCGAAGATGAGCGATATCCGAGAGCTTTCCTACCACACGTACATTACGTCTGCGGTTTACGACCGACTTCGAGACGATGCGAAGTTCGGTGGACCCAACAACACGAACATGTGGGAGTCGTGGTGGTGGGAGGAAGGGCAAGCCACAATCTATCGGTCAAATTGGCGATGGACTCCTTGATGCACCTGGGACGCCTTGGCGGGGCTGCGGATATCAGCCACCGATACTGCGCGCCACTTTCAACGCGGCATCCGTTACGTTTCCGCACCTCGCCTGGTGGTCTGCGGACCACCAGCGGCGGCAAAGCTTTGGCTGAAAAGGAAACATGGATTGCTTCGCCTCACAATGGTTGAGCGCTCGTAGGCAATCCCGAAGCTCAACATAGCCAGCATAGGTGCCGAGAAACCGATTACGCCACGCCTCGCTCGCTCCCCACTCTGCGGCCGGAACCCGAAAGCCAAGATTCTGCAGCGAGTATGAAAACTGCTGGTTGCCTAGAAGGATGATCTCGTAGGAGTCCGGGCGAGGGTTGAGGTAGTTCCATCCGAACAGCCAGTACGGGAAGTGCGTTGCTTCCGCTTCATGAAACCGCGCAACATATTCGGCGGTGACATTGATGACGTCGTCGGGATCCACTGTTTCGAGGCGCGCGTAGAGATCGTGTCCGCCTGTTTTTGGATGGGTTAGATTTCCCCGAATGTTGTTGAAAAAACTAATCTGGTCCAGGGTGCCGGGTGGAACGGTGAAAGGCGAGGTCAGCAATTCCGCGGGCCATTTTTTCAACTTCGTCATGATCTGGCCCTTACGTAGGACTTCAATAGTCCCTGCTTCCTCTGTACCTCTTTCACACAACCGCTCTCTCATCTTTCCATTGAGAAACGCTTCGAGAGCGGCAATTCCGAAGTAGAGGCCCGCTGTCAGGTGATGCGTTCTCTCCATCGCGGTGCGGGCGTCTTTGGCGGCCGCGACTTCGCGAAACATCGAAGAGTAGTTCTGCCATGCCGGATTAACCATCCAAGGGCTCATATGAATACGCGGTGACGTTCCGTATCAGATGTTCTGATCTTAACCGTTAAGCAGCCTTTGAGCAGATGATCGGCCATCGAATCTGATCGGTTCGCGGCGCTCGGAGAATGGCGTCATGGATCAGTCCCCATAAGTCGGCTTACGCCATCCGGACCGGACGATGCGAATTCGAGCCGGCGAATGGCTGATAAAGTTGGAGCGATGCAATTTCCCGCATTCATTGAGGCCGGGGCGGACGTGATGTGGGGGAAGCCCTGTCTCAAAGGGACTCGAATTCCCGTCTATTTGATTCTGGAAAAACTAGCTGCCGGTGAAACGAGCGAGGTCATCCTTGCGGCATACCCGCAACTCAAGCCTGAGCACATCAAGGCCAGCCTTGAATACGCGAGCAGAAAGGGAGATCTATGAAAAAAGTTAAGAAAGCGGCCGCGGATACCCTTCGGACGGAATACAAACGCTCAGAGTTTGGGGCGTTGGTTCGCGGCAAGTATGCCGCTCGACTACAAGCCAGCTCGAACGTTGTCGTCCTGGATCCCGAGGTTGCGGACTTGTTCCCAAATGCGGAGGCAGTCAACGCAGCGCTGCATTCTCTGGCCGAGATTGCCAAACGCGCGGCCTCTCCCAGGCGCCAAAAGCGGTAGCACGATAACGTGGGGGGAAACTCATCAGCCGGTCCCGGTCGGCCGGTCCTGGTTTATTTCCTCGAATCCGACTTATGACTTTGACTTCTGGACAACGATTTCAAGAATAGACGTAACCAAATTGGTGAAACGGTCGGCGACTTTGCGCGAGTAATTTCGCGCTCACCATGCCTTCGTCGGCACAGTTATCCGAAATGCGTTATCCGAAACGATAGATAAAGACCAACCAGACACTGCGTGCGAAGATCCAGTCGCGACGACGCCCAGATCGTTACGGAAATTTGCGCGTGGCCGGCAAGCTCTCTGGGCGGTGTTGGGCTGGTTTCACAGCAGAATCGAGACGGCAACCTATGAACAGGCATCGCATCATCCGTTTCCTGAGAGCCTCGTGACACCCACTGGATTCATACTTGAAGGACTTCCATGCGAAAAGGGTTTACGAGAAAACCGCAAGAAGATGCCCCCGCAACGCAAGGCAAGAACTACATAACGCCGAGCGGCCTGCAGCGCCTCAAAGATGAGTACCGGTTTCTGCTCACCAGGGAACGCCCGGCCGTGACGAAGGTGGTGACGTGGGCGGCGAGCAACGGCGATCGCAGTGAAAACGCCGACTATCAGTACGGCAAGCGGCGGCTGCGTCAGATCGATGGGCGGATTCGCTTTCTCACCAAACGAATCGAAGCCGCGGAAGTGGTGGACCCGGAACGTCCGAGAGCGGGGCAGGCGGCGACGCGAGCTTTCTTCGGAGCCACCGTCCGATTTGCCAATGCCGCGGGAACGGAACGAGCGGTCAGCATCGTGGGCACCGACGAGGTTGATCTGAACCGCAACCACATCAGTTGGGTGTCACCTCTGGGGCGCGCGTTGCTCAAGTCGTCAGCAGGGGACCGCGTTGCTCTCGAAGCCCCGGGCGGCAAAGAATACCTTATGGTCCTGGATGTGCGTTACGAACGCATTCCTGTGGAACCGTTCCGTGAACCACCTGGGGCCGAGTCATCCGCAAAGGAACAACAGCCCGGACACCAATCTATCTGAGAAAGGCTGGCGGCGCGGCTCATGCAAATTCCAGGCCGCGAGAAGGGGCTAATTGTGACCCGGCTACAGGGCTATGGCGTTCCGCTATTGTCCCTGGTCAGGATCGCTCGCGTGTAACGCCCCTGGCTTATCAGAGGCGTTCCCGCCAGCAACCCGGACGGCGGCGACCGTGAGCAATCGCGATTATCTCCACGCCGGCGGCTACGCTCCGAAAGACGATCACGAAAGGAAACCGTCGCAGGGCCATTCGCCGTGCGCCAAAGTCATATAGCGGATACTGCTGTGGATTTTGGCGAATCTTGTCGATTACCAGATCGAGCTCGTCAAGAAAAATCCCGGCAGCCCGCCTGCTTCGTCGTGCGTACCAATCGACTGCCGCCTCGGCCTCTTCCAGTGCAGCAGAGCGGATTCCGAGGGACTCGCCGATCACGGCTCCAGTTGGTCGCGAAGGCGCCTTCGTGCGGCGCCCCAGGAGATCAGTTCCACGGTTCCATCGTCAATTTGCTTCAGCCGAAGCTCGATCTCCCTCTTCCACGCTTCTGTCGCACCTTCGTCGACGGTCGCGTCCAGGCTCTCAATTAGGGAATCGATCAGTGCGGAACGCGCCTCCTGGGGCAATGCGAGGGCGTCGCGAAGCAGTTCCGCAGGATGGCTCTCCATGAATTGATTTTACCGCGTGCAGCGTCCGCCGCGTGGGCGGCTTCGTTCAAACGCCGCAGGGTACCAATCGTTGGCTGCGCGGCCAAACTCTCTCCAGAGACGGATGTGCCTCCAATTCCGGATAATTCCTGAAGAGGTCGCCCCGGTCGGGAGGCTTTCCCCTATCTATCGGCCCCAAAAATCCCAGTCACACGATTTTTCAAAAATCTTGTGAATTGTGCACTTGACGTACCCTTAGCCAAAAGCTACGATTGTGGCGGCGTGACAGGCCGAAATTAGGGCAATAAATTACTTCGGTTATTCAGGAGCGAACGGAATTCCCTCGGCTCCCCGATTGGTCACGAGGAACGCCACCTCTGACAGCTTTGGAGCTTCGCAAGGGACCCCGCCAGCAGCTTGCATTAGTAAATGGGAAATCCTGACTGCTCCCGGCGAGAAAATGTAGTCGTTACTCATGACATCCATTGCGCCGCACATAGCAGCGTCCACCGGAGCCAGCGCGCGCATGAACAGATTTTCAAACTGTTCTTGCAGCCATATGCCTTTACCACCGGCGACTTCATCCACGGTCATGGCGACCTTATACCAAGACATCATTTCGCCTTCTTTGCCCGCTTCTTCTTAGCCTTCGTCGGGTTCGCCCCTGGTCTCGGCATGTCAGCGGTAGGCTTCACACGCAGTAGCAGCGAGATCGCCTCATTGGTCTTCAGCGGGATGTGGATGTTGTCGGCGGTGCGTGGCACTCGACTCATTTTACGCTCTTTTGCGGTACACTCGAACTGTTGAATGCGGTAGGCGGGGTTCGAACCCGCACGGGAGCTTCTCAGGGCCTTACCACCAGATTCCAAATCTGGAGCGTCTTCCAATTCCGCCACTACCGCTTATCACCCTCGATAGGTTTTCAAACATAACTTTCGTTATTGCTTGGTGTTGCGAGGAATGATACAGTCTATTCTGCGAAAACAAAAGCAGAATGACGCGTTTTAGGTGTTGACCAGTTTAGCATCAATTGATACCATGGTCAACGTGATGGTTCATTTTGTGGCGGTGGTGTGCATAATCGGCCTTCCCATAAAGAGCTTACGGGAAAATTGCGTAAAGCTCGCGAATTGTTGGCTTCGCCGTCCGATGGATACATTGCTGCGGATTTGAAGTTGGCCTCGAACTTTTACAGCTTGGATCTCTTTTCCAGAGAGGACCAAGACGAGGCATTGCGGGCTGCGTTTTCAGAAGTGACAGCGCAGCATTACAGCGGGAAGCGACCGCCCGAAAGGGCTTTTGAGTGCGCTGTTAAGGATGAGGAGATATTTACTTTCATCTGGCAGTCAGTTTTTTTTCGAAAGAAGATGTATCTGAAGTTTTGTTTTCATGATTCCTCCGAGTTTGAGGGGGAGTACTTGTGCGTATTGTCGCTTCACGAGGACCAACCACATCGCTCCGTAGCGATGAAAAAGGCAGTAAAGGGAAAGGCGACGACGGGAAAGCCATGACCTGTATTAAGTGCCGCAAGGCTGAGCTTACAGAACAGGCCGCAGACCTAACAGCCGAAGTAAAAGGCGATACGGTTCTGGTAACCAAATTTCCGGCGCTGGTATGCGCGAAGTGCGGATACAAAACCATTCACGGTCGTGAGATGCAGGAGTTTATGCGGGCCGGGGCAGATGCGTATCGGCGCAAGAACTCACTTTTGACTAGCACAGAAATCCGCGAGCGGCGAGAGGATTTGCGCATGTCGCAAGACGCATTCGCTCGCTATCTTGACGTAGGAGTTGCCAGCGTAAAGCGGTGGGAGCTTGGGCAAGTACAAGACCGCGCGATGGATCGCCTGATTAGAATTTCCACTGACATTGACGATGCGCTCCACAATCTTAAGGCTGTCGAGAAACTGGTATCACCGACGCAGTATTGGGTTCCAGACACAACCAAAACTTGGAACGAATCGGGTCAACAATGGCAACGAATAGAAATCGCAAGACTGCTCGGTCAGCGCCATCGCGGACCCGCGCGCTAAGTCTACCTGTCGGATCGGCTAGCAACGCCAGCAAGGCGGCCAAGGTGCTGCTAAATTGCGAACTGGAGAGCGTCCGCCTGCGGTCTTGCAATTCGGACTCTGCCGAATTCCCGAGCGACTTGGTTAATCCTTTCACTCTAAAATTTCGTGATCCAGTCGGACGGGCAGTTGGGATCAGGGGACCTCATTTAATAGCAGAAGCCACGATTGATCTAGAAAGTTTTGACTCATCGGAACAAAAAAACCTAGTCTTTAGATGCTCGGGTATTTTCCAGCTGGAATATCACCTGGAGGATGAATTTCGCCCCACCCAGGACGAGATGGATGCCTTTGCTGATCGGTTTGCCGTCTTTAATGCTTGGCCATACATGCGGGAAACTATTCAGAGCATCACGCAACGCATGGGATTCAATCCCCCGCCGTTGCCGCTTTTGCGTTTGGTCCCGCCAAATATTAAGGCGTCGCCCCAAAAGACCAAGGGTTACCCCCGTTCTCCGGGGTTGATGGAAGGTTAGATTTCGTTCGCGCCTTTTGGCCCATTCAGCATCAACCGTTTCCCGCGAGTGGCCTTAAGGGCCTTTTCCATCCGCTGGTCATCGCTCATCTTGCGCCCGTTATAGACGAAATCGCGCTCCGCGCAGTATGATCCGAGATACTTCCGGCTCATGTGAAAGGTAAGCGTCCGGTGAAGGCCGTCTTCCCGAGATAGGGGAAATCGAGTCATTCTTGAGGGGATGCCAACCGAATCGCCGAGAGCAAAACGTCGGCATCGTTCGAAGCTCGAACGACGCCGTATAGCGGAAGAGTCGCTGGAGTCCGGCGCGTCGGTAGCAGTGGTCGCGCGCGCGCACGGCGTCAATGCCAATCAGGTTTTTCACTGGCGCAAGCTCCTGCGCGGGGGTGGGCTGGATGTGAAACCTGCATTGTCCACGCAACTGCTGCCGGTGCGCATATCTGAAGCGATCAGTGACGCAGACAGGATTGCGAGGCCTTGCCCGGGCGCGATCCACATCGAATTCGGGCGAGTCCGCATACGTGTCGAAGGACCAGCCGATCCCGAAAGTCTCCGCATCATCCTGGAGCGTCTCGGCCGATGATCTCGTTGCCCACCGGCACGAGCATCTGGATCGCAGCCGGTGTCACCGACATGCGTCGTGGCTTCACGGGCCTGAGCGCCGTCGCGCAGACCGTGCTGGAACAGAATCCTTTTTCGGGCCACGTTTTCGTTTTCCGCGGCAAGCGCGGCGATCTGATCAAGCTGCTCTGGTGGGATGGCGACGGACTTTGCCTGTTCGCCAAACGCCTCGAGCGGGGCCGCTTCGTATGGCCGCAGGCGGATAAAGGGACCGTGTCGCTGAGCCGCGCGCAACTCTCGATGCTGCTCGAAGGCATCGACTGGCGAAGACCGATACGAACCTCTGCGCCCCTGATCGCGGTATAGAAAACCTTCCCGAAACTGTTTCCCTATTTTCATGTTTTTGACATGACCACGTGACATATTTACGATATGGACGCGGTGAGCAGCCAGGCTAAACGCGAGCGGCAACTGCCCGATCTCGACACCCTCGACATGCAGTCGCTGAAAGCACTGTTACTGTCCAAACAGTCCGAACTGGATTCGCGCGAGACCGAGATCGAGAACCTGAAACTGCTCATCCTCAAGCTGAAGCGCATGCATTTTGGCCCACGTTCGGAGAAACTCAGTCACGACATCGAACAGCTGGAACTGCGGCTCGAAGACCTCGAAGCGAACCAGTCCGCGGCCGAGCCTTTGCCCTTGCAGCCCGCAGCCGTCGCGCTGAGTGACAAGGCTCCGCGCAAGCCCGCCCGTCGTCCGCTTCCCGCCGAACTCCCACGCGAAGTCGAGACCATCGCACCGAAGCAGGAAGCCTGTCCGGACTGCGGTGGCGCGCTGCGGATGCTCGGCGAGGACGTCTCCGAAACGCTCGAATACGTTCCGGCACGCTTTAAAGTCATTCGCACGGTGCGTCCCAAACTGAGTTGCGCATGCTGCTCGCGCATCGTGCAGGAACCGGCGCCGAACCGTCCGATCGACCGTGGTCTGGCGGGACCCGCGCTGTTGGCGCATGTACTGGTTGCGAAGTACGCCGATCATCTGCCGCTCTACCGGCAGTCGGAGATCTACGAACGGGAAGGTGTCAAACTCGACCGCTCAACGCTGGCCGACTGGGTGGGCGGCGCGAGTCGCACGCTGCGACCTCTGGTCGATGCGCTGAAGAGCTATGTGCTCAGTGCGGAGAAACTGCATGGCGACGATGTGCCGGTTCCGGTGCTGGAGCCAGGCAACGGCAAGACGAAGACCGGACGCTTGTGGACCTATGTTCGCGATGACCGGCCAGCCGGCAGTGAAGCGCCATCGGCGGTCTGGTTCGCGTTCTCGCCGGATCGCAAAGGCGAGCATCCGGCGGGACACCTGAAAAACTACAGGGGCATTCTGCAGGCCGATGGCTATGCAGGTTTCAAACAGCTTTACGAGAAGGGAGGTATCGTCGAAGCCGCCTGCTGGGCGCATTATCCTGAGTCAGACGTTATCCTGAGTAGCTGTTAGAGAAGCCTCGAAGCGCTTCGTTGAGAGCCCTCGGCCGACGTGGTAACTCCAGATAATCTCAAAGCTGTTGAAGGAACGCCATTAGCTTTGGCGACGGCTGCCACTTCCGAGCCCCGGTCGGCGCCAGGCCGGCCCGCTTCCAGAAGGCATCGAGAACGTCACGCTTCATCTGCAGATTCGTCGTGATGTATCGGCTGGTGGTGGCGACAGATGCATGGCCCAGGTAGTCGCGGATGACCGAGACGTCGACGCCTGCCTGCAACAGCGCCACTGCGCAGCTATGGCGGAGCATATGGGGCGTCACGTGGCGCAACCGCTGCGGTGACTGGCCTTTCGCTGCCAGGCGAACGTATTTCCGCAGCAGGTAGGCGACACCGTCTCGACTCAGAGGCAGCCCTCGATGATTCTTGAATATGACTTCGTTGCCGCTATCGAGTCGGATGGCTCGACGTAATGCAGAAGCCGTTTCTGACCAAAGCGGGCAGACTCGTTCCTTGCGTCCTTTGCCCAGAAACCGGACTTGTCTGGGACGCTCCAGACGCAAGTCGCCGGGGCGCAACGCCAAAGCTTCGCTGACGCGCGCACCGGTGTTGTAAAGCAACAATAGTAAAGCGTGATCACGCTGGCCGCCTACCGAACTGGTATCAACGGCAGCGATCACAGCACGGGCCTCTTCAGGCTCAAGGTAAGCAACTGTCCGGCGGGTGGCCCGCTTGGTGCGAATCGCCAGGATGCGTCCGTATTGACCGGCACGGGCCACATTACACCTCAGGAGATGCTGCACAAAACTGCGGATGGCCGCCAGTCGGCAGTTCCGCGTTATGGCAGAGTTGCCGCGTTTGGATTCGATGTGGTCCAAAAACGCCAGTACCGATTCCGCCTGAATATCATCGAGATTCAGGTTCGCCATCTCTTTATGCTTCCGTCCGGCCAGAAAAAGAAAGAACAGCGTTAATGCGTCGCGGTACGCGCGCACCGTGTGACCGCTGGCTCCTCGTGTGGACTGAAGATAGCTGACGAAGAAGCTCTGAGTTAGCGCGAGGAGAGAGTCCTGCCTTGCGCGACTCACGCTTGCCAGTCCCCTCCACCGGTTTTTCGGTACCTCCGGTGCAGGCGATGTGCCGCAAGTTGCAGCAGTTCAGGTGTGGCGTTCAGGTAGCTCTCGGTTCCGACGATGTCCACGTGTCCCATGTAAGCCGAAAGCCAGGGCAATCGAGTGTGGAGGTCAACGCCTTGCCGGTACCACAGCGTGAGCCGCTGGACGGCGAAGGCATGCCTCAGGTCGTAAGGCCGAGGCCCAACGCGACCTTTCTCGGGCTTGAACCCCGCTTTTGCAAACAAACTGTGCAGGGTTGAGTGAGCCGTGCTCACAGGCAGGTTTCTCTGGTTGCCGCCAACGAAAAACCGATCGTCCTGGCCACTCGGCGCATAACCGATGCGTTCGGTCAGGTACCGGTCCAGTTCGCGCGTCAGGCTGCGATGGAACGGAACCCAGCGAGCACGCCCTTTGAAAGTCTCGATGAAAAGCACCGCCGATCGCGTATCCACATCGCGCATGCGGAGGCGGAGCGCCTCACCAAAGCGGATGCCCGTGCAATACAGGATGAGAACGAGCGCTCTGTATAAGCTGGCCCGAAACCGCGGGCGATTCAGGTTCGCACAGATCCCGACCAACTTCACCACGTCGCTTGCAGAAAGGTAATGCGGCACGAAGCAGGACTCAGTTGGAAGCCGCGGCCATTGCGGCTCCACAACACGCAGGTGAGGAAGCCGTCGAAGATAAGCAAAGAGTTGCCGCAGGACAGCCGCATCCATGGACACGCTGACGGCTTTGCGGTTGGGCTTACTCGACAACCAGCTGAGAGCGGCCTGGTCAAGTCGCCATTGGCGCTTCCTTTTGACGTATCCGGAGAGGAATCTGTCGAACTCTTTCAGCGTAAACTCAGCGCGTCCGTATCCGAATCCTAAACTCCTCTTGAACTCCAGGAAAGTATGCAGTTCGCCGGCAATCGGGCCGTGAAAGATTGTGTTCATCGCGGCACCGGCAGTCCCACACCTCGAAGGCGTTTGATCGCCACGCGGACATAGACAGACGTGGAGGAAGAACTGCGATGCCCCAGAATCTCGCTGACGACTTTGAGGTTGGCCCCGGCATCGACTTGCCTGCTCGCGTGGCTGTGCCGAAAAGCATGTGCTCCGATAATGTTTGCCGCAACACCGGCTTGTGATGCGTAGTGCCGGATGCGATGGCGGATCGCCCCGCTGGTTATAGGCTTGTAGGGCATGTTCATGCGTAGAAACAGATGCGCAGTTCCCTGTGCGGGTGGCCGCTCCCACCGCAGATATGCCATCAGTGCTTTTGCGACAGGCGGCAATAAGGGCAACTCGATACTTACTTTGGTCTTTGGCCTGCGAGCCCTCAGAATGCCCAGTTTCCAGTCCACGTCCTGCAAGCGAAGGCCGAGTACTTCAGCGGCACCCATGCCATAAGTCGCCAGCAGCAACAGGATCGCGAAATCGCGTTTTCCCGGTGGCTCGGATTGTTCGACTGATCGAAGAATACGCTTCACGTCCTGCCAGGCCAGTGTCCGCGGCGGCCTGGCCTCTTTGCGAATGCGCGGTGCCATAACACTCTTCGCGAGGCACGTATTCACTCGTCCTGTCGCTTGTAGGAATCTCAGAAATGACCGTAACGAACTGCAATAGTCTGCCACTGTCGGTGTTGACATGCCTCTGCTGAGTTCCTGAACAAACTTGTCCAAATCAACCGGCCGCGTTGTGCGTGCGGTTCGTCGCCTGTCCCTCAGATGCTGATGGAAACGACGGGCGACATCGAGATCGCGGGGAAGTGTGCCCTCCGCTACTCCGTTGTGTGCCCGCCGATACTCGCGATACTCATCCAACAATGGAGGAAGCGCCTGGTTTGCAGGCGCGCTTTCCCACGCCGGCAACTTTTCACCAAAGGCTCTCAATGCGCAAGCCCATGCGTGGATCGCGTTTCGTGCGGAGTCGCAGGCGCTGCGCTTGAGCGCCTTTCCTTTCAGACGAGGTCCGGCATATGAACTCGTGAAGCGGCACACGCCGACCAGAGACAGTTCATCCGCCTCGATCAACTTACGTCGAAGGCAGTAGGCTCTGAACCTGCGCACCCAACTGATATAGACCTGAATCGTGTTCCAGGAAAGATGGCCTTTCCGCCAGAACTGAACAACCGCACGTTCGCGTTCATCACGACCTTTTGCCTTCATGCCTTCTTGGACGCAGGGACGCCGAAGGGGTTTGCTCGATTATCAGGACATTGTGCATGCCAGAAGCCCTGTTGACAGGGCCTTGGACGCATCACTCAGGATAACGTCTGACTCAGGATAATGCGCCTTATCTTGAGCACCAGATAAGGCGCATGTGCGGCGCAAGTTTCACGATCTGTATCGGGCGCACCAGTCGCCGGTGGCGAAAGAGGCGCTGGAGCGTATCGCTCAACTCTACTGGATCGAGAAAGACATTCGGGGGCGATCACCCGCCGAACGAAGAGACATGCGCCGGGAAAGATCGGGACCTTTGCTCGAATCGATGCATGCGTGGCTGAAAGCGACTATGGCGAAGCTGTCGCGGAAATCGGATGTCGCCGGGGCGATCCACTATGCGCTGGAACGCTGGGCCGCGCTGCTGCTGTTTTCTGAAGACGGCCGCGCCGAGATGGACAATAACGCCGCCGAGCGCGCGTTGCGTGCAGTTGCGCTGGGGCGCAAGAACTATCTGTTCGCGGGATCCGATGCGGGCGGTGATCGTGCTGCGGCAATCTACAGTCTGCTCGGATCGGCGAAGCTGAACGGGATCGATCCGGAAGCCTACATGACTTCGGTGCTGCGGCGCATCGCGGATTATCCGATCAACCGAATCGGGGAACTGCTGCCCTGGAATCTTTTTCCGGCGGCTTCCGCGGCCGTGGAGGCGGCATGACTCTCAAAACCATCTCAATCGAAATCGTGTCCACAATCGGCGAATCGTGGACACGATTCAGAATGAGAGAGAGGCTGCGCGGATGACCTGGATGCCGGTCGAATCGAAAATGTTCACATCGGTCGCGCATGACGCGGACAAGCAGATCCTATATCTGCGATTCCGAAGCGGCGAGGTTTATCGCTACTTCGGATTCCCGGCTGCGGACTATCTGGCTTTACTCGACTCTGAATCCCGGGGCCGCTTCTTCCTTGCCCACATCCGTGACCGCTTCCGTTACGAACGGATGGCCAACCTTCACGCGGCCTGATCTGTCAATACGGCCTCCACCGGACGCTTACTGTGAAAGCCAGCGCCAAGCGTGAGCACGGTGTCCTTCCGTTCCAATCACCAGGCAAGGATCTCCTGATCGGAAACTTTGGACACCTCAACCGAACCTGGAATACATTCAAAATCCGTGCTGTCGCCCGAGCGCGACGAATCCTGCGGAACGCCTGACCGCGAACCACACGGACGGCGTTGATACAACCCAAGCCGCGTCGATTCTCGGGCGATGTCTTCGAGGTTCGCCGCCGCAAAGGCCAGCGCTTGCGGGGCGTCCTCAGGCGCGAATTCCGGATAATTCCTGATAAAGGTCGCCGGTCGGGATATAGCGCTACGGCCTCCACAACGTGTAGCACTGTCAACGACGTACATCTTATACAGGGCTGGCCATTCATCCGGTTCCGAGTCCCCTGTGATTCGGTTGACAGGCTGAACCGCTTCCATTGTTATTCATTTTGCTGCCCCGGCATGTGTTCTCCGTCAGCCGGACTAAGCTGTTAAACTCCAGGCATGGATCGGGTGGAAGAGATCGAATCGGCGATTGATCGCCTGCCTCCCGAAGACTACCGGCGCGTTGTCGCTTGGCTTCGAGCCCGCGAACAAAAGACCTGGGACGATCAGATCGATCATGATTCCGCCACAGGTAAGCTGGATCATCTGTTTGCAGAAGCCGACGCCGAGTCCTCGCAGGGACGTCTTCGCGACTGGCCGCCGCGCGGGTGAAATCGGTAGCCACCCGGCGCTTTTGGGAAGCATTCAATTCACTGCCAGCCGAAATTCAGGAATTGGCCATCAAAAATTACCAGCTTTGGCGGCGCGATCCTCACCATCCATCGCTCCGCTTCAGGCACCTGCAGGGGAACCCAGAGCGGGTCACTGTTCGGATCGGCGATCATTACCGCGCTTTGGGGAAAATGACTGCGGATACCATCACATGGGTCTGGGTCGGGTCCCACAAAGAATATGATCGGCTCGTGGGTTGACGAACCCGGCCAACCCGCCTCAGCTATACGGCGCGCCCGGGATTTAAGATACGGTGATACGGTAAGCCTTCCCCATTCCAATCGCTCAAGGGCAAGCGATTCAACATTCAGCCGCGACACCTCCTCGAAGTCGAAATGGTGACGATTTTCCGGCTTCTATCGGCCCCAAAAATCCCAGTCACACGATTTTTCAAAAATCTTTCGCTCTATACAAACCACTTACACCCCGACCCCGCAAAACCCACTCCCCGACCGTGCCAGAATGTGATCGCCCATGATGAACTGCGCGACATTCCGAACCTCCTCCCCCTTGTCGCGCACCCCATTTCTCGCGAAAGACCGTAACCCAGAAAAAGTGAATTTACCGAACGAACCCAACAGATCGTTGAAAACAAATGGTCTCCGGAATCCAAACCCCACCCCAGCCCAGCATCCGAACCCAACCTCTTTCTTCAGCCATTCTTCAGGTGCGGATGATCCACTGATAGACTGCCGGGGCGCGAAGAATTCGCACCGCAGACAAAAGAAGATCCTCAAAATGCATTCAGCCCTGATGCGGCCCGTCCTGACGTTGGGCGTAACGCTGGCCTTCGCCTTACCCGTCTTCGCTCAAACGGCGCCCCCGCCGCAGCTCACCCTGCAGAACGCCCTCACCCGAGCCCGCCAGTATAGTGGTCAGATTCAGAGCGCCGCCCTCGCCACCGCTCTCGCCCGCGAAGACACCAAACAGGCCCGCGCCGCCACTCTGCCCGTTGTCAGCGGCCTCAACCAGTTCATCTACACCCAGGGCAACGGCACCCCGTCCGGCGTTTTCGTCGCCAACGACGGTGTTCATGTTTACAACGAACAGATCGTCGCCCATGAAGAGTTGCTCACGGTGTTTCGTCATGGTGAAATTCGCCGCGCCCTCGCCGCCGAAGCCATCGCGCGTGCCAAAACCGACGTCGCCGGCCGTGGACTCACCGCCTCTATCGTGCAGGATTATTACGCCATCCTCGCCGCTCAGCACAAATACGCCAACGCCCAGCTCAGCCTCCGCGAAGCCCAGCAGTTTCTCGATATCACACAGAAGCAGGAAGCCGGCGGTGAAGTGGCCCATGCCGACGTCATCAAAGCTCAGATCAACGTGCGGCAGCATCAGCGCGACCTGCAGGATGCCGACCTCGCCGCCGAGAAAGCCCGCATCGCCCTCGGCGTCCTGATCTTCCCCGATTACCGTTCCGATTTCACCGTTACTGACGACCTTGCCGAAGCTGCCCTGCTCCCTCCCCTGCCCGAATCTCAGGGGAAAGCCGCCGTCGCCAGTCCCGATCTTGCCGCCGCCCGCGCCACTTTGCAGGAAACGTCCGAAGAAGTGAACGTGGCCCGTTATGCCTACCTGCCTTCTTTCGGACTCGACTTCTTCTATGGCATCGACGCCAATCAATTCACCGCCCGCACCAACCATCCGACGGATGAATCCGGCCGCAGCACCCTGCCCGATTACCAGGTGCCTTACCGCCAGAATCTCGGCTACTCCGCCCAGGCAACTCTGAACATTCCCATCTGGAACTGGGGCGCCACCCGCAGTAAGATCCGCCAGGCGGCGCTCAAAGAACAGCAGGCCCAGCTCGATCTCACCGTCGCCCAGCGCACCCTGCAGGGCAACATCTCCAGTGCCCATCGCGAAACGGAGATTGCCCAGTCTCAGGTCGATTCCCTCCGCGCCTCCGTCGATCTTTCCACCGAAAGCCTCCGCCTCACCATCCTTCGTTATCAGGCCGGTGAAGCCAACGCGCTCGAAGTCTCCGACGCCCAATCCACTCTCAGCCAGGCGCGCAACGCCTTTGACGATGGCCTCGTGCGCTACAAAGTAGCCCTGGCCACGCTCGCCACCCTGACAGGAACCCTCTGATGAAACCTATCGAAACCAACCCCGCTGAGCATGTAGTGGGACAGGCGGTTCCGCCTGTCTGGCCGAGCCGTGCTCGGCTATACCTTTTGCTCTCGCTGTTCTGCCTCCTCTTCGCCTGCAACAAATCCAAAGACAAAGAAGCCGCCGCCGAAACCGAGCCGCCCACCAACGTTCAGGTCGAGGCCGTCCATCTCGGTGCCATCGACCGCGTCATTACCACCGACGCCGTCCTCTACCCAATTGACCAGTCCAACATCACTCCCAGGATCAGCGCCCCCGTCAAACGCATCCTCGTCAAACGCGGCGATCACGTCCACGCCGGTCAACTCGTAGCCGAGCTCGAAAGCGCCGACCTCGCTGCCGCCGCCAACGAAAGTCAGCAACAGTTCAACCAGGCTCAGGCGAACCTGCAAACCGTCACCGGAGCCACCGTTCCTGAAGATCAGACCAAAGCCCAGTCCGATGTGGAAAGCGCGCGCCAGTCCCTTGAGGCCGCGAAGACCGTCTACACCAATCGCGTCGAACTTGTGAAGCAGGGCGCCCTCGCGCAGAAACTGGCCGACGATGCCAAGGTCGCCATGGTTCAGGCGCAGAGTCAATTCGATACCGCCCAGCGCCACCTGCAGGCCCTCAATCAGGTGGCCCAGCGCGAGCAGATTCGTGGCGCCCAGGCTCAGGCCGATGCCGCCAAAGCCCACTACGACAGCTCTGCCGTTCAGGTCTCCTACGCCCAGATCCGCACTCCCATCAGCGGCATCGTGTCCGATCGTCCTGTCTACCCCGGCGAGATGGCCGCCAGCGCCATGCCGATCATTTCCGTTGTCGATATATCCAGCGTCGTCGCGCGCGCCAACGTGCCCGTTGCAGAAGCCGCTTACATTAAGGTCGGCCGCCCCGCCACCGTGGAATTGCCCGATGGAAACCTTGCAGGTAAAGTCACCGTGGTCAGCCCGTCCGTCGATCCCGCCTCCACCACTGTTGAAGTCTGGGTGGAAATCCCGAACCCGGCCGAACGTCTCAAACCCGGCGGCACCGTCCACGTCTCCATCAATGCCGAGACCATTCAGAACACGCTCATCGCGCCCGCTACCGCTCTGCTCAATTCCGATGAAGGCGGCCAGATCGTCATGGTCATCACGAAGGACAACGTCGCCCACGAACACAAGGTGAACGTCGGAGTGCGCCAGGGTATGAACGTACAGATCGTCAGCGGCGTACAGGAAGGCGATAAGGTTGTGACCGTCGGAGGCTTAGGCCTCGAAGATAAAGCCAAAGTCAAAGTGCAGGCCGCGCCCGCTGAAGACGAAGACGACGATGACGACGACAAATAACAATTCCCCGGACCCTCAGCAGGAGCAACATCAGGAGCATTGGACCGCCCGATATTCCCGGCCCATCATCTTCGTCATCATTACCCTCGTCGCCGTCGGCGTCTACCTGGCCTTCACCATCCCTGTCGCCGTCTTCCCCTCCACCGACTTCCCACGCATCGTAGTAGGAATCGATAACGGCGTCGCTCCCATCGATCAGATGGAAGTCACCGTCACACGCCCCGTCGAAGAAGCCATGAACAGCGTGCCCGGACTCAGTTCCGTCCGCTCGACGACTAGCCGCGGCACCGGCGAAGTCAATCTCTTCTTCGACTGGAACGTCGATATGTTCCAGACCCTTCAATACGTCAACGCCGCCCTCGCCCGCGTGCAACCATCGCTACCCGCCACTGCGAAACTCACGGCCAATCGCCTGACATTTGCCGCGTTCCCCATCCTCGGCCACAGCCTCACTTCCGAAAGCATCCCGCAAACGCAGCTCTGGGAACTCGCGACCTACACCATCAAACCCCGCCTCAATCGCGTGAACGGCGTGTCGATGGTGGTCCTTCAGGGTGGGCAAATCCCCGAATTCCAGATCTCACCTGACCCGGCCAAACTTCTCGAAGCCCAGGTCACCGTGCCCGGCATTCTCGATGCCGTCCAACGCAGCAACATGATCGATTCCCCGGGCCTGTTCGAGAATAATCATGAGTTGTCACTGGCCCTGGTCACTGGTCAGACCCGCACCCCCGCCGAGATCTCCGACATCGTGATTAAGACCACTCCGACCGGCGTTCCCGTGCGTGTCGGCGACGTCGCTACCGTCGGACCATCGGTGCAGCCGGTCTATACGATCGTTACCGCTAACGGCAAGCCCGCCGTGCTCCTCAACATCTTCCGCCAGCCCACCAGCAACACCGTCGCTGTCTCCGATGCCGTAGCCAAAGAGCTCGACCAGATCCGGAAAACTCTTCCTCCCGGCGTCAACCTACAGACTTATTACGATCAGTCCGAGTTAGTGCGTGATTCTATCGCCAGCGTTCGCGATGCCATTCTCATCGGTCTCGTTCTCGCCGCCATCATCCTCGTTCTCTTCCTCCGCGACTGGGGCAGTTCGTTAGTCGCCGGCCTCGTCATCCCCGCGACCATTGCGATCACTCTCATCGTGCTTCGACTGCTCGGCGAAAGCTTCGACCTGATGACGCTCGGCGGTCTTGCCGCCGCGGTCGGCCTGGTGATTGACGACGCGATTGTCGTGGTTGAAAACATCGTGCTTCATCGCGACTCCGGCCAGTCCCGCGGCGAAGCCATCCGCAGCGCTTTGAAGGAAATCCGCGTGCCTCTGGTCGGCTCGACAATCACGCCGATCGTCGTATTCATTCCCCTCATCACCATCACCGGAGTGACTGGCGTCTTCTTCCGCGCCCTGGCCGTCACAGTCGGAACCGCACTACTGACCTCTCTCGCCCTCGCCTTGACGTGGACTCCAACCCTCAGCCATTACCTGCTGAAACGCAAGACCACGGCAGCCGAAGCCACTACTCCCGATTCCCATGGCCATCCCGTAGCCACCAGAGGCATCATGGGACGTCTCACCCGCATCTACGTTGCTGCGCTCCGTTTCACCCTGGTCCGCCCCCTCGTACTCGTTCTCGGATGTCTCGTGCTGGTCGTAGTCTCGTACTTCTGCTACAACGCTCTCGGCAGCGATCTGCTTCCCGAGATGGACGAAGGCGGCTTCGTCCTCGATTACCTTATGCCCGCCGGTTCTTCGCTCGCCGACACCAACGCCGTGCTCCTCGGCGTCGAGAAGATTCTCGTCAAAACTCCGGAAGTAGAGAGCCTCTCACGCCGCACCGGCCTGCAACTGGGACTCGCCGCCGTCACCGAAGCCAACACCGGCGACTTCCTCGTCAAGCTCAAGCGCGATCGCGATCGCGGCATCGATGAAATCATCTCCGGCCTGCGCGAAAAGGTCACGAAGCAATATCCGCAGCTCGACATCGAATTCGCCCAGGTCCTTCAGGACATGATTGGCGATCTCACCAGTTCACCCGAACCCATCGAGATCAAGCTCTTCTCGCAAGACCCGGCCCTACTCAAGAAGTGGGCGCCCAAAGTCGAATCCACCATCAAGAAGATCAAAGGCGTGGCCGATACCAAAAACGGCATCGGTAACACAATCTCAGGACCCGCTATTGTCATGAAGGTCGATCCCATCGTCGCCGCTCGTGCCGGTTTCTCCCCGCAGGAAATCGAACTCGACGCCAGCGCCATCCTGCAGGGCGAGCCCGCCACAACGCCCGTCATCCTGAATGACCGTTCTTATACGATCCGCGTGCGCTTCCCGGAAAATACCCGGACGAATCTCGACCAGATCAAGAACACTCTGATCACCAGCAGCGCCACTGGCAAGTCCGCCACCCTGGGTTCCGTGGCTGAGTTTCAGGATGAAGCCGGCCAGATCGAAATCCATCGCGAAAACCTGCAACGCGATGTCGCAGTCACCGGACGCTTCGACAACGTCAGCCTCGGCAAAGGCATGCAGTCGGTGCAGAAAGCCGTAACCGATTTGAACCTGCCTCCCGAAATCCGCGTCATGTATGGCGGCACTTACGAAGAACAGCAAAAGTCGTTCCGTGACCTCGAACTCGTCCTCGCGCTCGCCGTAGTCCTGGTCTTCACGGTGCTGCTCTTCGAATTCGGCACCTTCAGCGCGCCCATTGCGATCCTCGCATCGGCGCTGCTCTCCACTTCGGGAGTGTTCTTTGCCCTGCTGATCACCGGAACTACGTTCAATATCTCGTCATTCATGGGACTGATTATGGTGATCGGTATCGTCGCCAAAAACGGCATCCTGTTGCTCGATGCCGATCAGCGCTTCCGCCGCGACGGTTCGTCTCCGCGCGATGCCATGATTGAAGCCGGCGAACGCCGTCTCCGCCCTATCCTGATGACCGCCCTCGCCACCGTCGCCGGTATGATTCCGCTCTCGCTGGCGATCGGAGCAGGCTCTCAGATGCTGCAGCCGCTGGCTATCGCCGTCATCGGCGGCATCCTCGCCTCGATGGTGCTATCGCTGATCGTGACCCCGGCGGTGCATTACTACCTCAGTCCACATAAAACCGCTTCACCCGTGAACTGATGCCGCAAAGAACGCTATAGGAAATCGTCCCCGCCGTGCGGGCAATCTGTTGGGCATCTATTGAAGCATCGCCCTGCGTGCCCAGCAGTGTGACCACGTCTCCGGGCTGGATCCCCGGAGTGTTCGACACGTCGATCGTAGTCAGATCCATCGAGACCGTCCCCACCATGGGGGCGAAGTGGCCGTTCACGATAACGCGGCCTTTGTTCGACAGGCGGTGTGGGACGCCATCCGCGTACCCAGCCGCAAGGACCGCAATCCGCATCGGCGCGGCCGCGAAGTAAGACCCGCCGTACCCGACCTTCGAGCCGGCTGGTATGTCTTTGACCGAGATGACCCGGGTGTACCAGGTCAGCGCGGGCTTGACCACCAGGGTCGGCACGGGACCGAACCGCCGGGGTGGTGAAACGTAGCCGTAGATCGCATGTCCTGGCCGGACCAGTTGAAGCCAGGCGTCGCGCCGTGGATAGGCGATGGCGTTGGTGCTGGCCAGATGCATCATCCTTGGACGAACCCCGAGTTCGGCCAATTGCGCCGTCAGCTCCGTGAACGCATGAATCTGATCGGCTGTCTGCGTTGATGTGAAGTCGGCCGCTGAGGCGAAGTGGGATAGCATGCCTTCCACCCGCACATGCTGCATCGACTCAATGACCTCGGCGATCTGCGATGCTGCCGCCTGCGTGCCCAGGCGGTGCATGCCGGTGTCGACCTTGAGATGGACCTCGATCGGTCCATGCTCTTCGAAGATCTTCAGATCTTCCAGTTCATGGACCACGGGAGTGAGGCGGTAAGCCCGGACCGCTTCCTGCTCCCAGCGCATCACGCCGGCCATGACCAGGATGCGGCTACTGATGCCGGCATCGCGCAGCCGAGCTCCCTCTTCAACGGAGCTCACGGCAAGCCAGGGCGCGCCTTCTTCGCACAGAGCCCGCGACACTTCGACGGCCCCGTGGCCATAGGCGTTGGCCTTGACCACGCAGATCACCTGGGCGCCCGGCGCGACTGTGTCGCGCACGGCCCGGTAGTTGGCCCGGATTCGAGACAGCGACACCTCAACCCAGGAGCGTGCTTCGCGCATCATCTTAGTCCCTGGAGGAGAGTCTCGTACTGGGTCGTCACGACGTCCCAATCGTACCTGGCCTTGATCCGGGCTACCGCTTTGGCGCGGTACTCGTTGCGCTCGTCCTCGCTCATCTCGAGCGTCTGCCGCATGCGATCGACCAGACCCGTGTCGTCCGTGTAAGGCAGCCCCGCATCGCCGCAGACCTCCCGGTTCTCGGCGGTATCGAAGTAGATCACCAGCGCTCCCCGCCCCATTGCCTCGATGAGTGCCGGATGTGTCCCGCCCACTTCAGTCGAATGTATATAAGCAAAGCACCATGATCCCAACTCCCGGTAGCCCTGTCCGTAGACCCCTCCGGGCATCACGATCCGCGGGTCCTTCGTGTCCCGCACCCGCGCGATGTACTCGTCCGCATAGGGCGCATTGCCGATCAGTGCCAGCTTCAGCGGCGTCTCCACCTGCTCGAAGGCCTCGCGCACCTCCAGAGCCCGGTTCTCCGGCTCCAGGCGGCTCACATAGAGGAAGTACCGGCACGGCTCAAGCCCGAGTTCATCGAGAACCGCCTTCGTCGAAACCCGCTCCGTGTCGGCCCCATAGGGGATGAACACCGAGTCCTTCCCATAGCGTTCCTGATAATACTGGCGGATCGCCTCGGCATCTGTCACGACCAGGTTCGGGAGCAGCGTTGCCAGCCGCTCGGAGATGAGATACCAGCTCCGCGCCAGCCAGTTCCACTTGCGCCTCTTGCGCTCAATACCGTCGACATTGAGCGCCACCGGCACGCCGGCCAGACGGGGCAGCATCGTAAACAGCGCGTTCGCCGCATTGCAATAGAGCGCCGCATCCACCGGATGGGCGACCAGGTGCACTGTCGACAGGAATGTGTGGGCCAGCGTATCGAAGTACTTATGAGAGATAGTCGGCAGCGTTATCAGACGTACGCCGCGATATACAGAAGGCTCGTGGCGCTGCCGGCAATAGACGGCTACGTCGTGGCCCCGCTCGACCAGTCGTGTGGAAAGCTCTTCGGCGAAGGTTTCGAAACCACCGTAGTTGGCCGGAATGCCGCGCGTCCCGAGGATCGCGATGCGCACCGGTCTACCGGCGCGCGGCGCGGGAACGCGTCAAAGCAGCCGCAAACTTCTTAGGCGCCGGTTTGGAAACAGGCTTAAAGGAGAACCAACTCGCCATATAGGCATCGTCGACGCGTTGACGGCTCATGATCTCGCGCCGCTTAGCGATCACATTGCGCAAGTTGCCGATCACCGTAGGAAAGGCCTTGAGTGACGTGACTTCCCAGACCAGGCAACAGGAGATAACAAGCAAATCTCTCGCCGTAATTGAGAAGAAATTCTTGCGATAAACATCCGGCGTAATGTTCTTGATACGCATCAGGAAGCGGTTCTTCACTGAATGCATATTGATCTCAGGGGGAAGAGCTCGCCGGTTGCCGGGCAGCACTTTGCGCACATGATAGCCCTTTGCGTAAGGCGCATAAAGGCACTTCCAGCCCATCAGTTGGGCCCGCCACGCGACGTCCGCATCTTCCCTGTAAACAAAGAAATCGGAATCGAAAAACTCACCCTGGATCGCGATGTCTTCGATCATGGTGCGGCGGTAAAGCGCGGCTGCGGCGGTGGCGCCAAAAACATATTCGTAATTCTGGAAATGGCCGTTATCGGCTTCGCGGCTGCCGCGGTCGAGATGTCTGAGATTGGGGGTGAAATAGATGCCGGTCGAATCGACGGTGCGCTCTTCAGGAAAGTCAAAGCCCGCCGTCATCGTAAGCAGCTTGCCGCAGACCGTTCCGACTTTCAAATCGAGGCTTCCGGCATTGACCAGCGCTTCGATGAACCCTTGCAGGAGCAGAACGTCCGGGTTCAGCGTCAGAACCCATTCGGAGTTCGATAAAGCGATGGCCTGATTCTGGGCGGCGGCAAAGCCGATGTTCTCTTCGTTGTAGACGATCCGGCAGCGGTCTTCAAACGGCTCGATGATGTCAACTGTTCCGTCACTCGAGTTGTTATCGATGACGATAATTTCCTTGAACGGGTAATCCTGTTCGAGGACCGATTCCAGACAGCGTTTTATGAAGCGACCGCTGTTATAAGTTACGATTGTGACCGATACGAAGTCGCTGTGAGACATTAATAAGCGTGCCGGCTCCACTCTTCAGATTTCACGCAACTTCAAACAGATAGACCCTTCCCGTCATCTTTCCGCAGACCCAGTAACCGGCTCACGGAGAGCGATAAAACTTTGCTGTATACTGCGATTGCTTTCAGGCCGATGTGAGGGACCCTCGCGCATGCGCGAAACCCCGCCCCGACTGCTACGGCCGCACAAACCGTTCGAAACGCCGCTGGGGAATAGTGCTTCGCGGCATATTCAAGAAGATTACCATACCAGTAAGTTTCCCGATTTTCCAGCTTTAGCTTTGCAATTGAGTGCGATCCAGCATGTTTCGCCCGGGCGAGCGGGGTGTACAACGTCGTGAATCCCGCTTTCTTCAGGCGAGCGAAGAAATCGACATCTTCAAACCATAGCGGCCAGAACCTCTCATCGAACTCGCCAACATCCTGCCAGGCAGCGCGTGAAAACATAACGAATGCGCCGGCTGGCTGGTCAACCTGGGCTTCCAGCATGGGATCGTTATCTAAGCACCTGTAATGCCAATTCACAGGGTTACCCGGCCAGATCCGGTTGAGACCCAAAACCTCGAAAACGAGGGTAGCCGCAGTGGGAAAGCGACGTACCATAAAACCGCGTTGAATCTTCCCGTCGGAGCCGATCAATTGACCGCCGACGGCCCCCACTTTGGGGTCGCGGAAATGGGCGCTCATGGCATCGAGTCCCCCGAGAATGTGAGCGTCGGGATTGAGCAATAGAATCAGGGGCGCGGCGCTGTTGCGCACTCCCTGATTCACAGCCGCCGCGAACCCGCGATTCTCTCGATTTGGGAGTACGGTGGCGCCATGCTCTCCGGCCACCTTCACGGTGCTGTCGGAAGACGCATTGTCAACCACGACGACCTCCCTCACGCGAGGGTCGATCAAACTGTCGATCGAATCGAGGCAGCCCCCGATTTCGGCCTCGGAATTCCACGTGACGATGACGATAGCGACACAAACCATGTGTCAGACTGCCTCGGCCGGGGGTGAATCATGAGCTGAATCATGAGAGGTCAGGCGAAAATACCACCGCCAGAAGCTACCCCTGGCCCGGGCTTTGATCTCCCGCTCGGAGGCGTCAAGATAATCTCGCAGCAGAATGGAGGGGAGACCTTTCAGGTGGAAATCCCTCAGGCCCTCCCACTTTCCGGCGATCCAAGCTCCGCCGGCCCCGTGGCGAGCGGCTACAAGCCCCCACAGGAACTGCCCGACGATAATTTGCCACCAACTGGACCGAAACAGGGCTGCGTCGTAATGCCTTGCTACCAGACGCAGTTGATTCCTTGCGGTCAACCGCACGATCCGAGGGTTCCAACGGCCCAGGGTTGCGCTTCCCCAGTGCCAGGCTATTGCGTCCGGCACATAAACTCCGGAAGCGCCGCTGGCAACACATTTCAAACCGAAATCGACATCTTCGAGATAGGATTCGAAACTCTCTTCGAATCCGCCCAACTGCTCCAGAATGTCGCGGCGATACAGGCAAGCGGTGGCGGGAGCTATCGAAATTCGGCAGGACGGGGCCATTCGCGGAAGCAACCGGTCGGCCCGTTCATCATACCCGGCACGCCACGCGCATCCGCTGCGGCTAACCAAATCGTAGGTGCCGTCAATCCGAGTCGGATCTGCCGCGCTCAAAATGGTGCCTGTGGCAAAGACGGCGCCCTCCGAATGTTGCACAAGCCGCTCAAGCCAGCGGGGATCGAGTTCCACATCGCTGTTGAGGATGGCAACCCAGGGGGTCGGCGCCGCACGCCATCCGCAATTTACCGCCCGGGCAAAACCCGCATTTTCGCCCATTTCAATCACTTGCGTTCGATTTCCTCTCATCTCAGCGGGAATGCCACCAACCAAGGCGTTGTCCACGATGACGATGTGAGCCGCGGAAACGGATTGGGCTTCGAGCGTGATCAGGAGGCGCCTGAGCAAATCCAGGCGATTGTGGACTGGGATTACGGCCGTAACCAAAGGATAGGTCTGCACGCGGGGTAAACTGTGATTGTAATGAAACGCCTTTGGCTGATGGTTGTTTTTGCCGTGACCGGCCTCGCGGTTCCCACCGGAATTCGAACGGTCTATATCCTGCCGATGGCTGGGGGACTCGATCAGTATCTGGCGGAATGGCTTACCCGAGACCACGTGGTGGAAGTTGTGGCAGATCCGAAAGCTGCCGATGCCGTGATCACAGATTCGCTGGGAGAAGCTTTCGAGCAGCGCATGGCGCAGATCCGTCCGCCGGAATCGGCTGATAAAGCCAAGACTGACAGCAATTTACATCTGTTTCGTAGCGGTCGAGTGAAGGGGACAATTTTCCTGGTAGACGCGCGGACGAAAACTGTCCTGTGGTCCGACTTCGAAAAGACGCCAAATTCGTCTTCGAATATTCAGCTGGATCGGGAAGCGCGCAGAATCGCTCGGAAACTCGCGGGTCCCACGTCAAAATCCACAGCACAATAGGGCCGCTTCCGAACCATCCCTAAAGTCAGACCTGCGTCACGCCGATAGAACATCGGGAGCTATGCACTAACAGCACGTGACTTGTGGAACAACAATTAGTAGACACATATCTTCACCGCGCGCTTAAAGACCTGCATGTCAGCCCGCTCAGCAAACAGCTGATCAGGCGACTGGCCACGGAAGAGTCAGCCTGTTTCACGGAAGCGGCTCTCAAGTTTATCGAGAAGGATGGAGAGTCAGGCGCTCATCGGTATGTGAGTGCGTTATTGCTGGGCCAGCCAGACATCTTCGATCAGATCTCGGATCCCATGAAAGGGTCGCGACAGAGGGCCATTGCCCTGCTTCGTCGCATGATTGCGGTAGATCCCTCTTTCGACGTTAAACTGGCGCGAAAATTGCCGGACAGAAGCGGAGCCAACGGCGCGGAAGCGTATGAAGGAATGCAAGCGGCCAGGACACTCGAAATCCTTGACAGGGTCTCATTTGGGCGGAGATTGGTCCCGGTGCTGGGACATTTGGTACGGAGCCCTGACCCCCGGCTCTGCGCTCAGGCCATTCTGTTCGTCGGACGGCGGATTCAAAATCCAGCGTGGACGGCGCGTCAGTTAACGCACGCGGACGATCGAGTTCGGGCTAACGCTATAGAGTCACTCTGGGGCGTGAACTCAGCTTCCGCCGTCCGTCTGCTGGAAAGTCTCGTGGATGACAGCAGCAACCGGGTAGCGGGCAACTCGTTGGTCGGTCTGCATGTGGTCGGCGTCCCGGGCGTGCTGGCGCGGCTCACCGAAATGGCAATTCACCGGAATCCAAAATTCCGCTGCACCGCCGCATGGGCTATCGGCCGAGTGGGCGACGCGATATTCGTTCCTTTGCTGAACCTGCTGGTTACAGACCGGGACCCCGGAGTTCGCAGTGCGTCATTGCGAGCCCTGATCCAGATCCGAAAGTCAGACGATCGAACATTCGACGAGATTAAAGAACAGGCTCTCGAAATTTCATTGACCCCGCAACTGACGAACGACGAACTCGCAGAGAACGATATCCCGATCATCCCGCCTTATGCGGAATTCAACCTCAGACTGGATGGATCGAATTTCTCAACGGCACGAAGCTAGTGGTCTAAGCCAGGATTTGTTTAAGCCAGGTCTTTCTTTAAGCCAGACCTTATCTTTAAGCCAGGTCTTCGGCCCGTATGGGAAGGCGTCGAACGCGTTTTCCTGTAGCGGCGAACACTGCATTGGCAACGGCCGGTGCAATCGCGGGGACGCCCGCTTCGCCGATCCCGCCGGGATTTTCGGTACT
>Ga0302320_10006026_pt1 | contig 27027 bp, 19 predicted proteins | sample Bog_T0_3_FD_202130 | JGI IMG/M metagenome (GOLD analysis project Ga0302320, IMG submission 202130) | Peat permafrost microbial communities from Stordalen Mire near Abisko, Sweden - Bog_T0_3 | ecosystem: Environmental > Terrestrial > Soil > Wetlands > Peat | place: Sweden: Abisko, Stordalen Mire...
TAAACTTGCCGTCGCGCTGATTGAAAAACAAAAGTCCCGGCTCCTGATAACGCGCACCTGCCTCTCCGGAATCCACCTGCGGGTAGACGTGGCCGTTCATGATCAAGAGATCGAGCCAGCCATCGTTGTCGAAGTCGAAGAACGCATCTCCCCATCCGACATAGTGAGCGGTGCTGGCGGCGATTCCCGACAAATAGGAGACATCCGAGAAATTCATCTCTCCGAGATTTTGGAAGAAGGCCGCATATTCATCGCTGAAGTGACTTATAACAATCGAAGGAAGCCCGGTGTGAAGATAGTCGCCGAGAGCGACGCCCATGTTCGCTTGTTCGTATCCATCTTGACTAACTGATACACCGGCGGCAAACGCTACGTCGGTAAAATGGCCTTTACCGTCGTTTTGGTAAAGATAATTTCTGCCGGCATCGTTCGCTTGGAAAAGATCGATATGTCCGTCGCCGTCAAAGTCCGACCACACTACCGTTAGTCCGAACGACTTCGCGGACTCAGCGATTCCCGTAACCTTCGACACATCCGAGAATGTACCGTTGCCATTGTTGTGATAGAGATTTGACGAAGAGCCTTTCAATCCGCGAGGCCCGCATTGAACGGCTATCCCGCGAAATTTGCAGGTCGGACTCGATCCGAATGCTGGAAGATCGCTAAGATTGAAATTCACGTAATGTGAAATGAAAAGGTCTGACCAGCCGTCGTTATCGTAGTCGCCAAAAGCCGCGCCGGTTGCCCAACCTGTGTCGCCGCCAAGCCCCGCTTGTCTGGTGACATCTGTAAACGTACCATCGCCGTTATTGCGATACAGAACAACTCCACCGAAACAGGTAACCAGCAGATCGGGCCACCCGTCATTGTTATAGTCGCCAACGACGGCGCCGCTCGCCCAACAGGGATACCCAACTCCGGCCTTGTCGGTAACGTCGGTGAAAGTCCCGTCGTGATTATTGTGGTATAGAGCGCTACGAGACTTCTTGCCAGCCAGGGCCATGTCCACGCTCTGCGCGTTGGTGAAGTAAATATCGGGCCATCCGTCGCGGTCATAGTCGATGAGAGCGACGCCACCGCTCATCGACTCGACAATATATTTCTGCTCAGGACTTGACTGGTGATCGAACTTGATGCCCGTCGAGTCCGTAATATCGATTAATTGCGGCAGCGATGCCTCAACGGCTGCAGAAGTAGAAGCAGGGTTCGCCCTCGGTCGGTCGTCCTTCTGCCGTCGGTCCACCGCGAAAAGAGTTATGGGCAAGAGAAAGAACAGGCAACCCGCCATGGAGGCCAGGCAACGCGGCGACTTTCTACCCTTCGCGTGTTCCGGTCGTCTTGACAATGCAGTCGGCTCTTTCTACCGTCGCCGGAATTTGGTTTGAATGGCGTAGAGCGAACTGCGCGCGAGGATAAACAAAGTTTTTCCGTCTTTACCCCCAAACAACAACTGCGACGGCCGCTCCGGGACTTCGATAGTATCGATCAGATTGCCCTTTGGGTCGTAGACGATAATCTGGCCGGCGGCAATGTAGACGTTCCCTTTTTCGTCCTCAGCAACACTTTCTCCACCCCGCTCGGCAAAAAGCTTCAGGTTAGAGAGTTCTCCGTTCACGCCGACTTTGGCCGAGTAAGTTTTTTCTCCATTTTCATCGGACACATAGAAAGGATGGTCGGGCGTCGCGGGCGCCAAGCCGAAGGCTCGGAGCGGGTCATCCAGCTTGGATCCATAGTAGAGTTCGCCGTTCACAAAGTCGGCTGCCACCGGAAAGAAAGTTGTTCCGTCAGGAGAAACATACTGGAATGGTTTGTTCTGCGAGATCGAATCGAGGAAATCATTCTCGTTTCGCCAGTAGTCCACTGGCAATACCGCGGTCATCCCAGGGCGCTCTGCCGTCGGCACCGGCGCTAAAAGTGTAATCTCGTCGTTCGGTGCGTCTGGCTTGAAACTATAAACCGTCCCGTTGCCACTGTAGGAAATCACAATCAGATTGCCAGCCTTGTCGAAAAATAGATTTACTGGATCAAGCGGATTGTCACGTACCTTGGATAACTGCTTCGTCGCCACCAGCCAGCGGTAGATGGTCTGCCAGTGAGCGTCGACGAAATAGATGTTGCCGGCATGGTCAACAGTGCCGCCGGAAATATTGAAAAATCCGCCCGCCACCTTGTCCATCTTTACATTTTCAGCCACTACCGAAGACGGTTTCTTTTCGATTGTCTGGGGCGCGTGACCAGACATTGTCAACCACGCCAACTCGCGTTGCCTGATTTCGAAGCCATGCGTCTGATCGTAAACGGCGCTGTCGAAAGACACCTTACTATCGCTGTAGCAATGCAGATTGCGAAAGCGGATGTTACTCGAGTTAGTAACAGAAACGGCATGCGGAAAAGGTTGATAGGCACCAACCACCCGATACATATGCAAATTTGCGAAGGTGATGTTACTCGAATCTCGTATGTCGACGGGCAGCGCGAATCCACCCTCACCGCGCTCTTCCTCCGTCTGCAAAGCGTAGATCTCCCAATTCGATGCATGATCGAGGGTGACTTCGTTGCGCACATGGTGCTCACTCGATAGCTGATAAACCCTCCCTCCGGTCGCAGTGTTTGAAATGTACAAACCGGCTTGGGCGAACGTGCTGGGTGTCCATATATCCACGAAGGTTCCGCCTCCGGTAATCCAGAGGCTTGGATACTGGCCGTCCCAACGACGTTTGGGATTGGAATCCCCGCTATGATTGTCGTTATAAATCTGGCGCCATACTTTGCCGCTCTCTTCGGCAGTGGCGTTCGGATCGATGGTCCCGTGACCTCCTAAAAAGCGGACGTCCTCCATCATCGAATCTCGAGCACCGCCCCACTTCGCGGCAACAGCGCGCGGATTAATTCCGTTCGTATACAGGCCGATGCCGCTAACGATGTTCGTCCCACCCGTCGGCGTTTCAAGCAGTGGCTTAGGACTTCCGACGCCTTGAAAAGCCGGAGTGGAATCCGCCAGAACGATTCGTGTGACGCTCGGATGCAAGCCGATCAGTACCGTATCCTGCCTGAGTGTGATGGTATCGCTGACGCGATACTGACCTGAGGGAAAGTAGATGGTGCTGTGCTCGACGATCGCTTTCTTAATGGCGTCGGTGTCGTCTGCGATGCCGTCTCCACTCGCTCCGAGAGTGCGCACGTTCACCCACTGCTTCATCGGAGGCAGTCCGAGAATATCCGACTTCGGCGACGGCGCTGTCCCGCTCAACGCCGCAGTGTCATAAACATCCTGAATGGTGGCATCCGCGCCGATGTCGTCGTAATGAAGCCCATGAGAAAAAATCTTAACCTCGTAGCTAGGCGCCGGCGCTGCCTCTCGCTTCCCGCTTTCACGATACAACGCAAAAGTCGGGACGCCCCGGCAAATCACGTTCTCCGCGTTAATCTCGGTGCGAGCACTTTTCTCATTGCTGATAATAATTGCCGGTCCGATGATATCTTCCATGCGAGCGTCTTTGATCCAGAGTTCGTCGGAATATCCCTCGTCGATGGCAATCGCCGTGGGAACGTTCTTGAACTGCGGCCGAATTAAAGTAAGACCAGCTTCGTGCTCGCGGATCGCGGCTTCGCGCTGACCTTCGAAGGTCGCATCAATGATAGAAAACTGCCATCCCGGAGAGGGTTTGCGAGTCCAAATGCCATATTGCCCACCATAGAAATGGACGTCTTCCGCAACGTTCCCGCCGTCGTGTATTCCGGCAAGCGCAGATCCGATGTGAAAATCCATGTGCGCCAGGAAACAGTGTTGCGCATAGTGGGCACGCACTCCCACCGCGCCTGGATTTCCCTCTTGCATTTCAATATCGATATTACTGATCGCCGAATAGAATGTGCCAGGACTCGCGTCAGGCGGAGTGCCGTTCGAACCCGAGCGCCGCCGCCCGCCCGCGAAAAACAACATGTAGGTCGGACTTTGCTGAAATCCCGGCGTATTTGCGCCCAACACAAATACCGGACGCGTCGCGCCATAGCCAATCAGCCGAATTCCAGGCCAGATATAAACAGTTTTCGTCAAGCGATAACGGCCCGAGGGTATAAAGAGAATTCCTTGATTCCGTCGATCTTGAACCTGATCGATCGCGCCCTGTAAGGCCGCAGTGTCATCGGCGATGCCGTCCGCTTTTACACGAAACTCTTCCGCCGTCAGGTAGATTGCTTTCGCGTCGGCCAGTCGCTCGGAGTAGTACGAAGCTGCGAAAAGCTGGTTGGCCGACATTAGCATCGCTACTGCAAAGAATATTTTCATTGGACTACTTCTTAGGATTCGGCTCATCGCTCTCATCCCTGATCTGATCGCGATGCAGGTCGTGATAGACCTCGCGAAGTTTCTCCTTCATCTTGTTGAATTTTTGGTATTCGTCGATCTCGTGCTTCGCGTCGGCCGTGCGCCCGGACTGGCGATAGATAGTGCTCAGCCGAAAGTGAGCCACCGCGTTTGTGGGGTCCACGTCGACGGCGTGTTTCAACAGCGCTTCGGCTTTTTGTGTTTCGCCCATCGACATCAACACCTTGGCCAAGCCGATATTCGCCTCTGCATCGTTGGGCTGTAACTGCACGGCGCGGGCGTAATGGTCGGACGCCGCTGGCAGATCGTTCGCTTTGAAGGCGATTTCCCCGAGCCGGCTCTCCGCCTGCGCATCTCGCGGATTGGCCGCCACAGCGGCTTTGTATTCACTTTCCGCCTCTTGCCGGCCATCCGACGTTCCCAGGGTGCTGAGCATTTCCGCTAACTCGAAATGAAGTCCAACCAACTGAGGATCGAGTTTGAGCGCGGCACGATAGTTTTCGATCGCCTCCGCCGTGCTACCCCGCTTCGCGAGTTCGTGCGCCAGCGCCTGATGAAAGCGCGCCGAATTCGGATCAACCACCGACAGGCTCAACAACGAATCGTCGGCAAGATCGGAATAGAGGCGATATGCGGTGTAGAGAATCGCAGAATTCGTCGGATCGAGTCGGCGAAGAACTCCGACGGTTGCGGCAGCTTTGTCCAAGTCACCCGCACTGGAATCGATGTCGATCAAGTCCATACCAGCATCAATGCGGACCTTCTCATCGGTCAGATTGTCAAATGCCTTCTCCAGATCGGCGCGGGCCGCCACGATGTCGCCGGTGCGCTTTTCGGCGATGCCAAGAAGCGCTTGCGTCTTCCACAACGTCGGACGGAGTTTGACTGCGGCGCGCAGCTGCGGAACCGCCTCCGCATAGGCTCCTTGAAAGTACACGATGGCTCCAAGGTTTCCGTGAGCGTCCACATTCTTCGGATCGATCGCGAGGATGGCCTTGAATTCTGGAATGGCTAGCTCCGGCTTGTTCGCTTTCAGATACTCGGCAGCGCGGCGCCGGTGTTCTTCGATTTTTTGCCGATTGCTCGTTTGTGTACGGCTTGACTGCGCATGATCGGGATTCGTTTGAGAGAACGTAGCCGACAATCCGAACCCGAGAAGCAGCCACGAAAGAACAACAATCCATTTGGTTCGCATGTCAGGATTGTACGGTGGCCGCTCGAGCCCCCGAAGTTCGACCGTCCTCAGGCCTCACCACGACGTGAGATAGAGAAGAGGACGGCGGAGGACCGTCCTCTCTCGGGTTGGCTGCTGTGGTTAGAAGGTGATCTTGGCACTGAGCTGACCACTGCGTGGGGCAACCGAGACACCTTGGTTTTCGGTTCCGGAGTTGATCAGCCCGAAGTTGCCGCCGCCCAGAGAATTGCCGGGCGTACCAAGGCTCGGGTGGTTCAGTGCGTTTACCCAGTCCGATCGGAGTTCCAGATGAACCCGTTCTCCGAAACTAAAACTTTTCGCAATTCCCATATTAAGTACAGTAAGACGGGGGCCCGAAATGCTATTTCGGCCATCGTTGCCGAACGTCCCTGTTGCTGGAACCGCGTATGCTGCCGGATTGAAGAAAGAAATACTTCCGGCCGGCGCCGCAGGAATGCTGGACTTCGGGTCGCCTACACGATTCGGATACCAGGAACAGCTATTACCGCAATCGGAAAGGCTGTTGTTTGCCCCGTTCACGGTTATCGTAAACGGAACACCGCTCTGCGAAATGAGAGTACCGGCGAGCCGCCATCCCCCCACGACTGAGTCCACGATAGAATTCCCGCTGAGAAAGGCTTTCCCCTTGCCAAACGGCAGTTCGTAGGACGCATAACCTTTAAATGCCTGGGGAATATTGAAATTCGAATTTCCATAGTTGGCAGCCGGGTCGTTTCCGATTTGCCAAGCCTGCGTTCCTCCACGGCTTCCCCAGCCGGATGAGTCTTGGTCATCGAGGAAATGCGACCAAGTGTAGTTGAAGCTGAACAACAATCCGTTGGAGAAATGTTTATTGATCGCCGTCTGCAAGGCGTTGTAATTCGATATGCCGTTATAGTTATTCCCTCCGAGGCTTCCCCACAGCGGGTACGGACGAGCTAACTGCTGCGAAGGTATCGAGCCGCTAGCCAGTCCAAGTAGGGTAGCTGGATCGGTAATCTGGTTCAGATCGGTGGGAAACTGGAGGTTAGAAGCGTGGCTGCCCACATAGGCGATCGATGCCATATAACTGTGGCCAAACTGATGCTCGACGCTCATTTGCCATTGATTGATCCGACCAACTGGAACGTTATAAGGAACATAAGTGACGTTGGGAGGCGAATTCTGCGTACAGCAGTAAGTGCCAGGCTGCCTCACCGACGGCGAACCAGTCACGTAAGTGAGCGTGCTGGAAGCAGTAGCAGCAGACGCCGAAAGTGTAATCAGCGGCGACGGGCCGGTACCTGAGTTCGGGTCGGTAGTATTGCCCGTACTGGTAGTGAGGGCCCCTGCGCCAATTCCATTGCCATAGGTATCTTGGCTGTAGTTATAGGAGTACATACCAAAACCACCCCTGATTACTGTATCGTTTCTGATTGACCAAGCGAACCCGACGCGCGGCAAGAATATCGCGTAACTGGGCTTCTGTAGAGTTGTCCGGTTATCTTGCCCCGCGAACCACATCGAGCCCAACGTGCCGCAGAAAGCCGGTGTCCCGACGGGAAGGTACGACGGCGTCCCACAGTAGGGATTAACGATATCGGGATCAAAGCCCCCGAGGGCATTGTGCGTCTCGCTCATGCCCGTAGTTGCAACATAGCGCAACCCGAGATTCAAAGTGAGATTTGGACGAAGCTTGAAGTCATCCTGAACGAACAACTGTGGGCTCTTCAAACGCATGTACGATTTCGCTTGATTGGTCGCGCTCCAGTTTTCGACATCGCCAAGAATGAAATCTGCCAGACCCGAGCCGGTACCCGCACTCGCTCCGTTTTGTTGGGTGTATTGACCTGTGAAGTTAAAATTCCCCGCAGTTACGTTTCCCCACGGTGTGGTATTGCCTTCGCCCATCAGCACCTCCACACCAAACTTCAGCGTGTGACGTCCCCGAATTAACGTCAAGACGTCGGATGGGTCATATAAACCCTCTATATATATCGCATTCGTTCCTGGGGTCAATTGCACGCAACATGCGCCGTTACTCACGTTAATCTGTGGGAAGACAGCCGCCTTAGCATATTGCAAACCTAGAGTCGAAGCGCTATCAAAACCGAGAGTTTGCGGAACGAACCAGTTGCCCTGTTTCGTGTACGCCATGCGGAACTCGTTCACCATCGTGGGACTCAGTTCCCAAGTGTCCGTGAATTGCGCGTTGTATCCGTCGATGTCTCCAGAGAAGCAATTGAGCGGACAGGGAAGCCCGTTGACGTTTTGCCCGGGGTTGTCTTTTTGGCTGATCGAAAACGACATTCGGTTCTTCTGATTGAGATCGTAATCGATCCGGCCGAAATATCTGAGGTTCGGATTCGGGGCAGCGGCGGTGTGAACGTAGTTGTTCTGGATTTCTCCGGGGTATGTGACTCCATTGCTCGTCACTGCAGTGCCCGGGGCATTGGGCAACGGATAATAAGAAAGAATCTTCAATGCCACCGGGTCGATGCTGGCTGCCGGGATAACATTATTCGGAAAAGCGGTGCGGACTCCACCAATGCCCGCCGTCGTAGGATCGTAGATTGTCGGATTCCCGGAAAAATCGTACTCCCCAGGGAAAGCAGTCCCCATCCCTCGCTCGGCCAAAGTAGGCACCGTGTTGGTTTGAGTCGACGAACCGCCGAAGTTGTAAATCTTGTCTCTCACAAAGTAGAAGAACAGCTTGTTCTTCAAGATGGGGCCGCCGATTGAACCACCCCACTGGTCGTAGCGCAAATACGGGACAGGGGCAGCTTCGAAGCCGGTTGGCCCACCCGGAACCTGGAAATAAGGATGGGCGTTCAGGATATTGTTTTGCCAATATTCATAAGCGGACCCGTGGAATCGATTAGAACCACTTTTCGTAATTTGATTGAAAACCGCTCCGCCGATCCCGTACTCGGAGGAAAATGAAGACGTCGTAATCTGAACTTCCTGGACCGCCTCAAACACAGTGTTGTCAACGTTGTTACTCACCGGCAGCTGCACCACCCCACCGTCCTGAAGATAGTTGGCGTAGTTCGGGAGATTACCATTGAGGGCGATCGCATCTCCTGCATTGTATGAACCGCTACCCTCAGCACCAGGGGCAGACGTAGTTCCAGCAGCGCCAGGAAGCAAAATATTGAAGTTAGCCCAATCGTTGCCGGTGATTCCGGCTCCGATTTGTGGTAACTCCTGAATTGTTTTCTCTTCTAGAATCGCCCCTAAATGCGCGGTCTCCGTTTCCAGCAACGGGACGCCGCCCGCCTCCACATTCACTGTCTCCGACACAGCGCCCACTTCCAGGCTGGCATTCTCCGTGATCGTATCGACTTCCAGAGTAAACGGACCAATCACGACTGTCTTGAATCCCTTCGCCTCGACGCTGATTTTGTAATTGCCAGCCCGGGTCGAAACGGTGTCATAGATTCCGTCTTCATTCGTAACGAATGTCTGTACTTCGCCCGTGTCAACGTTGGTCAGGGTGACGGTTGCCGCTTGCACGGCGGCGCCCGCGGCGCTCACCGTGCCGCGAATTTCACCGGTATTTCGGCTTTGGGAGAAGGCGGGTACTGCCAGAGAGATGAGAACAAGAAACGTAAGTGCCCAGCGGATGAATCGCATCATGGAGTTCCTCTCGTGCTAGAAGTCGATCCCGTCATCCAGGACGGGGTTCTTCGAGTTACTCAAAAAAATCTCAAGAATATCGTTGTTCTACGAACCATTCCAGCTAGTGCTTTTACGCTAGCCCGGAATCCGTGAAGATTAAGCGCCTGAAGGATTGTCGTTGTCAAGAATAAAAATAACGTTATTCTGAATGAATTCCCTCAATCTATTAAATACTGAATATCAGACTCTACAATATCGTTATTGTTTGTCGTGGAGTCCCGTAAAAAAAATATGGTTTTTGGGAAGCCAGCGTCACGAAAATAACGATATTCTCAAACTAATTCGCGTCTTTCTCATCGATCTTTCACGGTTTACTCTTCGTATACAATCCGATGTCCGGACAAATAACGGAATCACCGCCGTACCGTCTATCACTGACCCGCTGGTCAATCGAGTTGGAGAAGAGTTGAGGACATGAAAGCTTCGAAGAAACTGACTGGCCGGATTCCGAAGTCCGCGGTTACGTTGCGTTCCGTCGCCGAGCTTGTCGGCCTTACCGCTAGCACCGTCTCTGCCGTCTTGAACAAATCTGCCGCCTCCAATTCCGTTCCAGAGCATACGAAGAAACGGATTTTGGCGGCCGCGCAAGCTCTCGACTACCGGCCAAATTTCTTTGCCCGCTCTCTCCGCGTAAAACGCACCTACATGATTGGCGTGATTCTGGAAGAGATCGGCGATGCTTACGGATCGCTCGTAATCAGCGGGATCGAACGCTATCTGCGGCAGCAGAACGTCTTCTTTCTTACAGTCGCCCACCGACACGACAAGAAACTGTTGGAGTCCTACTCCACGGTTTTGCGGGAACGCGGAGTGGAGGGATTTATCACCGTCGACACCCTGCTCACCGAAGAACCCGCCCTCCCGACGGTCGCAGTTGCCGGACACGGTAAACTCAAGGGAGTAACGAACATTGTTCTCGACCACCGCAAGGCCGCGTTCGAGGCTCTGAGTCACCTGGTCGAACTCGGTCACGAGAGAATCGCGTTCATGAAAGGCTCGAAGCTCAGTTCCGATTCCGACGACCGCTGGAGCGCGATATGCGAGGTGGCTGCAAAGTTAGGAATTCGTATGCGGCCCGAGCTCATTGTCGAGTTAAAGGGAGTCGACCCGACTCCGAACCTGGGCTACCCGTTTGCCAAGCAATTGCTGGCGCGCAAAGAACCTTTTACCGCACTCTTTGCCTACAATGACATTTCCGCGATCGGCTCGGTGTGCGCCTTTCAGGAGGCGGGACTACGAGTGCCGGACGACATTTCAGTGGTTGGTTTCGACGATATACAGAGCGCCGCCTATATGAGTCCTCCGCTCACTACGGTGCGACAACCCCTGCAAAAAATTGGCGAGATGGCCGCGCGCACTCTGCTGGATCGCATTGAAGGGCGCATGAAGTACGTTCCGGAAATTGCCATTGAGCCGGAGCTAGTCGTTCGCAAATCGACCGGACGCGTGAGCTTGAAAGGGAAGAAAGTCTGACGCGGCTGTGTCCGTTTCAGCGTATTGACGACTGATTATCGCGAGCGGTATAGTCGTTGAGATTCGAGCATCGGCACGCTGGACGCTGTCGTGGGCGTCTGCAACCGTTCACCTCCGTACCTTCCCGAACTGCAACACGGGGGCAGTAAAATGGAACTCTCTCGCAGGACGTTTCTCAAGGGCACTGTCCTTGGCGGTGCCGGATTTTCCGCCCTCGGCTTCGACCTCACTCCCGTTTACGCCCAGACGCAATCTCTCAAGATTTCCCGAGCCAGCGAAAATCGCAGCACCTGTCCTTATTGTGCCGTCAGCTGTGGCGTCATCATCTACACCATTGGCGACAAGGCCAAGAATGCCATCCCGCAGGTTCTCCACGTCGAAGGCGATCCCGACCACCCCATCAATCGCGGCACGCTTTGCCCCAAAGGATCGTCGCTCCAGCAGGACATTCTCAACGACCGCCGATTGTTGAAGCCGCAAGTGCGGCGTCCCGGAGGCACCGATTGGGAAGACATCACCTGGGATCAGGCCTACGAAGAGATCGCTGAAAAGGTGAAGAAGACGCGCGACGACACCTTTATCGAGAAAGACGCGAACGGCCACACCGTCAATCGCTGCGAAGGCATCGCCTTCACCGGCGGCTGCACCGACACCAACGAATTTAATTATCTCGCCGTCAAAAGTATGCGCAGCCTGGGGGTCTGCTACCTGGAAAACCAGGCCCGCGTTTGACACGGCCCCACGGTCTCCAGTTTGGGGCCCACCTTCGGACGCGGCGCAATGACCAATGGTTGGATCGACATCAAGAACACCGACATGATGTTGATCATGGGCGGCAATCCCGCCGAGAACCACCCCTGCGGCTTCAAGTGGGCTGTTGAAGCCAAAATCCATCGCAACGCGAAGACCATTGTCGTTGATCCCCGCCTCACCCGCACCGCCGCGAACGCCGACCTGTATCTGCAGATCCGAGCCGGCGCCGACATCGCCTTCCTCGGCGGCCTCATCAACTACGCTATTGCGAACAATCGCGTCGCCAAAGAGTATCTCGTCAATTACACCAACGCCGCCTTCATCATCAAAGACGGATTTAGTCTGCCCGAAGACGGTCTTTTCTCCGGATTCGATTCCGACAAGAAGGTTTACGACAAATTCACCTGGAACTACGAAGAAGGTGGCGATCTTGCGGGCAAGCCCGTAGTCCCAACTCCAGCCGCGCAAAATGTGCACCCCGCTGCAGCCGCGCTAAAAACCAGCGACACAGGCGGCGGCCAGGGACATCAAGCAGGCGGTCCAGTCGGAGCCGCAGGAGGCGCGGGCGCCGCACCTTCGCTTCCGGGCAAAATTGCCTTCGATCTCTCACTCCAACATCCCCGCTGCGTCTATCAGTTGCTGAAAAAACAATACGAGCGCTACACGCCGGAAATGGTCGAGCGCATCACCGGCATTCCTCAGGATCAGTTCCTCAAAGCCGCCGACCTCTTCACCTCTATCCGAAAAGACGGCGACATGAAAAAAGTCGCCACCATAATTTATGCAGTCGGCTGGACGCAGCACAGCTTCGGCACCCAAATCATCCGTACCGCCGCCATGCTGCAGTTGCTGATGGGCAATGTCGGCCGCGCCGGCGGCGGAGTCAATGCCCTCCGCGGCCACTCCAACATTCAGGGCGCTACCGATATGGCCGGAATCTTCGACATACTCCCCGGCTATTTGAAGATGCCGAATCCCGCCGACGTCGATCTAGCCACGTACATCAAGCGCGTAACGCCTACCGAATCCAAGCCCGATCCGTGGCAATCGTTTAATTACTATTCGAACACCTCAAAATTCACCGTCTCTCTCCTGAAAGCGTTTTACGGGCCGGCCGCCACCAAAGAAAACGACTTCGCCTTCAACTATCTTCCGAAGATCGACCGCAACTATTCCTGGGTCAATATCTGGAACGACATGTACGAGGGCAAGATCAAAGGCATCTTCGCCTTTGGCATGAACGGAGTGATGATCGGCCCCGATTCCAACAAAAATATCGACGCCCTGAAGAAGGCTGACTGGCTGGTAGTTTGCGAGATCTATCCCGACGAGACCAGCGAATTCTGGCGTGCGCCCGGCATTACCGCAGACGACCAGAAAAAAATCAACACCACCGTCTATCGTTTGCCCGGCGCGGGTTTTGCCGAAAAAGACGGCACCTTCGTGAACTCCGCCCGCTGGCTGCAATGGAAGAACGTTGCCGTGCCGACGCCAGGCCAGGCCAGGCTCGACCAGGAAATCCTCGCCACCATCTATCTGAAAGTTCGCGAGCTCTATAAGAAAGAAGGCGGCAAGTTCCCCGATCCGGTGCTGAACGCATCATTCGCCTACACCACGCCTTACAACCCATCGCTCTCGGAAGTCGCGAAAGAACTCAACGGCAAGGCGCTCGCCGACTTGACCGACCCGAAGACGAACATCACTATAAAAGCCGGCCAGCAACTCCCAGGCTTTGCCTGGCTCAAAGACGACGGCACAACGATGTGCGGCAACTGGATCTACTCCGGCTCATGGACTGAAGCCGGCGCCATGATGCAGCGCCGCGGCACCGACGACCCATCCGGCCTGGGTATTTATCCCAATTGGGGATGGTCATGGCCGGCAAATCGCCGCGTTCTCTACAACCGCGCCTCCTGCGATCTCGAGGGCAAGCCCTGGGATCCGACACGCCGTCAGGTTTGGTGGGACGAATCCAAACAACTCTGGGCTGGCGTGGACGTGCCCGACTTCAAGCCTGATTCTCCACCAAAAGATCACATGGGCCCCTTCATCATGAATCCCGATGGAATCGGACGTTTATTTGTGCCGCTCGGCGGCATGGCCGACGGACCGTTCCCTGAATTCTACGAGCCCATCGAAAGCCCGCTTGCGAATCTCCTGCATCCCACTCAATCCAACAATCCGGTCGTGAAGAAATATAAGACCGATATGGATAAATACGCACCCGTCGGCGGCGACTACAACGTCATCTGCACCACCTATCGCCTGACCGAGCACTATCACTACTGGACAAAAAATAATCCCATGAACGTCCAGCTCGTGCCCGAGCCATTCGTCGAAGTCCCCGCCGAACTCGCCGATCGCATGGGCATCCACGGCGGAGAAAAAATAAGAGTCTCAAGCATTCGCGCCACTTACATCGCCAAAGCGATGGTTACGCGCCGCATCAAGCCGATGAAGATTGACGGCAAACTAACGTTTCAGATCGGAATCCCGATCCATTGGGGCTTCCGCGGCATCGCAGAAGATGAAGGCAAGACGGCCAAGACATTGACCAATCAGCTCACGCCAACAGTGATCGACCCAAACGCGTATACGCCCGAGTTCAAAGGTTTCTTAGTAAAGATCGAAAAGGCATGACAACAGTTCTCAGTTCTAAGTGAGAACGCGAGAAACGAATTTTCTGAGAACTGACAACTGAGAACTGATTTATGGCAGACCGCAAGACACTCCAAGCCGTAATGATCTCGGGCCATACCAATCCTTCGCCCGGATTCGCCATGCAGCGCGATCTCGAAGTCTGCAAATTAGTCGACACCACCACATGCATCGGATGCAAAGCCTGCGAAGTCGCCTGCGTCGAGTGGAACGACATGCCCTTCACTCCGACCACCTTCGACAACACCTACCAGACGATGCCCCAGACCACCGCCCATTTTTGGAACCTCATCAAATTCAACGAGCACCAGAATCCCGACGGCACCATCCAGTGGCTGATGCGCAAGGATCAGTGCATGCACTGTGCCGATCCCGGATGTCTCGCCGCCTGCCCCGCCGACGGCGCCATCGTTAAATACGCGAACGGCATCGTCGACTTCAATCAGGAAAACTGCATCGGCTGCGAATTCTGCGTCTCGGGGTGCCCCTTCGATATTCCGCGCTTCAATCCCGCAACCAAGCGCGTCTATAAATGCACTCTCTGCTCTGATCGCGTAGGCGAAGGCCTCGAGCCCGCCTGCATTAAAGCTTGTCCAACCGGCTGCCTGAAATTTGGCAGCAAAGACGACATGAAGTTCATTGCCGAAGAGCGCGCCAAACAGCTGCGGGACAATTTCGGCTGGCAGAACGCAGGCGTCTACGATCCGCAATCCGTTGGCGGAACGCACGTCATCTACGTTCTGCACGATGCGACCGACCCCGAGCGCTACGGCAGCCTGCCAAAGAATCCGCAAATCCCGTGGAGCTACACCTGGTGGAAGTGGCTCGCCAAACCCGTGTTCGGAACCTTCGCCCTGCTCGGCGGCCTCGGCATCCTGATTCACCACGTAATCAACGGCCCGCGCCTGCCCCAGCCCGAGCCTCCGAAAAAGGATGGCACCAATGTCAGCTTCTAGTGGAGCGATTGAACGTTTCGACGATAAAGCGCGTCAGACTTTCGAGTCCGCCGGCAGAACCACCGTCTATCGCGGGGAACTGGTTCGCCACCCTGTCTACACCCGCGCCCTGCACTGGACGGTCGCACTCTTCTTCTTTCTTGCGCTCTTCTCCGGCTTCGGCATCTACCTTCCCTGGCTCTTCCGCTGGTTCACGCCCATCTTCGGCGGCGGACAACTCAGCCGCATCATGCACCCCTACTTCGGCGTAGGCTTCGTCTTCTTCTTCGCCCTGCAAGTCCTCAATTGGCTCCAGCCCATGCTTTGGGCGCCCGGCGACACGCGCTGGATGCTCAACATAAAAGCCATCGCGAGCGGCCAAGAAAAAGTGGACCCGCCCGAAACGGGCTTCTTCAACGCAGGACAGAAGGTTATGTTCTGGGAGATCGTGGCCGGCTGCATCGTCTACATCATCACCGGCACCATCCTCTGGGCAGGCGCAAAAACCTTCGGCGGAATCGCCGTAGCCGTCAGCTACGTCCTCCACGACATCTCCGCCCTCATCATGTTAGGCGGAATCTTCATCCACATCTATCAAAGCACATTCGGCGAGCCCGGCACTTTTCAGGCGATGGTTCGCGGCGCCGTCAGCGAAGCCTGGGCGTGGACCTTTCATCCCGCCTGGTACAAACAAGTCACCGGACGCGATCCCGTCCAAGCCTGCGAAGAAGCCCGTCGCGCAATGCTAAGCAACGAACGCAGATAAATCACGCTGCGGCAAATTACAGCCCGTGGAATTAATTAACCGAATTACCTTTGGACCGGCTCCGCCGAAGCCTCCGTTTTCGCGCGCGTGAAACCGAATTCCAGTTTCCATTCCCTGCTCGGATCGCCACTCGGTCCAGGAGCAAATTTCCAATCCCGAGCCGCGTCGACCGCAACCCGCTTGAAATAGGGACTCACCCGCCGGGATTCCGGTTTCGCCTTTTCGACATTGCCGGCAGCGTCCACGATCACTTTCACGCGAACCACAATCTTTCCATGGATCGACCGCCGTCCGCCTGCCGACAAGTCAGGAATCACGCGCCGCACTACCCCTTTTTCGTTCGCTGTGTTCGCAGGAACCGCGCTGGCATCTGGCGCTGCCATACTCGGATTGGACGAAGAAGAGGAGGCAGAGTTTACCGGCGCGGGTTGCGAATTCTCGCCACTCGATGCAGGTTGATTTGGCGCCGACGCCGAACCCGAAGGTTTTGGCCTCGGGATTAATGCGAACGCAACCGCCGCAACCGCCGCCACGGCGACGAGGGCGGACCAAGTCTTGGATATTGTCCTCGAACCGGATGGCGCCACACCAGCAAGCGACATCACCGCCGCCTGCTTGCCGCCCTCGGATACCGTCGAACGAAGCTGCGGCTTTTTCCCTTCAATTAGCAACCCGACGTCAGCAACGGTGCATCGTTGGTCAGGTTCAGTCCGCAAACACTGCCGTGCGATTTCATGAAACGGCTCGGGCACACTTGCGGGAATCGCTGGCGCGTTTCCGCCTGAACGATTCCAAACTGGTGGACGCTGCGTCAGCACTTCGATCAGTGTCATCCCCAAATACCAGACGTCAGAGGCCGCCGAAAGCCTTCCACTCCCCGCCTCGGGAGGATCGTAGTCGCCAGTCAGTTTGGCATTCGATGGTTGATCGCCGTCCGACTTCAGACTGTCGCTCGACAATTTCACGGCGTCGCCAACGGCAAAAATATTGGACGGCTGGATCCTTCCATGTACCATCCCGTGATCGTGCGCAAACTGCAATGCGGCCAGAATCGGAGACAGCATGCCTCGCGTTTCATCCGCCGTCAACGCTCGATCGGGGAGAATCTGCGATAAATTCTCCTCGGCATACTCCTCGATCGCGTAGAGTAATTTTGTGCCGTCCAACTTGCACCGGCCCGACTCGTATATGGCCAGCAGATTAGGATGCATCAACTCGCCCACTGCCCGCCACCGAGTCAATTGATTTTCCGCACCAGCGCTGCGCGGGATCAGCTTGATCGCCGCTTTCTCGGCCGCTCCTTTACCACCCTGGATGACCGTAAGAAATACCGCACTGTGATCGGAGCCGCCTAAGTACGTTTGCAACGGAAATTTCCCGTCGACGACGCGGCCCTCCCATTGCTTCCATGTCTCGCTCATTGGTTCTCGCTCAAAGTGGTGTGCGACCATTCTATGGAACTGGAGGCAGCCGTCAAGCACATCGAACAAGCTATTTCAGCGGAAGGGCGACCACGTTACAAACCAAACTCTTTCGCCCCGTTTTACAATGGTTCTATGGCAGACGTTCCGACAGGAATTCACGGCCAGCGTTACCTCAGCCTGGCGACCTTCCGTAAGAGTGGCGTTGCGGTTTACACGCCGATCTGGTTCGCCGAAGCAAATAAGAAACTTTACTTCATGACCAACAGCAAGTCCGGAAAATGTAAGCGTATTCGCAACAACCCGCAGGTGAAAATCGCTCCATGCACGATTCGTGGAAAGATCACCGGACCCGAATCTGCTGCGACCGTCCGCCTGCTGCACCCCCAGGAGTTTGCCGCTGCACGGCAACTCATCAAGGCCAAGTATTGGCTCGCGCGCTTGCCTCTTCTCTGGCGCAACACCGACGCGTACGCCGAAATCACACCTCTGTGAATCGCGCTTCTTCGGTACAACGTTCCCGGCGTCCCGACTTGGCACTACCTTCTGGAGTGAGGCTACGGAAGTGACGCGCGACATTTACGCTGGCTGCTCGACCCTGTTACCATCGAAGGTTGTTTAGACATCACCCATTTTTACTAATGTAGGCAATAAAAAATTCTATGGAGGCAACATGGCCGTAAAAGTTGGCATTAATGGTTTTGGACGCATCGGACGCAACGTTCTACGCACCGCTCTGCTCGACAAGAACCTCGACTTCGTCGCCGTCAACGATCTCACCGATCCCAAGACACTGGCTCATCTGCTGAAGTACGATTCGATTCTTGGCAACCTCAAAAACGACATCACCGCCGGTCCCGACAGTATTTCGATCGATGGCAAAGTGATCAAAGTTTTCAAAGAAAAAGATCCGTCCCTGCTGCCTTGGGATTCCGTCGGCGCACAGGTGGTCATCGAATCGACCGGCCGGTTTACGGACGCGAACGACGCGAAGAAGCATCTTCGCGGCTCCGTGAAAAAAGTCATCATTTCCGCACCGGCCAAGAACGAAGACATCACTCTCGTGCTCGGCGTCAACGACGAAAAATACGATCCCGCGAAACATCACATCGTTTCGAATGCCTCTTGCACCACGAATTGTCTCGCCCCGATCGCCAAGGTCATCCACGAAAACTTTAAGATTCTCAGTGGCACCATGACTACGATTCACTCGTATACGAACGATCAGGTCATTCTCGATTTCCCGCACAAAGACTTGCGCCGCGCGCGCGCCGCTGCCATCAATATGATTCCGACCACGACCGGAGCGGCCAAAGCACTGAAACTCGTCATCCCCGACCTGGGCGGCAAAATCGACGGATTCTCTATGCGCGTGCCCACGCCGAATGTCTCGGTCGTTGACCTCGTCGCCTTCGTCGAAAAGAAGACGACCAAAGAGGAAGTCAACGCCGCTCTGAAGAAAGCTTCCGAATCCGGCCCGCTGGAAGGCTATCTTGGATACGAGGAGAACGAACTGGTCTCGTCCGATTTCAAAGGCGATTCCCGCTCCTCGATCGTCGACTCTCCGATGACGCTTGTGGTCGGCGGCAACTGCGTGAAGTTGATCTCCTGGTATGACAACGAGTGGGGATACTCCTGCCGCGTCCACGACCTGATCAACCTGATGGCGCGGAAAGGCCTGTAAATCGATGCTCACGTCGGGACGGACACATTCGTCCGTCCCGCGGAGCAAAGCGCCGCCATCTGCGATGACCGGATTTCATCGGCAATAAGACCGCTTCCCTACTGACAAGACGGCAAACGAAAACTCACGGAGACTTCCATGTCCAAACTTTCGATTCGCGATCTCCCGCTCAACGATCGTCGTATCTTCATGCGCGTCGACTTTAACGTTCCCCTCGATGATGGCCGCGTCATGGACGACACACGCATCCGGGAAACTCTTCCGAGCATCGAGTACGCCCTTCGCCATGGCGCACGGCTCATCCTCGCGGCTCACTTGGGACGCCCCAAGGGCAAGGCCAATCCGAAGATGAGTCTCAAGCCCGTCGCCGAGCGTTTGCGTATGTTGCTTGACAAAGAGTTATCACGTGGCGAAAACGTCGGCTTCTGCCCCGAATGTGTCGGCGAAGAGGCTGAGGAAATGGCGATGAAGCTCGAAAAAGGCCAGGCGCTGCTTCTCGAAAACCTTCGTTTCCATCCCGAAGAGGAAAAGAACGACGAGCAGTTTTCTAAGCAACTGGCCAAGCTTGCGGAGTTCTATGTCAACGACGCATTCGGCACCGCTCATCGCGCCCACGCATCGACGGTCGGGATCACGAAGTTCGTGCAAAAATCCGCCGCCGGACTGCTCATGGAGAAAGAATTGCAGTATCTTGGCCGGGCTCTGCAAGATCCCGAGCATCCTTTTGTCGCCATCCTCGGCGGCGCAAAAGTCAGCGATAAAATTGGTGTGATTCAGAACCTGCTGGGCAAGGTCGATGCCCTGATCATCGGCGGAGGCATGGCCTATACGTTTCTAAAGGCGCAAGGGGAATCCGTCGGAAAGAGTCTGGTCGAAGAAGATAAGATCGAACTCGCCCGCGATCTTCTGCAGCAGGCAAAAACGCACAAGCTGAAATTTCTCTTGCCCACCGATCACGTCATCGCTGACCGCTTCGAAGCCAGTGCCACTCCGAAAATAGTCGGCCCGGGTGAGCCGATTCCCGCGAACATGATGGCACTCGATATCGGCCCGCAATCGATCGCCGCATTTTCAGAAGAGATTGAAGGTGCTCGCACCATAATCTGGAACGGGCCCATGGGTGTTTTTGAAATGCCTGCCTTCGCCAAAGGAACATTCAAGATTGCGCACGCGGTAGCCGACAACGCTGCAGCAGTAACCATCGTGGGCGGAGGTGATTCCGTAGCCGCCGTCAAGGCAGCGGGTGTAGCCGACAAAATCAGCCACATCTCCACTGGCGGAGGCGCATCCCTGGAATTTCTGGAAGGCAAGAAGTTGCCGGGGGTCGAGGCGCTGACGGACAAGTAATAGGCTTGGAGTTCCGTTCTCGGGATCGGATTGCTGCCTGCAAGGAACGCGGTTGAAGGCACGCCACCATCCGCCCATGACCCTTAGACCCGTGTCCTATGTCAAACTTCGCAGCCCGAGTGACATTCGCGAACGGTAAGACCCTCGAACTCCACGGTCCGGCCGACATCACGAAGGAGTCAACCGAGGCCATCGTCAATGCCGCTAACTCTTCCCTGCTCGGCGGCGGAGGCGTTGACGGCGCGATCCATCGCGCAGGAGGGCCATCGATCCTGCAAGAATGCCGCCGCATCGTAGACAAGATCGGCTCGCTTTCCGCCGGCAAAGCTGTCCTCACTACCGGCGGGCGATTACCGGCAAAGTACGTGATCCACACCGTCGGCCCAGTCTATCGCCGCGGAGAGCGAAGCAATGCCGCCACTCTCGGCAGTTGCTATCGCGAGTCAATTCGCCTTGCCGACGACCACGGAATCAAATCTTTAGCCTTCCCCTCGATATCCACCGGCGCCTTCGGATATCCTGTTCATGAGGCGGCCACTATCGCCATCCGTGCCGTTAACGAATTCCTGCCATCGTGCGTCCACCTCGAGCACGTACGCTTTGTGCTGTTTGATCTTGCCACTTGCGACGCCTACGTGCGAGCCGCCGAAACACTTTCCCAGCAGCCGTCATCCAACAACGTCATTTTCGAGAAAGGTCGTTCATGAGAAAGAAAGTTATTGCCGCCAATTGGAAGATGTATAAAACCCCCCAACAGGCCAGAGAATTCTTCCGCGATTTCCTGCCATTAGTCCAAGGCCATGACCGCGACGAAATCGTCGTTTGCCCCAATTATCTTTGCCTCGACGCGGCCATCCAATCCGCCAAAGGTTCGCCGGTCGCGATCGGCGCGCAAAACCTTCATTGGGAGAAAGAAGGCGCCTACACCGGTGAAATCTGCACCAGTATGTTGCTGGCGATCGGCGTCACGCACGTCATCATCGGACACTCCGAGCGCCGCCAGTACTTCGGCGAAACCGACGACACGGTCAATCTCAAGCTCAAGGCCGCTCTCGAAGCCGGGCTCATCCCCATCGTTTGCGTCGGGGAAGTCCTCGAAGAACGCGAAGCCAATCTTACCGATGACGTGCTGCGGCGCCAGTGTCTTCGCGCCTTCAACAAAGTTTCGGCGAAGAAAGCGCACAGTCTCGTGGTCGCCTATGAGCCAGTCTGGGCCATCGGCACGGGAAAAACGGCGACTCCGCAGATGGCAGCGGACGCGCACGCCATCATCCGCTCCGAAGCGGCCGAGTCGTTCGGCGAGGATTTTGCAGACAACCTTCGAATCCTCTACGGTGGATCGGTCAAGCCCGAAAACGCTCACACCCTGATGTCGGAAACGGAGATTGATGGCGCACTAGTGGGCGGAGCTTCGCTCGACCCGAAATCCTTCGCAGCCATCGTCAAGTATTAGGGCACCTCAGCGTTGCTTGCTTGTCATTCGTTGCCTGTCGTTCTAAAGAGCACGAGTGACCTGCATTTCTGCTGGAGCAAACCTGGGCGGTTCCCAACTTGGGAACGCCCAGTCTCGTATCGCGCTTAATTCAGCCTCACGCCTCTGATTTCTATTCCCCACCTTGGGTGAATGGTGTAGCATCTTGCGAACCTCTAGCAAATTGAAGAGCAGCTGTCGCGAGGGCCGATCGTAATCGTGCATCTTAACTAAACATGCAAATACTGGCGCGGCCAGCGGTTTCCCATTCCAAGTTCGCAGGTTGTCTAAAGAGCAAATGGTGCATGGTGCTTGTGGCGTTGGCCCTCCGCCTCGCCGTAGTCGGCTTTCTGTACCCTGATCAGATGGACCCCAGCCGCAATCACTGGCATTTTGCTTTTGAGAACGGCAAAGTGGCGTATTCGATCGTTCAAGGTCACGGCTTGGGTAGTCCGCTCTTTGAAGACACAGGCCTTTCCGCTTGGCAGACTCCCATTTATCCCTACCTGATCGCCGGCGTTTTCAAGATTTTTGGAACCTACAGCAAAGCCTCCGCCATATTCTTACTCTCTCTGCAATCGCTGTTTTCGGCCTTAACGTGCATTCCTGTATTTTTCGTCGCCTCGGAGATATTTCGTGACAATTTAGCGCTAATTTCCGGATGGGTCTGGGCTCTTTTTCCCCTCGGAATCTACTGGCCCGCGGAACGCATCTGGCCCACTTGGCTCGCAACGCTCTTGATTACGATCTTATTTTGGATAACCTTACGTTTTGAGCGCGCATCGCCAACGCGGACAAGAACCTCGATCTGGAAGTGGACTGGCTACGGATTTCTCTGGGGTTTCACCGCCCTCACCGAACCCGTCGTGCTTACGGTATTGCCGATCATGCTCGGCTGGATCGGCATTCGTCGTTTGCAACACCGCGAGCGCTGGTTCATGCCCCTCACGGTCGCTTCGCTCGCGTTCATTCTTTTTGTCAGTCCGTGGTTCGTTCGCAACTATGAGATCTTCCATCGCTTCATTCCCTTTCGCGATTCCATGGGACTGGAAATGCTGCTCGGCAACAATGGCGACACTTCCTATTGGCTCTCCGCTTCGACCGGCTCGGCGCTGACTCATAAGATTGGTCCCTGGCAAAACGACACGGAATGGCAACACTTTAAGCAGGTTGGCGAACTGCCTTATATGGAAGCGTGCAGGCAGAAAGCGAACGCCTTCATTCACAACCATCCGCGCTGGTACGCGATTGTCACGATGCGCCGTTTCGTCTTTATATGGACCCATTTTTGGAGCTTCAGCCCCTACTACCTCGCCCAAGAACCTGATGATCCGATCAACGTCGCCTTCAGCACGCTCTTTACCGCCTTGACCTTAGTCGGCCTCTGGCGAACGCTTCGGCAAAACAAGGCTGTGGGTGTTCTTTATGCTCTAGTTTTGTTGTTTTTTCCTGTGGTCTTTTATTTCACTCACGTCGAGGTGTATTTCCGCCGTCAAATCGATCCCCTCATGGTGGTTCTGGCCGTGTATGGCGTCATGGGCTTCCGTCGACCAAAAGAAATACTGGCCGAAGAAATGCGCGAAGAGGATCTGGAACCTGTCTTGACCACGTGACCATTTCGATGAACACTCCAAAGTATGCTTCGCAGCCCTGTTATCATTGAGCATAAGCGAAAATAAGCGCAGCGCAAATTGGAGCAGCGATGAAATTTGGCGTCATCATCTTCCCTGGATCGAACTGCGATCACGACGCTTTTTGGACAGTCGAGAGCGTCGTTAAACAGAAGGCAACGTTCCTTTGGCACGACTCGCATGACCTGCAAAATTGCGATGCCATCATCGTTCCCGGAGGTTTTGCCTTCGGCGACTACCTTCGCACCGGTGCCATTGCCAAGTTCTCACTCGTGATGGAATCAGTCCGCAAGTTTGCCGACAACGGAGGGCTCGTTCTCGGCATCTGCAACGGGTTTCAAATCCTGTGCGAAGCGGGATTGCTGCCTGGCGCTCTGATGCGCAATGTCGGATTGAAATACGTTTGCAAGCCGGTTCAGGTTCGGGTGGAAAATAACCAAACGCCCTTCACGAACGCCTGCGCCAAAGGCGAGGTCCTCACCATCCCCATCGGCCACATGGAAGGCAATTATTTCTGCGACGATTCGACTCTTGCCGAGTTGCAGCGTGACCATCGCATCGTCTTCCGGTACAGCAATGCCGAAGGAGAAATCACGCCAGAAGCCAATCCTAACGGCTCTCTCGACAATATTGCGGGTGTCTGCAGTCCGGGTCGAAACGTACTCGGCATGATGCCGCATCCTGAGCGCTCCGCCGAAGCGGAACTCGGCGGCGTGGATGGTTTCAAGATCTTCGAGTCAATCGTCGGCGCGATGGCGGAAAAGTAGTCTTCGCAGCACTGAACTCCTTTTCCTGACACCTGCGATTGCTCTAGTAGGCCCAACGCAGCAGCGTGGCTCCAGCTGTGAATCCCGCGCCCACTGCGGCCAGCAGCACTAGACTTCCCTTCTTCAATTTGCCTTCCTGCCGCGCCGTCTCCATCGCCAGAGGGATGGTTGCGCCAGTCGTGTTTCCGTAGCGATCGATATTGATAATGATGCTTTCGGGACGCAACTTCACGCGGTCAGCCGTTGCGTTAATGATGCGGAGATTGGCCTGGTGCGGGATGAAGAGATCGATGTCACTTCCAGTCAGGCCATTGCGTTTTAGAATTTCGTCGCAGACTTCCGCCATTTTTCGCACGGCATACTTGAATACGGCCTGGCCGTCCTGATGAACGTAATGCATCTTTTTGTCTACCGTTTCATGCGACGAAGGATGCAAACTGCCGCCGCCCGGCATGTAGAGAGACACTCCACCTGCTCCGTCGACTTCGTGCAGGAAGTCGATCAATCCAAATGCTTCTTGGTTGTACGCTTTGTCGAATTCTTCGCCGGTTGGCTCGATGATCACGGCGCCTGCTCCATCTCCAAAGATGACGCACGTAGCACGATCGGTGTAGTCGATGATGGACGACATCACGTCGGCGCCGATGACCATGACCTTCTTGTGCGCGCCGCTCTGCACGAATTGCGCGCCGACTTGCAGGGCGTACACAAATTGCGAACATCCTGCCGAGAGATCGAATCCCCAGACTTTTTGCGCGCCGATCTTGTGTTGGACGAGACAGGCCGTCGCTGGAAACAGCATGTCGGGCGTAACCGTCGCGACAATGATGGCGTCGAGATCGCTGGCGGGGATTCCACGCTCGGCGAGAGCTCTCCTGGCGGCTTCGGCAGCCAGATCGCTCGTTGCCACACCTTTGTCGACAATATGACGTTCGCGAATTCCGACGCGGCTCATGATCCATTCGTCGTTGGTATCGACCATTTTTTCGAGGTCGGCGTTGGTCAGAAGGCGGGGTGGAACGTAGGTACCGAGAGCGCTGATCTTAACGCGCTGAAGTTGGCTCAATGAGTTCTCCTGAATACAAGTTGCGCTATGACGTGAACTGACTATTTTGAACGATGAGCGCTGGAAAGTCTAACCGCGAGAAGGGAGACGCCAGTCCCGCAGCGGCTAAAGCCGCGACGATTTTGCGTTCACTTGCGGCACAGCTGAAGCTTCGCCCTTTCAAAACAAATTCAAACCGAGCCACTGCGAAACAGAGTTCTTTGAGACCTACTTCAACTTCGCGGCGAGATCGCCGAATAGGGGCAAATCAAAACGCTCACCTTGCCAAGCTTTGAGCGATAGAACAATCCACAGAAACAACATGGCGAGGGTGGCAAGAATTCCGAAGAGCAGAAAGGCCATTGCGGCAGCGACGTTGGAGAGCAGGAGCGCGATCGCGGTCAAAACAAAAAAAACTCCCCAAAGCAATATGCTTTGCCAGGCGTGAAAGCGGACGAAACGATTCTTGCGAAATGCCGGCAGCAACAGGATCACTCCGCCTGCGAAAAAAGTGAGATAGGCAAGAGCCGCGGCCGCGCGCTCAGCGGGAGGAATGGGCTCCATCGACCATCCGCATCCCGGACAGAACGCCACATTCGAGGCGATCCTGGTGCCGCAGTGGGGACACTTTACTTCCGTCCGCGCAGCGTTTTCTGCTTCATGCGAAGCGTTTGATGATCCGCTGTCGGGAGGGTCGGCTGGACTAGACAATTCGGCGTCCATTCGTCTTCTTCGTATTGCGGCATTCTTCGCAAACGCCGTAAATCTGAAAGGTGTGGCGTGTCGTAACGTAATGATGCTTGCGGCCGATTTCCTGTTCGATCTCTCCGACTTTCTCGGAGAAAAACTCGACCGACGCACCGCATTCGGTGCAGACCATGTGGTGATGATTCCGGCGGTTGTATTGATGCTCGTAGCGGGCGATGCCGTCGTGGAAGGCGACCTCGCTGGCCAGTCCGCATCCGGCGAGAAGTTTCAGAGTTCGGTAGACGGTGGTGAAACCGATGCGCGGATCGGTCTTCTTGACCAGGCGATGCAGTTCGTCGATGGAGAGGTGTTCGCGGGTTTCGAGGAACGTTCGGAGAATGGCGTTGCGCTGTCCAGTCTGTTTGAGGCCGACGCGACGAAGATGCTGCAGAAAAATTCCTTCTGCTTCGCGCATATTTTCGCGCGAGATCGTCGTCTGATCGTCGATACGCTTCTGCAACATTGGGACCGGTCCGGACTCCCTGCGATGATAATGCGCGCGAAGGGTTCGAGCCCATGATACTTGGCGCGTTTCGGTTACGCCAACCGGAGTGTCCCCGGCTGCAGGTCCGAGTTTCATTCCGGTTTTCGGCACTGTTTACTACCTGATACCCCCACCCCCCTCCCCCCCGGTCTTCTGGAATCATCGGTTTAGGAGGAATTTTGTGGTTTGGTCTTTGAATCCAAAGGACTTATATCAAAGTATTCTGAAATAAAGACTTAGGCCTATTACCGACTAACTGACGGACGGAGAGACCTTCTTACATGTTAGTTTGGCCTCAACCCCGCAATACCTGCAATCCAACCGTGGCCCAACGCGACCCTTAAGTCAAAACAAATCAGTCAAACATGATTCGTCGCTTCGAATTCGGAACGGAAGAGTAGGGCGGTGCGAGCCCCCAAACCTTCGCAAGAAACGCGAATGTATGGGACATCGTCATTACTCGGCGCTCTGCGGTTGTCATCGACAACCTGCGCCCCTACAATTCTTGAGTAATGTCTTCTGCCACGTCTCTTCCAGAAATTCCGCGGGTGCAGGTGCGGCGGCATCCGGCAGTACGAATCTTTTACTACGTTGTTTGCGTCGTGCTGGTGGCGCTGATTGCCGGCTTGTGGTGGCTGTACTTCATCGCCCACTCGGCATTGC
>Ga0302320_10006028_pt1 | contig 27026 bp, 21 predicted proteins | sample Bog_T0_3_FD_202130 | JGI IMG/M metagenome (GOLD analysis project Ga0302320, IMG submission 202130) | Peat permafrost microbial communities from Stordalen Mire near Abisko, Sweden - Bog_T0_3 | ecosystem: Environmental > Terrestrial > Soil > Wetlands > Peat | place: Sweden: Abisko, Stordalen Mire...
AGCCGCGACCACCGCCTGAAACCGGGGTGGCGCACAAAGGAAAGCAATGGCAAAAGCCAAGAGTAAATCGAAGATCATCATAATTACAACCGTCGTCGCCGCCGGCATCGGGGTGGCTGTTTTTGCGGCGATGAGAAAAAGCGACCCGCCGGTGGCGGTCGAGACGGAGAAAGTGGCACGCCGCGATCTGGTCGAGACCGTAGTGGCCAACGGGAAGATTGAGCCGGTTGTGCAGGTGAAGATCAGCCCGGAAGTCAGCGGCGAAATCACGCAACTGGCGGTCAAGGAGGGGCAGCGGATCAGCAAGGGCGACCTGTTGGTGAAGATCAAGCCGGACAATTATCTGGCGGCCAGCAATTCAGCGGCGGCCAGCTACCATCTTTCGATGGCCAATAAGAGCACGGCGGCGGCGAATTTGGAGAAGGCGCGGCTGGATTATGAACGCAGTACCGGACTTTATCAGGCCAAACTGATTTCCGGGGCGGATTATCTGACGGCCAAGACGACCTACGAAGTGGCGAAGACCACGCTGGACGGGTCGGCGGAATCGGTGGCGATGGCAGAGGCGTCCTTGCAAACCGCCACAGCCGATCTTTCCAAGACCACGATATATTCCCCCTTGGACGGGACGGTGAGCAAACTCAATTCCCAACTCGGCGAGCGCGTGGTCGGCACGGCGATGATGGCAGGCACGGAGATCATGACCATCGCCGATTTGAACACGATGGAAGCGCGGGTGGATGTGGGCGAGGTGGACGTGGTGCTGGCCGCCGTCGGGCAGAAGGCGCGGCTGGAGGTGGACTCGTTCAAGGACAAGAAATTCAACGGGGTCGTTACCGACGTAGCCAATTCGGCCAATAACAACGATACCAGTTCCACCGTCTCTTCCAGTTCGACAGACGCGACGAAATTCCAGGTGAAAATTCGCGTTACGGAAAAGGACGCGTTTTTGCCGGGGATGTCGGTGACGGCTTACCTTGAAACCCGTTCGCGGAGCAATGCGCTGTGCGTCCCGATTCAGAGTGTCACCATACGGGTGCCGACCAATTCCGCGGGGACCAATTTGACGGGCAGCGCGACGGTCGCCGGGAGCGGGAACACGAATAAAATCGGCGAGGGGTCCAAACCGGCGGACATCGTTTTCGTGGTGGAAGGGGATCACGTCAAGGCGGTGCAGGTGAAGTACGGCATCAGCGATGACAATTACACGGAAATCACGGACGGGTTGAAAGAGGGGCAGGAAGTGGTTTCGGGCGGACCCAAGGCCATCAACCGCGATTTGGAAGACGGGGGCAAGGTGGTGACGGGCGCCGCCGCCGCGCAAATCAAACCCAAGGCAGCAGCGAACTGACACCCGACCTGGTGTGAGGCAAGACTCCTGGAGAATTGTGAGCCTGATCCGACTGCAAAACGTCACGCGCCTCTACCAAATGGGCGCGGAGACCATCCATGCCCTGCGGGGTGTTTCGCTGGAAGTGGAACGGGGGGAATATGTGGCGATCATGGGACCGTCGGGATCGGGGAAATCAACCTTGATGAACCTGCTGGGATGCCTGGACACGGCGACCTCGGGACTTTATGAGCTGAACGGGACCAATGTCAGCGAGTTGGATGACAACCAACTTGCGGAAATCCGGAACCGGGAAATTGGTTTTGTTTTTCAGACGTTCAACTTGCTGCCGCGGGCTAATGCGCTGAGGAATGTGGAACTGCCGCTGATTTACTCGGGGCTGCCCGCCGGGGAGCGGCTGGAGCGGGCGCGGGAAGTGCTGGCGAGCGTCGGCCTGGGCGACCGGATGCACCACCGGCCCAATGAGATGTCAGGCGGCCAGAGGCAGCGTGTGGCCATCGCGCGCGCGTTGGTCAACAGGCCCTCGATCGTGCTGGCCGACGAGCCAACCGGGAACCTCGATTCCAAAACGGGCGACGAAATCATGGCCTTGCTCGATGTTCTTTCCGGCAAGGGCAACACCATATTCCTCGTCACGCACGAAGAAGACGTGGCGCGGCGCGCGCGGCGCGTCATCCGCATCCGGGACGGACTGATTGCCAGCGACGACGCGGTCAGGAAAGCAGGGGCGGCGGCGTGAACATCTTTACCGAAATCAAGGAGGGACTGTTCATCGCGTGGGAGGCGATAGTGGCCAACAAAATGCGGGCGGCGCTTACGACGCTGGGGATCATCGTCGGCATTGTCAGTGTCACCTTGATGGGCGCGGCCATTGACGGCCTGAACCGCTCGTTTCACGAAAGCGTTTCCATGATGGGTGCCGATGTGCTGTTTGCCGGCCGGATGAGCTGGTTTATCAATAGCATGGACGATTGGATCAAACAGTCCAAGCGGCGGGTCATCACCTACGATCAGGTCAAGGCGGTCGAAAAGCAGTTGACTCTGGCAGGCGCAGTCGCGCCGGTAGTGCAGACGACGCTGTCGGTGCGCTACAACAACCGGAACGCGGACGGGGTGATGGTCTTTGGCACGACCGAGCAGTTTCAGGCGACCGGAGGTTTGGATGTGGCCCAGGGCCGTTTCCTGAGCGTGGGGGATGCCGCCGGCGGGCGTCCGGTCTGTGTCATCGGCAACGATGTTGCGACCAATCTTTTCGGGCGGGAATCGCCGCTGGGCAAAAGAATCCGGGTCGGCTCGATTTGGCTGGAAGTGGTCGGCGTGCTGGAGAAGCGGGGAAGCTTCATGGGTATGGCGAGCATGGACGAGCAGGCCATCGTGCCGATCCAGCAGTTTCTGATTGGCTACGGGCGCAACCCGGACTTTCAAATCCATGTCAAGGCCCGGGATCTGACCCGGCTGGAGGATGCCAAGGAGGAATTGCGCTCGGCGCTGCGGAAGGTTCGGCATATCGCCCCCGGCGAACCGGACGATTTCGCAATTGGGCAGCAGGAACAGGTGATACAAATGTTCAACCGTCTGGCCGGGACGATCGCGGCGGTGGGGCTGGCGGTGACGGGGTTGTCGCTGTTTGTGGGGGGAATTGGAATTATGAACATTATGTTTGTGTCGGTGGCGGAGCGGACACGCGAAATTGGGGTGCGCAAAGCCATAGGGGCCAGGCGGCGCACGATCTTGCTGCAGTTCTTGATGGAGGCGGCGGGCATCTGCCTGCTGGGCGGCCTGACGGGTCTGGGCATCGCTTATGGCCTGACGCTGCTTATGTCCAAGTTCTTTCCCGCCTCGCTTTCCCTGCCGGTGACAGTGCTGGCGCTGGGGGTATCATTATTGACGGGGGTGGTATCCGGTTTTCTGCCGGCTTGGCGGGCGGCGCGGATGGACCCGGTGGAGGCGCTCAGAAATGAATAGTGACGGAAGAAGTTATGAGATGGGAGTCGTGATTTATGAGTTATGAAAAGCGCAATTCGCTGGTTGCGATTCCGCGGCTTGTTGCGGCGGAGGTCAAGGACAGCTTCCTCATGGCGATGGCGGCGCTGGTCGCGCACAAGCTGCGCTCGGCGCTGACGCTTATCGGGGTCGTCGTCGGGGTATTCTCGATCATTGTCGTCATGACCGCCATGCGGGCGATGGAGAACAATATCGAGCACAACCTGGCGCAATTGGGGAGTGATACTTTTGTGGTCTCCAAATGGCCCAGATTACATTTTGAAAGGCCAACCGGCAGCGAGGCGTATTTAAGGCGCAAGAACATCACCCTCGAGCAGGGCCTGGGGCTGATCCGCCGGACGACCCTTCCGCGCAGCATCGGCCTGGAGCAGGCGATTGCCAGCGGCAACTTGACCTCGCGCTATTCCCAGGGTCCTCCCAATGTCCGGCTTCTCGGCGACACGCCGGGCAGTTTCCCGGCCCAGAACTGGACGATTGAAGAGGGACGCGCGCTGGTGGATTCGGACGTGGACGGCCAGCGGGATGTCTGCGTGCTGGGCAACGCCCTGGCCCTGCAGTTGTTCCCCCACGGCTCCGCCATTGGCGAAGCCGTCAATTACCAGGGAATCAAATATACGGTTGTCGGCGTGCTCGAATCCCAGGGCGCCATGCAGGGAGGCATGCAGGACAACTTTGCCATTATTCCCATCTCGACGGGACTGGCGCGCTACTTTCTCAAACAACAGATCAACCTCAACATCCTGGTCCAGTCGGCCAGCCAGGCGGACTATGAGGAGACGGCAGACCAGGTGCGGGGAATCCTGCGGGTCTTGCGCAAGGTCCCGCCCGGCCAGGACGATGATTTTGAAATCTTCTCCAACGATTCGGTGATGAGCCAGATCCAGTCATTTACCTTCAAAGTCCGGCTGGGAGTGAGCCTGATCAGTTCGGTCGCCCTGCTGGCGGCCGGCATAGGGATCATGAACATCATGCTGGTGTCCGTGACCGAACGGACTCGGGAGATAGGTATCCGCCGCGCGGTCGGGGCGAAGAAGCGCAACATCATGGCGCAATTCATCCTGGAAGCCATCGTGCTGTGCGAAGTGGGCGGTGTGATTGGGGTGGGCCTGGGCATCGGCGGTGGCGACGCGGCGGCCAAGGTGCTGAAGCTGGCTCCCGTCATCCCGGTGGACTGGGCGCTGATAGGACTGGGAATCTGCTCGCTGGTCGGCATTATTTTTGGCACGTATCCGGCGTACAAGGCCGCCAACCTGGACCCGATAGAATCCTTGCGCTACGAATAGGCAAACCTTTAATTATCAAAACCATGAGACTGAACCGCATCTCCGCATCCGCCGCAACATTCCGTGCGGCCCTTCCATCGCTGGTCCTGGCCGCGCTATTCCTTTGGCCATCCGCGCCGTCCCAAGCCCAACAGCTCGCGCCGGAGCCGCCCGCGGCGGGGGTGAAAACGCGGATGATGACTCTTGACGAGGCGGTGCAAATGGCGTTGACAAACAACCTGGACATCCAGATCAGCAAATACACGCCGATTGTTGACCAATTTACGTTGAACGGGCTTTATTCCGCCTACGATCCCGCCTTGAGCCTCAGCGCCAGCCGGACCTACACCTCGCAGCCGTCGGAACCTTTCATGGGATTTTCCTTCCCGGCCAGCGTGACGGTTGACCGGAGCTACTCGCCGGGCCTGTCGGGCGAACTGCCCTTCGGTTTGACTTACGATTTGACAATGCCTATAACCGACCAGACCTATCCCAACAGTCTGTACACCACCAGCCCGGAGCTGACCCTCAAACAGCCGATCCTGAAGAATTTTCTGATTGACAGCCCGCGCTATCAGATCCGCCTTTCGCGGCAGACTCTGCGGAGCGATCAACAGGGCTTGCGCCTTCAGATGGAGACCTCCATCAACAGCGTCAAGACGGCTTATTTCAATCTGATCGCCGCGCGGGAAAGTGTGGAAGTCCAGCGCGCCGCCGTCACCAACGCGCACCAATTGGTGACGGAAAACACGCGGAAGGTGGAATTGGGCGCGCTGGCGCCGCTGGACCAACGCCAGGCCGAATCGCAGGAAGCCAGCAGCCGGGCCGACCTTCTGGCCGCCGAACTGACGCAGGCGGTGCAGGAAAACGCGTTGAAGGTCCTTCTTGTTCCCACGCAACTCGACGCATGGCGCGATGTCTCGCCGGTGCCGGCCGAAACCCTTCTAGCGGTTCCGGCGAATCCCGACTTGTCCGAATGCCTGCGGCAGGCGATTGAATCCCGGCCGGAAATGCTCCAGGCCAAAATCGCGGCGGACAAGCAGCACCTGGCGATCGAGTACACGAAGAACCAGCTTTACCCTGAAATAGACTTGACTGGCAGTTACGGCCGCAACGGGGGCGGCAGCCAGTTCGATTCCGCGCTGGACAACATCCGCACGGGAGCCGATCCGGCTTATTCCTACGGCGTAACCATCACCTTTCCCCTCGGAAACACCTCCGCGCGCAACGCCTACAAGTCCGCCAAGGCGAGCCTGGAGCAGGCGCTGCTGCAAATCAAGAAAGTCGAAACCACCATCGTCGCGGCCGTGGACAATGATGTGAAGACCGTGCGTTCCGATTTGCTGCGCGTGGACGCGACGCGCAAGGCGAGCGAATACGCCGAGGACGCGCTTCGGGCGGGGCAGGCCCGGTTGCTGGCCGGTTCGACGACCAGCTTTGAGGTCCTCCAGCTACAAAGCAACCTGACCACCGCGCGCTCGGCAGAAATCCGGGCGCTGGCGGACTACAACATCGCCCTCGAACAATTGGCGCTGGACGAAGGGATCACTTTGGAACACAGCAAGATTGATTTGAGAATACCGTGATGCGGCCAGTTGGGGTTTGGGGTTTGAGATTTGGTTATTGAGATGCCGCATCCCACCTTTGTCGAGCCTGCCTTTTCCCCCGGCGGGGAGAACAAAATAATAATCAAAACCACTCCCCGAGGAAAGAGGATCGCGACAGAAAATTCCGATAAGGCTGAGATTCACCGCTCTTGGTATGCTTGTTTTGAATTTATTTTACCCGCATTGAAAGGCGCAATGCGGGTAGAATAAATTCGGATTTGTCAAATGTCGAGAAAAAATGGATTTGGGGACGGCTCTGGGGGTCTCTAAGCTTTGTCGGGCTTTCCTTCTGGCGCGACGGTCTCTTCGCGCGACCCAGGTGAGATGCGCCCTTATTGAGAATTGGCCGCTGGTAATTTGAAATAGCTTTCCGGCGGCCCGAGGTAACTCGTTTTCAAGCCGCCCAGGTCCACCACCAGTTTCTGCAGGACGACGCCCGGGTCCACCATCCAGAGTTTCAGGGTATGGTAGCCGGGCGCAGCAAGCGTAAATTTAGTTTTGACCGTGCGCGCATTGTTCTTGACGGATTCCTCCCAGTCGCGGTTGCCGTTCTGCGCGTTGAAGTTCGCGGGAACGAGGGAAACCGTTCGGGGCGGCGCGTCGTCAAAGGAGATGGCGAGACGAAGCCCGCGACCGGGGACGAAATTCAAGGTTGGCGATGTAACGGCGGAGACCTCTGCCTCGCCGTTGGTGAACAGATACATTTTGTATTCCAGACAGGGGGAATCCTTCCCTGGCACGGCCTCCGGCGCATCGAGCGGGCCGTCCGCCCTCATCCCGGAGAGGGTGCGTCCGTAATCTTCAATCCTGATCCAGCGGCTCGTCCCGGCGTCAATCGCCCTGGTGAAATGTTCCGGTTCAATGGAAACGACACCCTCGCCTTCAACGAAACCTTGCAGGGAATCGCGAGTCACCTCCACGGGGTTGAAGGCCGACACTTTCACATCGAAGTTGCCGGCCGCTTGCGCATCAACAGCATCAGTGACGGTCCTGGCGACCTTCACCGTGCCGGTCGCCAAGCCCGAGGGCGCCTTGCTCCAATCCACCCTGATCCAGAGACGCTTGTCCTTTTCGACCTTGCCGCTTGATTCGCTGACCGTGATCCAGGGTTCGGTGGCGGAGGCTTCGAAGCCAAAGGGTGTCTTGCCCTTGTTGAAAACATCCACGTAATGGCGCTGGCGGTTGAAAGAGTCGAATTGCGCCAGGGCGTCGCCGGAGCCTTCCACAGCAATACCCATCCCCGGTTCCTCCGCCACTTGCGTCGAGGCAAGCCGAATGGCGCCCAGATTGTTTCCGTTCCGCGGTTCCGACCAGCTTGTATATCCGATGAACGGCTGGTCCATGAAGTGATCCCATTTGCCGTTGGCGAAGGTGTGGTTGAAGTAAGCCATGAGATTGGTTTCCTCCTGGAAAAGCGCCCGGCACTCCGCAGCCTTGTCATAGGCACTGGCGCGGCCCTGGCGGGCGAAAACGGCATTCTGGTTGGCGGCGACGTACATTTGATTCAGGATCGCGCAGGCTTTGATGGGGAAAAGCACCAGTTCGTAAAAAGCGTCCTGTTTTTCCGGCGGCAGTTGGCGGGAAATCTCCTCGGCCTTATTGCTGATCGCCTGGAAGTCCGAGACGATGCGCTCGGCTTCCCCGTAGTGATCGAGGCTGTAAGTGCCCGCCTCGAGCAACTCCGGTTTGCGACGCCCATTGTATTTGGTGTATTTCGCCAGAATATCCGCAATGTCGGCGGCTTTGTCGGAACCGAATTCGCGCGCCGCCCACAGGCGGGTGAATTCGTTGACATTGGAGTTGGTCCACCTGTTGGCATCCCATCCCAGGCTGAAAAGGTACTCCAGCGGCAGCTCGTAGCCTTTGAAGTGGCCCACGTTGACAATCCAAATGCGATCCGCGCCATATTGTTTGGCCAGCGACATCTGGTCCCATATCTTCGCAATCGGGCTGGTGTTGATCCACTGGTAACTGCGCGGGCCGCCGTGGTAATCGAAGTGATAATAGATTCCCGCGCCGCCGGGGCGTTTGCGTTCATCAGCCGTAGGCAGTCGGCGGACGTCGCCCCAATTGTCGTCGGCCCAGAGCATCGTGATATCCTCCGGCACTTGCAGGCCCTGGTTGTAGAAATCTTGCACTTCCTTGTAAAGGCACCAAGCCTGCGGCACCTTCGTCAAATCCGCATTAACTTCCTCAGCGAGGATTTTCCGCTGCACGTTGACGATCTCCCCGGTCAGGTCCTTGCCAATGGGCGCGCCGCTGTCATTTTCCGCGCGCAGGCCCATGGTGAAGATGCTCTCAAAATCCTTGTTGCGCCGGACCCCTTCCCGCCAGAATTGCTGGAGCACGGGTTGTTGCGCGGCTGTGGAATAGTTCCAATTGCCAACGGCCCTTCCGTAATTGGCGCCCCAGTCCCATTCCTTTTGCGCGCGGAGCATCGGCTCCTGATGGCTGGTGCCCATGACGACGCCGTATTCGTCCGCCAGCCGGGCGTTTTCAGGATCGTCTTCATTGAAGCGGTTGTTCCACATGGCGGGCCAGAGGTAGTTGCCTCTAAGACGCAAAATCAGCTCGAACAGATTGGTGTAAAAGCCGCGCCCGTAATTGGCCGTCGCCGCGCCGCCGCGCACCGCAACCGTGCCGTATTTCTCCCGTACCCATCCGGTCAGGTCAGGACTTTCATCATTCAGAAAAAGGCCCCGATACTTGACAGACGGCGGCCCTTGCACAATCCGGCCCGCCTTCACAAACAGGGCGTCCTTGTGCTCCACCGGCACGTCCGCCCACCAGTACCAGGGCGAGACGCCGATTTGTTCGCAAAGCTCATAAATGCCGAAAATGGTCCCGCGTTTATCGCTCCCGGCAATCACCAGCGCGCCACCGCTGAGGTTGGCGGCCGCATCTGGCACGACCTGGATGAGAAACGACTCCCATTGGCCCTTGATGCCGGAGACATCAATCTTGTGGTCGCTGATCAACCTGTCAATTATAGCATTTTTGCCAATCGTGCCGACGATGATGGCCCTCGACACCCACGCGCGCTCCGGGAAGCCCGAGTCCGGCGCCACGCCGGTTACGCGCGCCACATCCTTCCGCAGATCTTCGGCCGCCCGCAGGACGCCGGGGAAATCCGTGGAATCCACCATGAGAGTCGCCTGGCGGTGATCCTGGACGATGGCGAAACTGTCCTTGGTATTGTTGGTTTCGACAAACGGCGCAAGTCCGAGGGCAAAGCCCCTGGGAAGAAATGAGCAGACACAAAGTCCGATCAGCGGGAAGCACAGGCGGTTTTTCATATCAAATCATTCCTTGTCAATAAATTTCAGCGCGGCGCGCATATAGCCCAGAGCGAAGGCCATGCCTGCGTGCCACGGCGCGCCGCACGACATTTGCGGCGTGTGATCGGGAATCAACACCCCGCCGTACTGGTTCTTCTTAAGAATGCGCAACACGCGCAACATATCCACGTCGCCGTCATCTATAAAGGTCTCGCGATAGAAGGGCACTTTGCCGGTAACGTTTCGAAAATGGACGTAGGCAATGCGCCCTTGGCGGCTGTAAGACTCGACCGCTTCGTAAAGGCCGCCCTCCGTCATTTCCGCCAGCGATCCCAGGCAAAACTCCAGCGCGTTCGCCGGACTGGGCGACAGATCAAGCAACCGTTGATAGAGCCGCGGCTGATACACCAGCCGGGGCTGCCCGCGCATCGTGGGCAATGGAGGATCATCGGGATGAGCCGCCAGTCGGACGCCGGCTTCCTCCGCCACAGGAACAATTTCGCGCAAAAATTCGCCAACCCTGCCCCAAAGCTCCTCATGGGTGATCGGCGGCACAGAGCCTTTGGGCGCGTCCGGATCATAAACCATGTTCCAAACCATGCCGTTCGGCATCGGCGTATCCAGCGGCCCTTCCATGCCCACCGATTCCGCGCCGCCCCGCGCATAAGGAGCGTGGGTGCGTCCGCAAACCCCGGCGATGCTGAAATTGTAGCCCATGACCGGAATGCCCGCCTGGCCGAGCCGGCGGATAATCGTCTTGACGCCCTCCATCTGCTGCCGCTTCTTCGGCCCGTCCAGCAAAATGTCGTGCCAGTGCGCGGGATCGAAATTCTCAATGGCCTCCAACTCCAAGCCGGCCGCGTTAATATCCCGGCGCAGATCCACCAATTCCTCCAGCGGCCAGAGCGCATTGGGATCGCCTGCCAGCCCCCACCCCTGTTCCGTGCCAGTCGGCTGATTATCGCGCGGATTGCCCGCCCCGCCTTTGAAATAATCCACCAGATGCGCCACGATATGCGTCGCCCCCGCCTGTCGCGCGAACTGAAAATTCTCGCGCGTCAGCGCATGACGGTACAAGCCAAGTCCGAGTTTCATTCGAATCAGAAAATATGTCGCAAATAAAGATGCGTGTGAGCCAGCGGCATTACAAGAGCGAACACTGTACTTCCTCCGGGTGCAACTTGCCTTTGTCGAGCCCGCCTTTTCGCCCGGCGCGGAGGGCAAAATAGCAATAATCAAAACCACACCCCGAGGAAAGAGGATCGCGACAGAAAATCCTTATAAAGGTGAGATAGACCGTTCCCGGTATGCTCGCAATAAATTTATTCTACCCGCATTGAAAGCCGCAATGCGGGTAGAATAAATTCGGATTTGTCCAATGTCGAGCAAAAAATGGACTTTGGAGCGGCTCTGGGGGGCTCACAGCTTTCACGAGCTTTCCTTCTGGCTCGACGGTCTCTTGCGGCGACAAAGCTGAGATGCGCCCACTTCCTCCCTCCGCGCCTCACCGGGTATATCAAATTCGAATGATGCTTTTTCAGTCAGGCATCAACCTCAAGGGAAAGACCTGTTTCGGCCAGCAATTGTTTCCAAGTCGCGGCTGGTTCCTAACACGAATAGGAGCGGCTTGCCAAGCACCGACTGGACAAAATGGCTGTTGCGGGCCTTCTGCGAGAATTCCTCGGGGCTGTAGAGGCTGGGGTTTATCTGCCGCCGCAATGTCCCGGTGGCCTTTTCAAGCAGAGGGGACAATTCGATCATTCTGACAGAACCGATGATGAGCACATCAATGTCGCTGCCCGAGGTCTCCGTTCCGCTGGCAATCGAGCCATAAACAGCCGCCACTTTGATCTTCGAGGCCAATGGGGTGAGTTCGTCACGAAGGACATCCACCAATCCGGCTGTTTTGATCAACAGGGTGCGGAGTTCGGGGAAAACAGGGCATTCCTCGTTGGCTTGAAAATAGGCGCGGTTTCCGCTCCTGGTCATTTTCAGGATGCCCGCCTTCGTATATTTGGCCAAATCACGCTGCAACGTGGAGGGCCTGACGCCAAGATGGTTCGCCAGTTCCGTCGCGTAAACGGGCCGATGCGAATTCAAGAGCAAGGCGGACAGCAACCTTTGCTGGGTGCCGGAAAAAAGAGCGTTGGCGATGGTTATACTACGCATTATGCGTATAATGCAACGCAAACTGCGTAAATGTCAAGCGCCACCCGCAATTGCCTTCAAAAAGTTCTCGTCTTCCCCCTCCCCTCCACCCACTTGTGGAGGGGAGGGCCGGGGAGAGGAGGTTCCTCAATGCCTCCAACCCCCTGACGGTGATGACGGCGGGTTCCATGTTGCGAAGGGCAACCGGGCCGCAAGCTGGAAGCCGGCGACTTCACGACGAAAGAGGATTGCCCCAAAACCGGGAAAAGTGTCAATAGCGATAACCGACACCGGCACGGAGGCCATTCGGGCCTGTCCTTTGAATTTCCGGGAGCAATTTACAGAATATCCAGTCTAATGGTACATATGAAAATGACAGTTCGCATCTCTAAAATTGCCGGGACGCTGGCCTTCGCTCTTTCGGCCTTGTGCCTGTACGCGGCTGACTCCAAGACCAACAATGCGAATTTGGCCGCCAAGACGCTCTCGGTGTGGCACGATGCTCCGGATGGGAAGCTCTCCGCTTGTTTGACTGTGGGCAAGACCAATTTTAGCGCCGGAGATAAGATTGCGATCCATTGCACCATCAGAAACAACACGGACAAGCCCATTACGATCTTCCGGCCTTTTGGGGACCCATTCGATTCGTATGCTGGGGTCACAGTTCTGGGACCTCATGGCCCCGTTGCTTATGCTGGGCGTCAGCTAGACGACTACATTCTCGGCGCAAGTTCATTCGTGGAATTGCAAGGCCGCACCGCAATGGAAGGAAAGCTGCAACTGTCCGGTGATGTTTTTCCCGGCCTCAATTCGGGCGGTCTTTACACGATTCGATACGTATTTGAGTCCAAACTTGAATACAATGCGCCTGAGAATTTCTGGCGAGGCCGCATCGAGACTTCTCCAGTGACGATCCTGGTCCAATAACGTGCCATTAACATCAATCCTCCACACCAACCAAAATGCCGATATGACACTAACACACTTATTTGCTGTTTCCGTCTCGCTGATCGCAGGCGCGGGCCTTTCCAATGCGGATGACCAATCGGGCGCGCTCCCGGTCGTCGCGCTCAAAGTCAAATCGCTGGCGGTCTTTAAAAACGGCCTCGGCTTCGTGTTCAAGACCGCCGACACACCGCTCAAGAACGGCTGGGCGCGCATGGACCAGCTTCCGCCCGCCGCTCTGGGCAGCCTTTGGATCGGCACCACCGCCGAGTCCGGCCCCGTCACCGATGTCATCGCCTACAAGGAGAAAGTCGCCAGCGACGCGGACAGCCTTAATCTGACCGAGTTGCTCGCCGCCAACGTCGGCAGGCGCGCCAGCATCACTTACCTGGCCGGCGCCAACTCGAAGACGGCCGACGGCATGCTCCTTGCCGCGCCGGCGGCGCGCAAAGCGGACGAAAATGAAGTTGGGCCGCCGCTCCAGCCGGCTTATGTGTCCAGTCTCCGGCCCGCATCGGAACCGGTGCGACCGGAAATCGTCTTGCTCCGCGACACCAAAGCGGGCGGGGCCGAGTCCGTCTTGCTCGCTCTCAATCTGAGTTCCATCCAGTCGGTGGAAATCTACGGTGACTCGAAGTTGACCACCAAGATAGAGCGCGAATTGGCCCGCACAAAGATCCATGTGGGCGGGGAGCCTGCCCATGCCGGGATCACCCTGGCCTGTCTCGAAAAAGGCATCGTCTGGAGCCCGAGTTACCGGATCAATCTGGCCAGCGACACGAACGCCGCCCTTGAACTGGAAGCCGTTCTGGCCGACGACTCTGAAGACCTCGACAACGCCGACGTTTCCTTTGTCGTCGGCTATCCCAACTTTCTCTTCGCCGACGTTCTTTCGCCCATGTCCCTCCAGCAAAGCGTCGCATCCTTCGTGCAAGCCCTGGAGTCGGGCGGCAGCCAGCGGAACCGGCCCGGCATGTTTGCCAACACCATGCGCCAATCTGCCATGTACAACAGCGCTGGCGATATGGGAGGTAGTCCCGGCGCCGGTTATTCCGCCATGGCGGCCCCGCCCGGCGAACAAAACGAAGACCTTTACCTCTATCACAAGAACGGCGTGACATTGAAGAAGGGAGACCGCGCCCGGTTCAGCCTCCTTTCCACCACGGCGCCCTACGAGCACATCTACCAATGGGAAGTGAGCGACACGATGAACGTGGATGAGTTTGCCAACCGCAACAGCATCCGCGACGGCACCAAGCCGGAAGACTTGGTCTGGCATGTCCTGCGCCTCAAAAACACCGGCAAGCAGCCGTGGACCACCGCCCCGGCCTTCGCCCTCAACGGCGCCTTGCCCGTTGCCCAGGACACCCTCAACTACACTCCTCCCGGCGGCAGCAGCACCCTCAAGCTGACCGTCGCAACCGACGTCCATGGCGAGCAGAGTCAGACCGAAGCCGCCCGCCGCCAACTCAACCTCTCCGGCCGCAATTACGACGAAGTCACCGTGGACGGAAAACTGCGATTGACCAATTGGAAGAGCACGGAAATCGCCTTGCTCATCCGCAAATCCATCATTGGCGATGTGCTGTCCTCGCCGGATGGGAAGGCGTCGAAGGTGGCGCGCAACCTGACGGCGGTCAACTCCAACAGCGAGATTGTGTGGGAGTCCAAACTTGCCGCCGGCCAAACCCGCGAGTTGACCTACCAATACAAAGTCTTGTTGGGCCGTTAAGATTACGATTAGCTGATGATATTGTAATATCGGTTTGGAGACAGCCGCCTCGCTTTGGCAGCAAAACCGCCCTTCGCCCCAAACTATTTTCAATTTTGTACATGTGTAAAATCTGTACCGACCCCTCCTAACCCCCGTATTCACAATGGTTTACATCAGGTCCGAACCCTGTTTTTCGACCAAAAAATCGTCCGTACCGTACGGAGACGTCTTTTCCCAAACCATGCTACAATCGCGCCATGAAGAATAGTGAATCTGGAATAGTCCCTGTAGCGGCGGTCTGCGACCGCCGCCGAACAGACCCAAAGAACCCAGCCGGGCGTTGGAGCGTAGCGGCTTTCGTGAGAAAGCCGCAAATAGAACCCGTCACCCCAACAGTCCGCGCACCCCGTCAATCAAGCCTAATCAAGCCTAATCAAGCCATTTCGTGCCTCCACGCGATCCAATCCCAGCCTCCCTCTCCGTCCACATCGTCCAACCCGTCCATGTCGTCCACCCGCGTCCATCAAATCCGCAATCCGCAATGGGAAGCCGAACTTCGGCCAATCCTCAATTTCAGTAAAACCCCGTCAAAGCCAGTCAAAGCCAGTCAAAGTGTTTTTCAATCGTTACCTTCGGGCCACGATTCCAGCCGCAGCCGCAATATATTGTGGTCTCACAGGCCAAAGACACAACCTATTGCGTTTTTCTCCTACAGCATTCTCCAATTCAGCCGTGCAATCCGCACTTCCCGTCAAACCCAGACCAATCAGCCCGATCCGATCGATCCGACCGATCCGACCGCTTCCCGCAACCCGCAATTCTGTGAAGCCGACATTCGGCCAATCCGCAATCGCCGACGCTCACCTCCTGCAACGTTACAGTTTTCCAAAATCAAGCCCAATAAAGGTGAATAAAGGTGAATAAAGCTCAATAAAGGCAAATAAAGGCGTTTTATGAAGCCAGTTGGAATCTCCCGGAAAACCCGTCAGTTCGGCGGCTCATCGCGAGCCGCCGATGATGTCGGCGGCGCGGCGGATCAGTTCAAGCAGCGGCGCGGGCAGGAACAGACCAAGCGCGATGACCGGCAAGGCCACCAGCAGCATGGCTCCGAGCTTCCATCGGCCTTCCTTGCCAGGGACCGCGCCGCGCGCGGGTTGGCCGAGACTGAGTTTGGAAATATGAAGGAGAAACCCGGCAAAAATGACCACGATACCCGCGACAAACAATCCCGCAGCCCAGGGGCGGTCCGCCGCGAAAGCCGCGCTCAACGCGAGAAACTCGCTCTGAAACAAACTGAACGGCGGCACGCCGGTCACGGCCAAGGCCCCGACAAGAAACAGCACGCCGGTCCAGGGCAAGGTGTGGATGACACCGGTAATTTTTCGGAAGTGCGGCGAGCCGTAATGCTGCTGCACATTGCCGGCGCAAAAAAACAGCAGAGGCTTGGTCACGGAGTGAAAGACCATGTGCAACATCGCGGCCAGCGCCCCGAGGCCGCCGCCAAAGCCAAGCGCCGCAACCATGATTCCGGCGTGGTCAATGCTCGAATAGGCGAGCAGCCGCCGGAAGTTCCGCTGCACGAGGACAAACGGAGCGGCAATGAGTATCGAGGCGATGCCGAAGAGAACAAGGAGATGCCCGGCGTATTCGTGGCCGAGGCACTGGGCGGCCAGCGCGAAGAAGCGCATAATCCCGTAGATGGCGCAGTTGATGAAGGCCGCGCCGAGCAGCGCGGCGGACGGCACGGGCGCCTCGGCGTAAGCATCGGGTTTCCAAGTGTGCATGGGGGCCAGGCCGGCCTTGGTGCCGTAGCCAACCAGTACCATGAGGAAGCCCAGCCGCATGGGAGCCTTTTGGCATTCGCCAGCCACGCCGATGAGGACCGACCAGTTGAAGCTGTTTTCTGCCTCCAGGCCGACGACATTCACCGCGGAAGAGTAAACGAGCACCGTCCCGAACAGGGCCAGCGCAATGCCGGCGCTGCCAATAATAATGTATTTCCAAGCGGCTTCGAGGGAGCCCTTTTGATTGTAGTAACGCACCAGCAGCACGGACGCCAGCGTGGTGGACTCGATGGCCACCCAAAGCAGGCCCAAATTGTTGAACAGCGGCACAGCCATCATGGTTCCAACGAATATTGGCGTCAGAACGTAGTAACGGCGGAGCAAGGCTGTGTTGATTTTGCCAAGACGCAGCTCCTCGCGCAAAAAGCCCACCGCGTAAATGCCGCAGGCCAGGGCGACAAACGCGTTGAGTCCGACGACCAGCACGCTCAAGGAGTCCGCCCGCAGGAATCCGCCCATGGCTTCGACCGCGCCGCCGGCAAGGACTTTGACGCCGAGGCATACCGCCAGCACAGCGTTGACGGCGAAGGCGATCAGGTTCAACCGCTCCAGCAGCACCGGATCGCGCAGCCGCCAGCAGAGCGCGCCGGCCAGCAGGGGCACGAGCACCAGAAGTGTCAACAACATAGTGCTTTCCTTTCCGACGCCGGCCTGTCGGGCGGCATTGTCACAAAGCGCATCATGGTGTTCCCCGGATAATGCCGGAGGCCTGATCCAGCAATTTGAAAAGGGCGTCGGGCAGGCCGACGGTGAGAGCCAGCAGAACTGCCAAAGGGAGGCTCATCGCAGCTACATTGCTGACAGTGGGGGCTTCGCGGGCGGCGCGGCTGTCCGCCGGCCCGAGCAGCATTCCAACGAGTTTGCTGAGGATGCCGCAGAAGACCGCGATGAGAGTGGCCAGGATAACGACGCTGATCCAGGCTTGATGCGACCGGAAGCCGCCGGCAATCACTATCAACTCGCTGATGAAGAGGCCGAACGGCGGGAAGCCGCAGACGGCCACTGCGGCCAGTCCGAGCAGAAGCGCCGTTATCGGCATCGTGTGCGCCAATCCGGCGCCGATGCGACGAAACTCAAGCGCGTGATATTGCTGATGGATGTTGCCCGCCGCGAAGAACAGGACGGGCTTGGTCAGGGCGTGGAAGCCCATGTGGAGCAGAGCGCCAAAAACCGTGAGGGGCGAGTTCATGCCCACCGCCGCGCAAATCAGGCCGACGTGTTCCAGGCTGGAGTAAGCGAGCATCCGTTTGAGGTTCTTTTGCATCAGAATAAAGGGTCCGGCCAGGAGCATGGAAAACAGCCCGAGGCAGAGCAGCAGGCGGCAGCCCAGCCCGAAGCCGAGGCAGGCGGCGGTCAGAATATGAAAGCGCAGGAGGGCGTAGAGAGCGATCTTCAGCGACACTCCGGAGAGCATCGCGCTGGTCGGCGAGGGAGCTTCACTGTGGGCATCCGGCAGCCAGGTATGCATCGGAGCCAGGCCCGCTTTGGTGCCGTAGCCGACGAGGACGAAAAGGAATGCCATCGTCATCAAGTGGTGATCCAATTGCGGTGCCATGGCGAGGAGCGACGACCAGTTGAAGCTGGGCATTTCCGGGCGCGGCTGGACGATGGCGGCCGCGTAAGTCAGGATCGTGCCGAAGAGCGCCAGCACGAGACCGAGGCTGCCGAGCATGACGTACTTCCATGCCGCCTCCAGCGAGTTCTTGCGGTTGTAAAGCGCCACCAAGAGGACCGAGGAAAGCGCGGTCGCTTCCACCGCCATCCACATGACACCCAGGTTGTTGGCCAGCACGACGAGGAACATGCCGGCGGCGAACAAGGGCGTCAGCACATGGAACTGACGCCAGCGTCGCGGGTTCAAGGCGGCCTGGGCCAGGTCGCGGCGGAAGTAAGACACCGCGTAAAGCGAACTGGCCAGCGATACAGAGGAGATAAGCAGCGCCATCCACGCGCTCAAGGCGTCGGCGCGCAGGAATTCGCCCCACTCGGTGAGGGCTTTGCCCGGAGAGGCGATGACCGCGCGGCAGAGTATCAAGGCGAGGACCAACAGGACGGCGAACGCGGCGGGGTTGAGCCACTCCACCAGCCGGCGGGGCGGCACGACCAGGCAGAGCAGCGCCGCAACCAGCGGAATTACGAGAATGAAGGTCAGCAGCATCGGTTCACCATTTCAACTGGTTCAGTTTGCTGACATCCATTGAGGAAAAGGTCTCGCGGATTCGGAAAACCAGGATGCCCAAGACCATGACGGCGATGACCACGTCGAAGAAGACGCCGATCTCCACCACCAGCGGCATGCCGTAAGTCGTAAGAGCAATGGCCGCGAGCATCACACCGTTTTCCATCGTAAGAAGCGCGAGCACCTGAGTGATGGCTTTGCGCCGGTTGATCATGAGGAAGAAGCCGGTGAGGAGCAGGGCGATGGCAACGGCGAGCGTGTTGCTGCCGAGGCGTTCCAGGGAAGTGATGGGGCGGGCGACAACGTAGGCCAGGACGGTCAGGCCGCCGCAGATAAGCATGGAGGCCGGCATGTTGATGAACGGGCGGACTTCCTGCTCGATCTTGATCTGGCGCACCAGCCGTTCCAAAAGCCAGGGGAGAAAAATGACCTTGCCGACGATCGTCAGCAAGGCGACGACATAAACATGCCAGGCGCCGTAAGCAAAGCCCACGACCGCGGCGATGGCGGCCAGCAGGAGTGATTGGAGCGCAAAGAGGCGGATGTTTGTCACCAGCATGGACTGCACGGCCAGCAGGAGTTGAAGCACCAGCATGAAGGAAGCCAGCAGCGTGATGAGATTCGAGGCCGTTTCGGCGGTGTGGGGGTTCATGGCTATTTAAACATGAAGATGGAGACCAGGGCCAGCATGGCCAAAATAAAGGCGGCGCTTAACAGGTCCGGCACGCGAAACAGGCGCAGCTTGGCGTTGCATGTTTCGACCAGCACGACCGCGCCGGCCAGCGCCAGGAGTTTGGCCGACAGCCACAGCAGCCCCATCGCAAAGGTCGCCGGCGTGGTTTCCGCCGCCAGCCCGACGGGGAAGAAGATGTTGGCCAGGAGGCTCATCAAGACGAGCTGCTTGATGGACGCGCCCCATTCAATGAGCGCCAGGTAGCGGCCGGAGTATTCCAACAGCATCGCCTCGTGAATCATGGTCAGTTCCAAATGGGTGGCCGGGTTGTCCACCGGAATGCGCCCCGTCTCGGCCAGAAGCACGATGAACATCGCGGTGAACGCCAGCGCGTGCGACGGATCGAGGAAGTTCCAGCCAGTCCCCTGGCTCGCCAGGACGATCCGGCTCAGGTCGGTCGAACCGGCGGCGATGGCGAGGGTGAAAATGGCCAGCATCATGGCCGGTTCGGCAATCGCGGAAAGGGTCATTTCGCGGCTGCTGCCCATGCCGCCGAAAGCGCTGGCCGGGTCCAGCCCCCCCAAGGCCAGGAAGAAGCGCCCCAACGCCAGAAGCCCCACCAGCGCGAGCACGCCACCGAACAGGCCCAGCGGCGCTTGCGCCGTCACCATCGGCATTATCAGCCCGGCCGAAAGCGCCGTCACAAAGAGGACAAAAGGGGTGGCAACGAATATCCACGAGGCGTGCTCCGAGATGACCATATCCTTGCGCCAAAATTTGAGCAAATCGAAGTAAGGCTGCCAGACCCGCGGGCCGCGGCGGTTCTGGAGCTTAGCCTTCCAGTTGCGGATGAGGCCGCTGAGAAGCGGCGCCAGCAATAGCAGCAGCGCCGTCTGCGCGATAATGGCTGGGAGCGAGAAGTTCATAGGGCGAATAGCAGCAGCAACAACAGGGTCACGAAGATGTACGCCAGGTAGGCGTGTATGCTGCCCGCCTGCAAAGCGCGAACCCTCCGGGAGATGCGCAGTATCAATATCCGCAATGGCCGGTATAACCTTTCGACAAACACCTCCTCGATATGGCTTTCAAACCGGATGTTGGTCGCGAAGTATGGTGAAAAGTCGTATTCGCGCTGGACGTCGCGACGCGGCCGGAACAGCGCCTTGAAAATCATCCGCACCGGCTTGGAAAAACCCGTCGCCGTGTACTCCATCTGCGGCGTCAGCCCGGGCTGGCCGCACGCCCAGGTCGGACCCCGCCGCGTCCTGGCCTTGCGCGCCAAGATCAGCCAGAGAACCAGCGGTATCGGGAGCAGACAAACCGCCATCAGCACCATGCCGGGCGTGGAGATGGTTCCGGGATATTCCGACAACGAGGCCAGTGCCAGGCCGTTGGCCACACTGAGGCGCGCGCTAATTTGCTCTCCAATGAGTTGTTGTGTCAGCGGATCGAGCAGGCGGATGAAGGCCGTCGGAAAGAGTCCAAGCAGCACGCAGGCTGCCGTCAGAACGGCCATGCCCATGCGCATCGTCGGTCCGGCCTCAACGGCCTGGGCGGCGTGCTCGCTGCGGGGTTGGGCCAGGAAGGTGATGCCGAAAGCCTTGACAAAACAGGCCGCCGCGAGCGCGCCGGTCAACGCCAGCATCGCCCCGCTCAGGGGAAACACCAGCCGCCACATACTCTCCGTCACCCCAAAACCTTGCAGCAAGGACTGGTAGGTGAGCCATTCGCTGACAAAACCGTTGAGCGGGGGAAGGGCCGAAATGGCAATCGCGCCGATCAGAAAGTAGAACGCCGTTTCCGGCATTCGCTTGGCCAACCCGCCCATTTCCTCCATGTTCCGCGTGTGCGTGGCATGGACGACCGCGCCCGCGCCGAGGAACAGCAGCCCTTTGAACGAGGCGTGGTTGAGAGTGTGATACATCCCGGCAATCAGGCTCAACGCGGCCAAGCGGGAATGCCCGGTCTCCAGAAATATCAGTGATGCCCCAAGACCCATGAGAATGATGCCGATGTTCTCGATGCTGTGATAGGCCAGCAGCCGTTTGAGGTCGTGTTCCATCAGCGCGTAGAGCACACCCAGCACCGCCGAAACGGTGCCGACGGTCAGGATCGTCACGCCCCACCACAGCGGCGGCGGGCCAAGAAACTCAAAACAGACGCGTGTCAGCCCGAAGATGCCCGCCTTGATGAGGACCCCGGACATCAGCGCCGAGACGTTGCTGGGCGCGACCGGATGGGCCGCCGGCAGCCAGACATGGAGCGGGATGACGCCGGACTTGATCCCAAAACCGAGCAGGAAAAGAATAAAGGCGGCATTTCGTTTGCCGGGCGACATCACCGCGCCGATGTGGTGCAAGCTGCCGAAGCTGTAATCGCCCGACGTCTGAAAGAGCAGCAGAAAACCCAGCACGAGACACCCGGCATCAACGTGCGACATGATGAAGAAGAGCACGCCCGCCTTGCGTGTCTCCGTCTTTTCATGTTCAAAGCAGACAAGGCAGAATGCGGTCAGCGCCATCAGTTCCCAGGCGATGAGGAAGACCCAAATGTTGTCCGCCACGAAGATCAAGGTCGTGGCCAGGAGCATTGCGTTGTAGAAAGCGCCCAGCACGCCGACATTCTTGCGTCCGAAATAGCTCTTGGCGTAGCCGATCGAGTAGATCGAAACCGCCACCGCAAGCAACGAAACGATGACCAGGAAAAACGCGCCCAGCGCGTCGAGGCGGACGGTGAACCAGAGGCCGGGCATAAGCGGGCCGATGCCGGGGATCAGCGGGGGCAGCAATTCAAACGGCCCGTCCGGGTTCGCCGGCGTGCCGGCCAGAAGCAAGAGGCCGCCCAGCAAGCCGCTCAACCCGGAGATGGCCGCCAGACCGAAGGAGAATGCCGCCGCCAGTCTTTCGCGGCGCATGAACAACAGGCCAGCCACAGCCGCAACGGCATATCCGCAGAGCGCCGCGAGAAGTAATATGACTGGGGAGAGGATCATCAGCGGATCTTCACCAGCGCTGATGCACGGACGGACGCACGAGGCGGTCGTAAATGGCGGCGATGGCGGCCAATGTTTTGGCGGACAAGGGAGGCAGGCCGGCGGCGGCGATGTTCTCTTCCACCTGGCTGGTGCGCCTCCCACCCGGAATGGCGCACGTGACTTCGGGGAACATCAGTATCCAGCGCAAGGCCATCTGGGCCAGGGTCGCTCCCGCAGGCACCAGCGGGCGCAAGGCTTCCACGGCTTCCAAGCCCTTTTCGTAATCAAGGCCGGAAAATGTTTCGCCGCGATCAAAGGACTCGCCATGACGGTTGAAGGCGCGGTGGTCATCTGGCGAAAAGGTGCTGGAGCGGGTCAGCTTGCCGGTGAGCATGCCGGAGGAAAGGGGCACGCGCGTCAGAATCCCAACCTGCCGCCGCCGGGCTTCGCGAAAGAACAGCTCGTTTGGACGCTGGCGGAAGATGTTGAAGATGATCTGCACGGACTGGACGCCCGGGAATTCAATCGCCTTGAGCGCGTCCTCCACCTTTTCGACGCTGACGCCGTAATGGCGGATCTTGCCGGCCTTGACGAAATCATCCAGAATGTCGAAGACCTCCGGCATGTAGAAGACTTGCTGCGGCGGGCAATGGAGTTGCAGGAGGTCAATGGTGCCGGTGGACAGATTCTGGAGGCTGCGATGAAGGAAGGCCGTGAGGTTTGCGCGATTATAGCCGCCGGGTTCCTGCGCCGGGAGGCGGCGGCCTGCCTTGGTGGCGATATAGAACGGCTCGCGGCGCTCCTTGCGGAGGCGGGCGAGGAGCCGTTCGCTGTGGCCGTCGCCGTACACGTCAGCAGTGTCGAAGAAATTGACGCCGAGGTCCACGCAGCGATGCAGCGCCGCCATGGATTCCTGGTCATCCACCGGTCCCCAGGTGCCGCCGATGGCCCAGGCTCCAAAGCTGATGGCCGAGACCTTCCATCCCGTTCGTCCCAATTCGCGATATTCCATAGTGTTGTCTTAAATGGAGGATTAACCGTCCGGCAAAAGTGTATCCCGCCGCCCGCGCGGCGCAAGAAGGTTCATGCGGTTGCCGATTTCGAGGATGCAGGGTGGCAGCAAGAGACGACGGGACGACGGACCACGGGACTATGGCGACTTGGCTTGCGCCGGGGGGAAACCGGCGGCACACCCGTTACACCGTTACATTACCTATGAGAAACGGCGCTTCTCGACCCGTTACATAACCGTTACATGCCGTTACACTGGATTACGGACCACGCGATTCCGGCGACCCGGGCTTGCGCTGGGGGGAAACCGGCGGCACACCCGTTACACCGTTACATTACCTATGAGAAACGGCGCTTTGCGACCCGTTACATGCCGTTACATGCCGTTACACGGATGCGGCCCCAAGAGACCACGGGACTACGGACCACGGGACCACTGCGCAAATTTGGAGTGCGGGAAGCTCGGTCCCGCTTTCGCACCAGGCGCAATTTATGGGGAACAAAGCGGCGGCAAGCCGCCGCACTCCAAAAAGTCACGCGTTTCCTCGCGGAGAGACAATCGTTGTCCGCGCAGCCTCGGATCCGTGATACCCACAAATCACGTCGAGAAACCCAAAATGAGGCTTTCACCTGGCGGGGTTCCGGGGTATGTTGCCTGCATGAGCATTGATCAGATTGCTTCCGAGGCGTTGCGCTTGCCGGCCAGGGACCGGGCGCTCTTGGCCGGGTCTCTTTGGGAGAGCTTGGAAGACCCATTCGCGGCCCCATCGCAGATGGAGGACACCGAGGCGGCGGCTCGCGCATTGGAGAGGGACCGGCAGATTGAGCGAGGCGAAGTTCAGGCAGTGTCTCACGAGGATTTGATGGCGCAGTTGCGGCGTCGGGCCACCCAGCGATAGCCGCAGCGGAGAAGGCTTCGCACGGGCGGGAGGCGGGCGATTTGACGCAGAGGCCAGGCCCACCAGTAATGGCGGCTGATTTCAATCAGGGCATCCGCGCCGCCGAAATGGGTTCCGTCCGGCAACAACAGGCGCATTTCTGAAAAAAGCTGGGATTCCGGCAGGGCGAGCTTTGACCTGACCCAGGGGGTTTGCAACGGGAGAAGCGAAAAGCGGCGGCTGGCGAGCAATGGTCCAAAACGCCGGATCATGCGGACGCAGAAGGGGCAATCGGCGTCATAGAGCACCCACCCCCCGGTCTTTGGCGCATCCGCAAATTCAGCATTCACAACAACAACCACGCAGAGAATCTGCAATTGTCAACCTGATGAGCCGCTGGGTGGTGGAAGGGTCGAAAAAAATTGACGATGGGCAATGGCCTTGCGTATATTGCCAAAGAAAGAACGACGCAATGAATGATGAAATTTGGAATTAACGACCCGCTGCCTTGGAAAAAATCGTCAAATTCAACGTCACGGCTCACGCATATCGCCGGATCGCGGAGCGTGGTTTGTCGGTTGATGCACTTAAAGACGTGATCAAATATCACCAACTTAAGCAGGATCAATACAAGGGGGAGCATGGTGGAATTGTGTCCCGATTTACAAAAATCGTTAACTCGCGTAAATTAACAGCCGTGGCGGAAGTTAGAAAAGGCGAATGCTGGATAGTGAGCGGGTTTTGCGAGGACTAAACATGAGCGATTTAAATCAAATCCTGGCGCCAGCCGTGAGAAGCCTAACGGTGGAGGTTGATCACGCCTGCCATTCCGTTTATATCAGATTCAAGCATACAAAGGTCCATAAAACGCTGTCCGATAATCGGCGCAATTGCGTCCTGGCTATTGACCTGGATTCAAAAGGGCAAATTGTCGGCATAGAACTCATCGGCATCCGAAATCTGACTATCGCCCAAATCCGCCAGAAATTGCCAGAGCGGTTGAAGGCGATTGACTTTGAACGTGCCCAATGGGTTCCTGCCGGGGCCTGCCGGTTAGAGCCTGTTCCGGCGTGATTGTTTCCGGGATTCGGTTTCGTGTCCAAAACGCCGGATCATGCGGACGCAGAAGGGGCAATCGGCGTCATAGAGCACCCAGCCGCCGGTCTTTGGCACATCCGCAAGTTCAGCATTCACAGCAACAACCACGCAGAGAATCCGCAATTGTCAACCGGTTGAGCCGCCCACTCGATTTGGCACAAGTGCATGAGGGGCACTAAAATAGCCCTTCCCCTTGAACCGGTCTTATTCTAAAATACGGCAGAAAATAGAATTAGACTGGATTTCCACAAGCCTAATTCTAGCGGTTTATACAGCCTTTCCCACCGTCTTTGCCCGTTCCGCCCAGGCGTAGCGGTAGCTGTGGAGCGATATGCCGCTGATGCCCGGCAGGGCGAGTTCTAAGCGGACCCAGGGTGTTTGCAACGGGAGAAGCGCAAAACGGCGGCTGGCGAGCAACGGTCCAAAGCGCCGGACCATGCGGACGCAGAAGGGGCAGTCGGCGTCATAGAGCACCCAACCGCCGGTCTTTGGCACATCCGCAAATTCAGCATTCACAGCAACAACCACGCAGAGAATCCGCAAATGTCAACCTGTTGAGCCGCCGTCCGGCTCACGTCACCAGCGGCGCGGCAGATCAAAGAGGCGATACGGCAAGCCGGGCAGAGCAAATCCGACTGGATGCGAAAAACCTTGCTTGCGGCGGCAAATGGGGATAAAAACGGCACATAATCACGGTTGAAAATTGGATGCGACGAGCCTCGGACTCGCAAACCGCGATTGTAAGGAATACGGGGTTTGCCAATTAACTTACGCACCCAAAGCGATAGGAACATTGCACACATTTTGAGGATGTCAAACACGCTCATTGCGGCTGAATGGTTGTGGTCAAACCGTGGTAAAAACATTTGGTGGGTACCTTCCGTTTTGACAAATGCGAACCAAGACCCGTCGGCCCCGAAACTGACAATGGTTGAAGCGGAAAGCATTTTTGTAGTCTTAATAGAAACGGGTTTAATCTTTCCTGGCGTGTATCAAGGCCGTCGTGTTTTTAAGATGAATGAGGCGAAAGAGCATGAATGGAATGCGTTCATCGCAGAGCTTAAGAGTGGATCATTGAAAAATCAGACAAGCAATATCTCCGGCGGCAAACTCGTTAGCGAAGGCAACGGCAAGGGCGATGAAAAGCCAACATTTAATAGATTTGTCGCGGAGATCATGCTTGCCGGTTCCGTTGGGACTGGGATTTGGGTTTTTGGGGAACATTTGATTTCGGCTGGCCATTTATCGGCTGGCACAAGAGTTCGCTTCGTTGCATTTGCAGTTTATTTTTCCACCGTTCCAATTACTGCGGCAAAATTCTGGAAGCCTAAACGGACTTTGGCTTGGGTGAGTTATGCTGCATTCAGCCTTCTTATGTACTGCATCTTTGGGGCTACTTGGCGACCGCAAGCTCACCTGATCTCCATTTCTCAAACCAAAACAGCTACTTGGAATCCTCCTGAACTCTCTTGGATTACCGCCTCGCTTCCTATAGTGCCGCTGATGTCCATGAACATGGCGGAATGGCGAACGCTCCACACGAATTGGACTGCGATTGGAAATAATTCGATTGGCGAGGCGATTTTCATGGAGGTACAAAGCAATCGTCTCTATATGAAAGCAGATGTCCAAGCGACATGGGGGCCGAAGCTCGGCCCTCCAATTCAAATAAGAGGGGATAAAATCACCGGGATTCCTCAGAATTGGGATTTGAATTCTAACAGCAACCGACTTGAAATAGTTGATGACAGAGGCTATCCGATCTTTCAAATCCGCTATGAGCCAGAAGGGATCGCGATTTATGGTCTTTTTGTCTCGAAAGGGTGGATTTGGGAAATAACCCCAAGAATATCGTTTCTCGCAGGGCAGACGGGAATTGACCCATTCCAACTTGGCCTCAAGCCTATGTTCGCTTATCCGTCCACGAACCACCCAAACGAATTGTCCAAAGACTGAATGCTCGTACTTGCATGAGCCAAGAATGCGCCAGGATCCCAGCAAAATCTGCCAGTTTTTCAAATTAGGACACCTCCAGGTTTTTTGCAGGCGGGCGGTGAGTG
>Ga0302320_10006029_pt1 | contig 27022 bp, 18 predicted proteins | sample Bog_T0_3_FD_202130 | JGI IMG/M metagenome (GOLD analysis project Ga0302320, IMG submission 202130) | Peat permafrost microbial communities from Stordalen Mire near Abisko, Sweden - Bog_T0_3 | ecosystem: Environmental > Terrestrial > Soil > Wetlands > Peat | place: Sweden: Abisko, Stordalen Mire...
CTGCGGCTGTTTGAGCGTTTTGAATCAAACGCATCAATATGAGGAAGTATAGCAGCAGCACCAAAAGCGCGCCCACAAAGCCATGTTCCTCGCTGAAAGCGGCAAAGATGAAGTCCGCGTGAGGGATAGGCAGAAAGTCGCCCTGCGTTTGCGAGCCCTGTTCGGCGCCTTTGCCCCAGATGCCGCCCGAACCCACGGCGATTTTGGATTGCAGAAGCTGGTAGCCCGAACCGCGCGGGTCATTGTCGGGGTTGATGAAGCTGGTGAGCCGGGCCTTCTGGTAGGGCTTCAGCAGTTTGCCGCTGGTCCAGACTCCTGCAACCAGCGCCAGCCCGCAGGTGGAAAGAATCAATGCCTGGCGGATGTTGATGCCGCCGAGAAACAGCCCTGCAATCAGAATCGGTGTGTAGGTCAGCGACGTCCCCAGATCCGGCTGCTTCAGTACCAGCAGTAGGGGCACCCCTACCAACGCAAATGCCTTGAAAATATCTCTCCAATCCAGGCTGCGCCCTCCCAGGTTGGCAAAATACCGGGCCACGGCCAGAATCAGCACCAGCTTCACCCACTCCGACGGCTGGAACTGCATTGGCCCGAACTTCAGCCATCGGCGCCCGCCCATCGCCTTGTGCCCAAAGGCAAGCACGGCCAGCAGCGTTAACAGGAAGAACCCATAGACCCAGGGGATATAGTCGATCAGTTTGTGATAATCGATTTTAGCGAAGACGAACATGGCTGCGATGCCGCCCACAATATAGAGCATTTGTTTGCTGTGGAAGCCGGCGTGACCAGGGACCCAAACGTGTTGGTCGTTGAAGAAACCCGGAACTGCGGCGTACTTGGTATGCAGCGTGGCAGAATAAATCTCCAGCACGGAAATGGTGCACAAAAGCAGCACCATTCCCAGCAGCGGCCAGTCGAAGTCACGGAAGCTCATGAATCGGCGCATCGGGTCAGTTTCCCTTCGCGGCGGAGGGCGTGACGGCCGCATTCGGTCGTGGCTGAACTCCGGCCGCGCGCGCCTGAGTCTTTCCCGGCGCAACAATATCGCCGTCCTTCACCAGGAACCGCCCGCTTTCCAAGCCAACCGGCTGGGCTCCGCTCTTCGCAGTCGCCGGGCCGGAACCCGCTGCGGGAACCGTCCACACCGCGCTCATCTCCGCCGGAGGTAGCGCTTTTGGCAGCACCAGGTTGTTCGCCAGGCGCCGCTGTTTTTCTACGTAGGCGGAAACCACCTTCGCGCCAATACGTGCCGCGAACCAACTCTTGTTTCCGTTTTGCCAGAGTACGGCAACCACCAATTCCGGGCTGCGTGTTGGGGTAACTCCAACAAACCAAACATTCGGATTGGTTTCGTGGCCCTTGCTGGTCTTGTCCAATGCCTGGTGACTCATCACCTGGGCAGTCCCTGTTTTGCCGCCAAAGTCAATTCCCTCCAGGTGTTCCCCGCCGGCGGTATGGTACAAGCCAGGCTGCGTCACCTGGTACATTCCGTCCGTCACGATCTGCCAATTCTCTGGATCGATGGGGACGTCAACCTGCCCGCTTCCGGGAAAACTGTCCAGCAGTCCCTTTTTGAAATCTTCCGGCAATTGCCCGGAGGAGACAACGTGGGGCCGAACCATGTGTCCGCCGGAGGCAATGCCGCCAATGATGCGGGCCAATTGAATCGGCGTCGCTTCTACAGCACCCTGTCCGATTGCGATGTCAAGTGTTTCGTCCGCGCGCCAGCGATCATGGTAATTCTTCATCTTCCATTGCGCGGAAGGCATCAGCCCGGGCTGTTCGCCGGGCAGGTCGATCCCGGTTCTCTGGCCGTAGCCGAATTCGGTGGCATATTTTGCAATTCTATCGATGCCCAGCTTGTCGCCTAGTTGGTAGTAATAGGTGTCGCAGGAGAAGGGAATTGCATTGTGAATGTCCACCGCGCCATGCTTCTCGTCGCAATGATGGAAAAAGCCATATGGCCCCCATCCGCCCGAGCAGGTCACCTTCAGGTCCTGTGCGACCCCTTCCTGCAACCCGGCCACTGACATCAAAATCTTGAAGGTGGAGCCCGGAGCCAGTTGCGCCTGGAGAGTCTTGTTCATCAAAGGGTGATCAGGATCGGTGATCAGCTTGTTCCAGTCGGCGCGGTTGATGCGCACCGCGAACTCGTTTGGATCGAAACTTGGCCGTGAAACCATGGCCAGAATTTCGCCGTTTCGCGGGTCCATGGCCACGACCGCGCCGTTGCGATTTCCCAGGGCCAGCTCCGCTGCGCGCTGCAAGTCATTGTCGATGGTCAGTTTTAGATCCTGACCGGGGATGGCGTGCTGGATGCCAAGAAAGCCCACCTCCCGGCCGTGGCTGTCTACAATCACATCCCGCGACCCATCCTGGCCCCTCAGCAACTGGTCATAGGTTTCTTCCACGCCCGCCTTGCCCACCACATCGCCCGGAGTATAGTAGGCGAAACGCGAATTGTTGAGGTCTTCCTCGCTCACCTCGCCCACGTAGCCGATGAGGTGCGCAGCATATCCGTCGCGCGGATAGAGCCGGCGTTCCTCGTCAATAGTTTCCAACTCGGGCAGTTCGTTTCGCCGCGCTTCGATAAATGCCTGCTCGTCGGCTGTGATGTCCTGCTTGATGGGGATGGGCTGATAGCCCGGCGCGGCGCGATACCGGCGAAGCGTCGCCCGCAACTGCTCCAGATCCAGGTGCAGCCCCTGGGCAATCAGAGGTAAGTCGTTGTCCACATCGTGGTTCATCTCCCGGACCAGGAAGCAAGAGATCGAGGGGTAATTGTCCACAATGAGCCGATTTTCGCGGTCAAAGAGCTTCCCGCGCGGGGCCAGTACTGGAACCTTGCGAATGCGGTTCTGTTCAGCCAGCACCCGGAAGTTGTCCGCCCCCAGCACCTGAAGCCGCCAAAGACCCCCGACCAGCGCCAGCATCATGAACAAAATGCCGTACTGCACCACCGCTAACTTGAGTGCGGAGAGTTTTTCATCGCGGTTGTTGCGGCTCAAATACATGGATACACATTCTTAGGATACAGCCAAATCTGTTAGGTGATCGCGTGGCCTGAGTCGATCGTCTTCACCCGGCGTGGCCGAATGAATAAGGCGTCGCTACAGGGTTTTGCCGATTTATTCACTCAAGAGATGCACAATCGGAATTGTGATCACGACTTTCAAATCCGTGGGAGTACCTGCTTGAGGGCTTGTATGGGCTGAGAATGTTACGACGTGGCCCATCCAGAACTACGAAAAAACATTCAATACCCCACCCCCCTCCCCCAAAAACCACCACTTGGGGCGGCCCAATATCGCATAAGTATATATGTTTCAATGGGTTGAAAATATGGGCAAGGTACCGATGAGTAAACATAGACCCCTCAAAATCGTGCATTTTTGCTCAAAAACAGGCATAAAACGACCGTTTTACTTCATTTTCTGATGGTTTTTTGGCTCAGAACAGCAGTTGCGTTTCTAGTTAGATGGATTGACGGAACAGGCTCGCGCTCTAGTCCCTGATCTGCAGACGGTCCAAGACGGGAAACAGCACCAGCGCGATAAGAGTGTTGGCCACAGATTTGATCAACTCAATTACCCAGCTCCACTCCAGTCTCAGCCCCAGCAGCATGCGGTAAACAGCGACATAAATGGCGCTCGACAGCAGCGAAAGTAGAAACGTGATCCCCAGGCGGATGGTGTGGTTGTCCACGTCAATCCGAATGCCGACGGACGAAGCAAGGAAGCCGACTACGGTCTTGGCAATGCCATTTACCCCAATCGCATGTCCAGTCAGAGCGTCCTCAAACAGGCCCATCACTGCGCCTGTCAGCGTGCCCTGAATCGGGATGCGCTGCACCAGCGCGAAGTAAACCGTGACCACTAGCGGCAGATCGAACCATGCATTTCCAGCCAGGAGACGCGGCAGCCAGGCCTGCAAAACAAGCGCCGTCAGCGGCGTCAGTGCATACACCAGGATGGGATAGCGGCGAACTCCCAGATCGCGGCGGAAGTCTCCGCTCATGGTATTCATGTCTGCGGCTTCCTTTGGGGCGTGGCCGGAGTGGCTGGGTTTGCTTGAGCACCAGGCGGAGAAGCCTTCTTGTCGGCGTCCGTCTCACCGGGATTTCCCGATCCTGGGGCATTTTGGTTTGCGCCTCCCGGCGTAAACCGGTCCGGGTGCAGCGCTTGCGGCGGCCGACCGAGGAGACTAGGGTTTGTGCTGTCAAGCAGGGGTTGCTGGTCGGGTGGAAGCTTCGGGTCAATCAGGCCGGGCAGCCGCTCCGCCATAATCGCCGAAGCCTTCTTTTGTTCCTCAATCGCCGCTGCCTCAGGACCTTTGAGCGCCTCACTGGTGGCTAGGTCCTGTTGTTGCTGCTCGGAGAAACGCGCCTCGGTTGCTGTGATTACCAGCACCTCGTCCAGGCGGTCCAGATGCGCCGCCGGCTTCACAATCACATCAATAAACGCATCTCGGTCTGGATCCCGAACAACCTTGTCCACCACCCCAACGGCGAGCCCCCGAGGGAAGATAAGATCGCCCCCGGCGGTGAGCACTTTTTCTCCCGGCTGGATTCGCTGGTCGGCCAGAATGCCTACAATTTGCGGCTGCCCAATAGCGTTTCCCCGCAAAATTCCACGTAGACGCGTAGTTTCAAGAATCACGCCTGCCCCGCTGCTCTGGTCGTTGATGGCCAGGACCTGCGCTGTTCCTGGAAAGACCTCGCGCACCTTGCCGACAATTCCATCGGGTGTGATTACGGCCATGTCCGGCTTCAGGCCATAGTTGCTTCCCTTGTCGATCGTGAATACCCGCGACTGATCGCTGCCGCTTGAACCGATAGCCTGCGCGGCCACTGTTTTGTAAATGTACTTTTCCTGAAAATTCTGCAGGGCCTGAAGCCGCTGTCCCTGCTTTGCGTCCTCAAGCAGCGCGGCCTGCTCCAGGCGCAGCCGGTCAATTGTCTTCTGCAGTTCCTGGTTGTCCTGTTGGGTATGGCGCAGGTCGATGTACTGGTTCCACAAATTCGTCGTGCCTAACTTCGATTGGTGAATCAGCCTCTCAGGCGGAGACACCACCGCATCCGCCCACAAGCGGATCAGGCGCACGCCGGGCCCGTCTCGGGGGTCCAGTGTATTGCGCCCCGAATCAGTCCGGCGCACCTGGACGGCCAGTCCCACGATCTGCACCACAAGCAGCGTGAGCAGCACCAGAACATTTCGGTAGCGGATGAAAAACGATTCCATTGCGACTCAGTGGGAAGTGAACAGTGTGCAGTGGACAGTGGTTGGTTTCAGCGTTGGGGCAAGTTGTTCACTCGCGATCACCGTTCAATCAGTAAAGTATGAATGCCGTTGCTCACTGCTCACTGTTTTCAGTCGATCTTGATCTTGCGCAGCAGGCGGAAGTCGGAAAGCATTTTTCCCGTCCCCAGCACTACCGAAGCGAGCGGATCGTCGGCCACCGAGACCGGCAAGCCCGTTTCTTCGCGAATGCGCTTGTCCAGGTTTTTGATAAGCGCACCGCCTCCGGTCAGCACAATGCCACGATCGCTGATGTCTGCCGAAAGCTCGGGAGGCGTACGTTCCAGTGCCACCCTTATTGCGTTCATGATCACCGCAATGCATTCGCCCAAGGCCTCGCGAATCTCGCTGTCGTCGATTGTGATCGTCTTCGGAACACCCTCGATCAGGTTGCGTCCCTTGATCTCGATGGTGAGCGGTTTATCCAGCGGATAAGCCGAACCAATCTCGATCTTGATATGCTCTGCGGTGCGTTCACCGATCAACAGGTTGTATTTGCGCTTCAGGTAATTGGTAATGGCCTCGTCCATCTGGTTCCCGGCCATGCGCACCGACCGTGAATAAACGATTCCCGAAAGAGAAATCACTGCGATATCGGTTGTACCGCCGCCGATGTCCACAACCATGTTGCCGCTCGGTTCGGTAATCGGAAGTCCTGCCCCGATTGCCGCAACCATGGCTTGTTCCACCAAGTACACTTCACTGGCCTTGGCGCGATAGGCCGAGTCTTCGACGGCCCGCTTTTCCACCTGGGTAATCTCTGAAGGCACGCCGATCACAATCCTCGGATGCACCAGCATCTTGCGGTTGTGTGCCTTCTGAATGAAGTAATTGAGCATCTTCTCGGTGACTTTAAAGTCAGCGATGACGCCATCTTTCATCGGCTTGATAGCCACGATGTTGCCGGGCGTTCGCCCCAGCATTTCTTTGGCATCTTTGCCCACCGCTTCTACTTCGCCGGTGTTCTTGTTAATAGCTACAATGGAGGGCTCGTTGACAACAATGCCCTTTCCGGCTGCGAAGACCAGTGTGTTGGCGGTGCCGAGATCAATGGCCAGATCACTCGAAAACATACTGAAAAGCGAGCGCAGGCCGTGCGAGCGCGATGAGCGCGAAGGATAGCCGTTCAATGACATTAGATGACCAATTCTACCTCATGCTCATTGTACGGCCATTGGGGCGCAGTCGTATCGCCGGCCCGCAAAACCTGCGGAATCTATTCCGGTTATGGATTCAGTGCGGTAAACTCAGTTTCTTCAGGGGACTCGCATCGATCACCCTGTGTCCCTCATCTCTTTAACTTGATCTCTGCTCTTCGAGGTTTGTCCCCATGGCCCATCCGAAATACCAAAATCTGATTGGCGGTGAGTGGCTTCCCGCCCGCACTGGCAAGACCCTCCTGAATCTGAACCCTGCCGACAATTCTGACGTCGTCGGCGAGTTCCCTGCGTCCGATGCGGAAGATGTTGCCCTCGCAGTGGCTGCCGCCAAAAAGGCCTTCGTCGCCTGGCGCCTGTTTCCCGCACCCAAGCGCGCAGAAATTCTGCATCGCGCCGGCTACCTGCTCTCAGTCCGAAAGGAGCAGTACGCCCGCGACATGACGCGCGAAATGGGGAAGGTCCTGGCAGAAACCCGCGGCGATGTTCAGGAGGCCATCGACGAAGCCTTTTATGCCGCCGGCGAGGGCCGCCGTCTGTTTGGCCAAACCACACCCAGCGAACTGCAGAACAAGTTTGCCATGAGCATCCGCATGCCCCTCGGTGTCGTGGGGCTCATCACCCCGTGGAACTTCCCCATGGCCATCCCTTCCTGGAAAATCTTTCCCGCGTTGGTCTGTGGCAACACCTGCGTCATCAAGCCGGCGGAAGACACCCCGCTCTCGACCTACAACCTGGTGCAAGCCCTCATGGATGCCGGACTGCCCCCGGGGGTGGTCAACATTGTCAGCGGCTTTGGCCCCGATGCGGGCGCGCCGCTGGTGGAACACCCTGATGTGCGAGCCATCAGTTTCACCGGTTCCAGCGAAGTGGGTTCACTCGTAGCGCAGCGGGCCGCGGCGCTCTTCAAGCCAATATCCCTTGAAATGGGTGGCAAAAATGCGCAGATCGTGCTGGACGATGCCAATCTCGACCTGGCTCTCGAAGGCGCCCTGTGGGGCGGTTTCGGCACAACCGGGCAGCGCTGCACAGCCACCAGCCGAATCCTTCTGCAGAAGGGGATTGCTTCCCGATTCACCAATAGATTCGTCGCCCGGGCGAAGAGCCTCAAAGTAGGCAATGGCCTCGCAGAAGGAACCGAGGTAGGCCCACAGGTGAATGCCGCACAGATTGAGACTTCGACAAAGTACGCCGCCATTGCGCAGGCCGAAGGCGCAAAACTCCTTGCCGGCGGTCATCCGCTTACGCAGGGATTGCACTCCAAGGGAACCTTCTTTGCACCGACGGTATTCGGCAGTGTCGCGCCCACCATGCAAATCGCACAGGAAGAGGTCTTCGGCCCGGTGGTGAGCCTTATCGAATTCTCCACCTTCGAAGAGGCCATCCAGATCGCGAACTCAATCGATTATGGCCTTTCGACGGCCCTTTACACCCGCGACGTGAACCGCGCCTTCACCGCCATCCGGGACCTGGAGGCGGGCATCACGTACATCAACGCTCCAACCATCGGCGCGGAGGTGCATCTGCCCTTCGGCGGCGTCAAGCAAACCGGGAATGGCCACCGCGAGGGCGCGGGCGCCATCGACTTCTACACCACTTGGAAGTCCGTCTATATTGATTACTCCGACAAGTTGCAAAGAGCCCAGATTGATAACGCCGAGTAGCGTACCCGTTGCCCGGCGATTTCAGTAGGGAGACGGGCAGGGGCCTCGCATTTGCTTGCGGGCACAGTCTTCCTGCACGCGCTTACTTCCGTAGCCGCGCGTGCAGGATTCCCGCCCCGTGGCTCATCAGCGAGCAGTTGCCGTTTTGGTCGCAGCGGTAATGGATCCTCATAGGGAAGTCGCCGCTTTTCATCAATGCGGCTTCCGGCCCGTTCCTCTCAATGGAAAACAGCTTTCTGCCTCGAGTGATAATGTTTCCACTCGAAGGCTCAAAGTCGACGATTGCATCGTCTCCTTCGATGAAAAACTGCACTGTATTCGGGGCCGGTTTCGTAGCTCTTGGCCTGCGGGCATTTGCAGCTTCAAAAGCCTGATTTGCTTCTTCTTCCCGCCGCTGTCTCAACTTCTTGAGCAACTCAGCCTGCTCGGCTACTGAGGGAAAGTCCGGCACAAAACTCCACGAGGTCGCTTCCTCGTAGTTGCTCCTCGTACATGGCAGATCACCTTTGGCATTTATCGAAGCAATCTGCCCATTGGGCCCTACTTGCAGGTCAAACACGTCGTTGCCCTGTTCTCGTGCGGCCTCCTGTGCGTCCTGATGCACCTCGTCAAGCCCCTTCGCCAGGGCGCTTTCCAAATCGCTTCCTGGAGCTTTCTCTGCACCACGAGACGCGGGTTCAAAGGCTGCCGCTCGCCGAGGATCGTAACGCAACACTATCGCTTTGGAGCACAACTCGAATCCCTGAACGTCTCTCAACTGGACCGTGATCGAAAGCGGACGCGGCGAGTTTCCCGCCGCAAGCGAGAACCCGGGATTTTGATCAGCGTAGGATGGTTCAAATCCCACTCGGTACTGAAGTGTCTTATCCCACTTCACAAACAGGCGGCCCTTCAATCCCACTGCGTCAGAAGTGACCGGCCCAAGGTCGTAGCGCCCACTCGGATTGTTCGTATACCAGGTAATCGGTGCAACAGCTGCGCCAACCAGGATTCCCAATCCGATGGCTAAAGTGGCATAGCGGTTGACCGGGCTATCAAAGAACTTACGCAAACGCGGGATCCAGACTTCGTGGAACGGAGCCTCGACGTGCTTTGCGGCAGGGATACTTTCCTGGTCTGTGTCAAGATTGGCGCCGTATGGGAAATCCTGCAAAGACTTGGCGGTTGCTTCTGCTGAAGGTAGGGCTTGTGGTTCTGGCTCTGCCTTTGCGCTGAAGAGCTCGGTCTGATCCTCATGGTTTATTTTTTCATGCCATTGTTCGCCTTCAGGCTCTTCATCTTCAGGCACAATCATGGAAACGCACCTCTTCGGGTTGCTCTGAGAAATCTGACCAGGGACTAGACTCCATTAAACCATCCACAATCCGCGCCGACAACGATCACGTCGCCGGACTAGTCACATGAAGTATTACGACGGTTATCACCCGGTTTCATGTAAGAAGGACCACTGTGTTTCGATAAGGGAGTCCGGCGGATCATTTGATCAAATGCGCATGGACTATCATTGCGTCACCCTGAGTGAGGGTGCAGACAGCCCTCTGGTCGCACGAGTAGTGAATTTTTGCCGGCAACTCAAGCTTCGCGATCAGCCGGGCCCCTGTGCCGGCTTTGTCGATCGAAAAGACCTTCCCGGTTCGCGTGTGGATACTTCCAGCCGCTGCCTCGTACTCCACGATTGAATCATCACCGGCCAATAGAAAGCTGTCCTTCTTGTGGTTGTTTTCTTCCGAGGCAGGGACGACCGCGGCGTCTGGATGTTCCTCTGTTTGTCCACTCAACCATCTCGTTTGCTCGTCCGCGGAGGGGAAATCGGGTAAAAAGGTCCAGTATCCCATTCCCTCGTATACCGTCTGTGGGCAGGGAATCTCACCGTGCGAGCTGATTGATTCAATCTTCCCATCCGAACCAGTATTCACCTGGAAGATGTCTCGGCCCTGTTCTCGCTCTGCTTCTTCTGCATCCTCTCGGGCAAGTTCGGCCTCTTTGTCATCTTTCATTTCCTCGGCGGCCTTTGCGCTTACCGGTTTCCCATGCGGTGTCTGCTCGGGCGCGTCGGATAAAGTCGGAGTCTTCCGGGGATCGAATTTGAGCAAGACGTCCTGGAAGCACACCACAACACCGTCTGAGTTCTTGATCTGGATTCTTATCAATGCGGGGCGAGACGGATTGCTAACCATCTGTTCAAACGCTGCCTGACGAGCCGGTGCATCGGGCTCGACCAGGAAGTTGTATCCGAGCTTTCCATCCCATTTTGTGGTGAGATGGCCTTTAACTCCGGCGGCGCTAGAATCCACGGTTCCCAAGTCCCGGGTATCCGCCAGCGAACTCGGTTGCGGCTGTGCAGAGGGCTCCGTAGATGTGGCCGAATCCGACCGGCCCAAAGTCAGTGCAGCGCCCACTGCGATTAGAGCGGCGAAGACAAGGAACAAGGCGACAAACAAAAGTAAGGTGCTTGACCGCGGTTCAGCTGGCTTGGGAGGAGGAGGCTCGGTCGGTGTTCCAGGCTCAGTAGGTGGCGCAGGTGCATTGGATTGCGCTGCCTCGTCCAATTCGGCAGGCGGAGCCGTCGATGGAGGCTCGGTCGCTGGAGCTGTCTCACTCGATAGAGCGGCTTCAGGCGGTGCTGCGGGCTCAGCGTGCGGTGCCGGTTCGGTCGATAGCTCAGCTTCAGCAGGTACTGCAGGTTTAGCATCGGTTTCCAAAGCAGGCTCGGCCATTGCCAAAGGATCATCGAGTGGAGTTGTCTCCGTCGATGGTTCAACTTCGGCTGGGGCCGAAGATCCGGCTGATTCTGCAGGCTCTATCGATAAAGTAGGCTCATCCAGTGGTGCCGTTTCGGTTGATAGTGCAGGTTCAGCCAGTGGGACAAGCTCAGTCGATAGAGCCGGCTCACCCGCGGTTTCTTGGGTGGGATCGATCGGTGTCGAAGGCTCGTCGAGTGGAGCGACCTCGGTCGATGGTGCAATTCCAGTTTGAGCCTCAGGCTCATTCGCGGGCGCGGCTTCGGTAGATGGCGCAGGTTCAGCCGGTACGGCAGGTTCTGCCGCTGGGCCAAGCTTAGTCAATAGAGCCGTCTCGCCCGATGGTTCAGCATCGGTTTCTGGGGCCGGTTCGGGAGGTGCCGATGGTTCGTCGGGTAATGCGGTCTCAGCCGATGGAGCAGCTTCAGCAGGTGCCGCAGGCTTGGCTGATTGTGTAGGCTCAGTCGATGCTACAGAGTCCGCTGGTGGTGCCGCATTGGTTGATAGTTCAGGTTCAGCCGGTACGGCAGGTTCTGCCTCTGGGCCAAGCTCAGTCGGTAGAGCCGGCTCACCCGCTGGTTCAGCATTGGTTTCTGGGGCCGTTTCGGCCGGTGCCGCAGGCTCGTCAAGTGGAGCGGGATCCGTTGGCAGTGTCGTTTCGGACGATGGTGCAGTTTCAGCAGGGGCCGCAGACTCGGCCGATGGTCCAGTCTCGGTCGATGAATCAGCCTCAAACGGCGGTACATTCTCGTCCACTGGCACTGGCTCAGCAGCTAATGCAGATTCAGACGCGGCTTCAGACTCTGCGGATGGCGCAGGTTCGGCTGAGTCTACAGTCTCAGTCAAATGCGTCACCTCTCTTGACGGAGCAGATTCGCCTGGTTCTACTGACGGCAAGGATTCTACGGCTGCGTCGGATAAATCGGGCTCGGCACGATCAGGTTGTGTGTGCCCAGGTTGGTAATCTTCCGTATTCATTTCCTGATTTGCCATGGGTTGCTTGCCTGGATCGGTTTCTTCACCGTGGGATTTGATTTCGTGCGGTAACTCGCTACTGGAATCACTCTGGTCTGCAATCGTCATCCGGCGAGTCTCCCCTGACTACGGTCAATCTCTGCATTTTTTGGCTCAATCAGTATTCAATCACGCCCCACCGCCTCTGGATAGATGAATCACTCCCGACAAACCACCAGAGTAACCTTTCCAATCATGCCTTCGAGGTCTAAGGATATGGTACCCTGCGGCAACGCGGAGTGTCGCGGACCGTGATCTCATGCCTCCAGCACATCTCGCAGCGCAAAGCTGGTTTCCAACCGCGTCACCCCCGGCAATCGTGAAAGCTCGTTCTGGTGCAGGCGCCCGTAGTCGTCCATGTCTGCCACCCTTACCACCAGCATGTAGTCATACTGCCCGGCCATCAAATGGCAGCTCACAATCGCCTTTGACCGTCGTACCGCAGCCTCAAACGCGGTCAGAACCGGCGACGACTGACGTTCAAGAGTGATGCGGATGAAGACCGTCATGCGTTTACCCAACACCCGGTCATCAATCAGTGCGCGGTAGCCGCGAATGGCGCCGGAGCTTTCCAGTGCCAGGATGCGCCGTGACGCCGCCGAGGCCGAAAGGCCCGCAGCTTCACCCACTTCATAGTTGGTCGCCCGGCCGTTCAGTTCCAGAAAACGCAGAATCGCTTCATCCAATTCGTCGAATGAGGTGGCATTCTGGCCCTGCGACCCATTCTCGCGTCGTTGCTCGCGAATTCCGTGCGGCAAAGGTGATTTTCCATCACGTTTCGTGCACATACTATCGTTTTATCACGAAGTTTGCACACATTGGAATCTTTCCCAGCCGTACGATGAGGATCAGTGGCAGCGGATGAACTCGCGGTGTTGGAAATAGCCCTCCCCTAGGATCCAATCCCGGCGCCGCTTTCTCCGCAACCCGGTGTTCCAACACCGAGCATCCAACCCAAACAGGAGCAAACCATGATCATCGGCGTTCCCAAAGAGATTAAGGATCACGAGTCGCGCGTCGGAGTGATACCGGCGGGAGTTAAGGCCCTCACCGAAGCTGGCCACACCGTGCTCGTGGAGACACAGGCAGGCGACCAATCCGGGTTCCCCGATGATGAATACCAGAACGCAGGCGCCGAAATCGTAGGCGAAGCTGGATACGTTTGGGGCAAGTCCGACATGGTAGTCAAAGTCAAGGAGCCCATCGAAAAGGAGTACGTCTACTTTCGCGACGGGCTGGTCCTGTTTACCTATCTGCACCTGGCGCCGGTTCGCGATCTGACCGACAAGCTTCTGGAGTCAAAGGTCATCGGTATTGCCTATGAGACCGTTCGCGACCGGCAGAACACCTTGCCCCTACTCACTCCCATGAGCGAAGTCGCGGGCCGCATGAGCGTACAGGTCGGTGCGACCTATCTCGAAAAAGAGCGTGGTGGGCGGGGAATCCTTCTTGGCGGAGTGCCGGGAGTGCCACCTGCCCAGGTTTGCATTGTCGGCGGAGGCGTTGTCGGCACCAATGCGGCCAAAATCGCTCTGGGATTCGGTGCCCGCGTCACGCTTGTGGATGTGAATCTTAACCGGCTGCGCGAGCTGGATGACATATTCGGCGGCCGTCTATACACCCTCGCCTCCAACAGCTATAACCTGGCGCACGCTACGCGCGAGGCGGATCTGGTCATCGGCGGCGTACTCATTCCCGGTTCCACGGCTCCCAAAATCGTTACCCGCGCCATGGTCTCCCGCATGAAGAAGGGCGCGGTCATCGTCGATGTGGCCATCGACCAGGGTGGTTGCGTAGAAACAGCACGACCAACTTCGCACTCTGATCCCAGCTATTTGGTTGACGGCGTCGTGCATTACTGCGTCACCAACATGCCGGGTGCGGTCCCGCATACCTCCACGCTGGCGCTCACCAACTCCACATTCCCTTATTTGCTGCGTCTCGCAAATCTCGGCGCGCGCGAAGCGCTCAAGCAGGACGCCGGACTTGCTGAAGGGCTCAATACCTGGCTTGGCACCCTCACGCATCGCGGCGTGGCGGAGAGCCAGGACCGTTCCTGGACGGCGCCCGCAAGCGTGATCGCGTAGCCTTTTCGCATGGGTCTGCGAAGGCGTTCGCGGATCGCAACTTACTGCACGGGGGCCGCTGTCTTGCGGCCCTCATCCTTTTCGGCATAGAGTGCCCGATCGCACTTGGCCAGCAGTTCTTTCCAGCCGCCCAGGCCGTTCTTGACCTGCCCTATACCGAAGCTTGCGGTTGCGGATATCTCGCGCCGGTCATGCTCGATTCGCAGCTCCTCAATCGACTTGCGAAGACGCCGTGCGATCGTATTTGCAGTTTCGATATCTGTCGCCTCTAGAAGGATGACGAACTCGTCCCCTCCAAGCCGCGCCATCATATCGCCGGGGCGCAGCTTCTGTTCGACACAGCGTGAAATCGCGATGAGCATATTGTCCCCGCACAGGTGTCCGAACGAATCATTGATCCGCTTGAAGTCGTCCAGATCGAAGAGGATCGCTGATATCGGTTTCGCTCCTCTCAAACTCGCGGCGAACGTGCGCTTTGCCAATAGCTCGATCGCGCGCCGGTTTAGCACGCCGGTCAGTGGATCGGTAAGTGCCTGCACCTCCAGGTCGTGATGCAGCCGCGCCGCCGTCATCCACACAAATGCCACCAGAACACCAACCTGCAACACGGTCGTATTGAGCACCGTCCACGCAAGCACTCCGCCACCCCGCAGATAGTCGTTTGGAGCAGGCTGAAGGAGCAGGCTGACAAGCCGCCCGAGGTTTCCCAGGCTCAGCAACGCAAGCAGCGTGGCCATCAGCCATCCTGCGGCCTTCATGAAGGCAGGGGTATGCCTGACCACGAACACGGCAGTCATCGCCAGTTGCACGGCAAGGATCATGCTTAGCGCAAGCAGGCGTTTCGTTGTATCCGGATGAAGCTCGCCGTATACAACCTGCGCGAGAGTCTGTAAGGCCAGCAGCCCCGCCTGGATTCCCCATAGTGCTGCGCCCTTGCCAAAAAACGCAGTCATGGAGCGATGCAGGCACAAATAGCCAGCGGAGAACATCACGTTTCCTACAGTGAAGGAAAGGGACTCGGGAATATAAGTGCGCACAGCGATCAGGATTGCGCCTGCACAAATACACGAACCAAAACCAGCAAACCAAACCAGGCCCGCAGCGTTGCGATGAATGCGAATGTTAATGACCGTCAAGACCATCAACAGCGTCAAAAGCGCTGCATGTTCGACGTGGAGAGTGTGAAGGTCCAACTCCTGTATCGCTCCCGAAAAACAATCCTAACGGCATAAAGACTCTTGCCTCTTGCCGAATGACCTATATAGCGGATTCCCGGCTGTCGATCAGGCCAGGATTGCGTAAGCCGATGGAGATTATCCACCAACAATACCACGCGCATCATCTCGTCTGGTGTTACCCCGTTTACAGTCACGCGGCCTCTTGTCTCCAAGTCCAACTCAGTCCCCGGTCAGCCCGGAATCCCGCGCATTTCCTAGACGACCTTCTTACCGTAAGATGGTCGTTCATCAAGGAGGCAGTCGTGGACCGTCGCAGATTTCTCGCCGCATCAATGGCCAGTTCCGCTTTTGCAATTGCCGGCAAAGCTGCCGCACAATCCCCAGCGTCAGATCCTCGCCAGTACTATCAAATCCGCCGCTACTCCCTGCTCAGCGGACCGCAGACGAAAATTACAGAAAGCTTCTTCGCGGACGCGCTCATTCCCGCCCTCGGCCGCCTCGGACTCGGTCCCGTCGGAGCTTTCCGTCTGGACATCGGCCCCGAAACGCCAGCCTTCTATCTACTCATTCCCAGCTCTTCCATCGACGTTCTCGCCGAGCTCGATTTGCGACTCGCCCAGGACGATGCCTTCCTCAAAACCGCTGACCCATTTTGGAATGCAACCGCCGCAGCTCCCGCATTTCAACGTGCAGACATTTCTCTTCTCAGTGCCTTTACCGGCTGGCCCAGGGTCACTCCGCCCGCAGCGGCAGCTATCAAGGGAAAGCGCATATTCCAATTGCGCATCTATGAAAGCCCCAGCAACGGCGACCATGTTCGCAAGGTGGAGATGTTCCACGCAGGCGAGTTTGAAATCTTCCTCAATGCTGGATTCCATCCTGTATTCTTCGGCGATGCTCTCATCGGTTCACGCCTCCCCAACCTCACCTACATGCTCAGCTTTGCCGATCAGGGCGAACTCGAAGCCAAATGGAATGTCTTCCGCAACGACCCAGCCTGGAAGAAGCTCTCCACGAGTCCGCGCTACAGTTCCGACCAGATCGTCACCAACATTACCAACCTGATTCTGAGCCCGCTGGATTGTTCCCATATCTAAGAATTTGTCCAGAAACTCGAAGTCAGCGCCCTGCATGGGAGCCGCGGGTCCGGACTTGCCGGGAGGGCACCCAGGCGGGAGGACGCACACAAGAGGGGCGTGGCGCCGTTCACTGACGAGCGATACCCCCCCACCCCATCCCTGTAAAGAAGTGGTTTGTTTTCAATGGTATGCCAGACTGCAATCACTGCAGATATGGCATTCTAAAGAAGTTACTTGCAGATATGCCAATCCAAAGGGGTTAGGTCGCTTTTTCAGGGCGTGCACGGGTAATCTTGTCTGCCAAATTCAGAAAGGCAATGCTGAATTGTTCCGCGTCTTCGCGGAGCTTCCGCTCCCGTGTCTCAACCGGGGATGCTTCCCGCCTTGCTTTCAGGGTATAGGCGCTAAACGCAATTCCTATTGTGCGTCGCTGGCACTTAATTATCTGCAAGTGGATATCAATAAATAGCAAACGGGTAGCAGATTTTCGGGTGCGGCGAGGAAAGCATCCGGGATGAAGCGTCGTATCCGACCCGGTGGGTATTCTGGACAGATTCTAAGGCCTCCGCAACCCACAGCTGCATCACCCGGCATCGCGTCCTAACGCAGGCAAAGTATAATCTTGACATATATATCTATTAGAACTATTACTATTAGGCATATGGCAAAACGCTCCAGTTCGAGTATGGAAGTCCTCCTCGGTCTCCTGACTATCCAATCCATGTCCGGATACGACCTGGGCCAGACCATCCGGGGTTCTGTCGGTCATTTCTGGAACGAGAGCTATGGGCAGATCTATCCGAATCTCAAGATGCTCGCGGAAGGCGGTTTCGTCACCGCCAAGCTAGAACGGCAAAAGGGGAAGCCAGATCGGCACATATACTCCATAACAAAAAAGGGACGTGCTCACTTGGCGAATTGGTTGGCTGTCCCGCCACAACCGGAGATTCCCCGCAATGAATTGCTCCTGAAGATCTTCTTCGGCGTGCAGACCTCCCCTGAGACGCTTATCGAGTATATGGAACGCATGTTGAAGAATGAGCGCGCGGTCCTTCAGGAGTTGACACGGATCGAGCAGGAAGTCCTCGCCCAGAACCAGCAGTTTCCCGACGTCCCTTACTGGCGGATGGCTGCACGCTTCGGCCAATTCGAATTGGAAGCGCACGTCCGATGGGCCGAAGAAACGCTGGCCGAACTTAACACGATGGCCGCGAAGCGGCGGAGTCATGGGGAAACCACAAAGGAGAACAAAAATGCAGCCGAGTGAGACGGTGACCACGATCAATCCGCAGCCACGCCAACATCCCGAACAAATTGCCTCCTGGGGATGGCTCGTCGGCTTTCTCCTAATTGGAGCGGGAACGGTTCTTCTTGGGTTCCTTGCGCAGCACGCACCAGCGGCAACAGGTGCGGCCTCAAGCCAGCTTGCTGAACACGGACATGCGATCCAGATCTACCTAACGGTAGCCGCGATGGATTGGGCCCTCCTCTATTACTGCTGGGCCGGCGTCCACCGCTCTGGCGGCAATCTTGAAACGCTGTCCGGCGGCCGATGGACCTCATGGAAGGCGCTCGCCATTGACCTCGCGATTGCGCTGCCTTTCTGGGTTTTATGGGAAGGTGCTGCATACGGCGTTCATTGGCTGCTTGGAGCAAGCAGCGCAAAAACCGTCAATAGCCTGTTGCCCACGACCCCACTTGAAATCATCATCTGGGTCGGCGTATCGATCACGGCCGGCATTTGTGAGGAACTGGCATTTCGTGGCTTTCTCCAGCGCCAGTTGCACGCGTTTACCGGGAATCTGTCGCTTGCCGTCCTAGCTCAGGGTCTCGTATTTGGCTTGTTTCACGCGTATCAGGGATGGAAGAACGTCGTGGTGATCACCCTTCTCGGAGTCCTCTTCGGAGCGCTGGCCGCATGGCGCAGAAATCTGCGCACGAACGTCATTGTCCACGCCTGGGCCGACATTTGGGGAGGATGGCTGCAGTTGGTGATCTTCGAGTAATACCGCACAGGGTCCGCTCTTTCTGGGCTCCGGATCCTGATCACCGATCCCTGTCGGCACTATAATCGGCGCATGCCATTGAACGGCGATCCAAGGCGTCGGACAATTCCTGTGCTGGCAGGCGGAGCGCTTATGTTGCTCGCTCTGCTGGGCGCACTCAATGCATTCAATCCCTCAAGTATCTCCTTCCTCAATCCTGATACTTCTGGCGAAACGCTGGCCTTTACCGGCGTCATCGTACTGGTCTTCCTGGTGCTGTTGGTGTTTCTGCTGCTGCTTCTCAGAACCATCGTCAAGCTCTACGCTGATCAGAGCAGTAGCGCCCTCGGCGCTCGGCTGCGCACGCGCATGGTGCTCGGCGCAGCGCTCATCGCGCTGATACCGGCGATCTTTATGTTCCTTTTCAGCTTTCAGCTGATGAACAGATCGATTGATCGTTGGTTTTCGCAGCCCACGTCAGAGTTACGCGAGGACTCAACCCGTGTAGTGCTTGAATTGGCTCACTATGTCACCAGCAATGCGCGCGTTGAAGCGCAGTCCATCGCCGCGTCCGGCGCGCCTGATCAGGATTTACCCCAGCTGCAGCAGGCTCTCGTGTCGCATCGCATCACACTGGCCGGCGGCTTCGCCGTCGTCTACGACAAGGACTCAAAGCCCCTGGCCGGCTTCCAGGCTCCCCCGGATGCGAGCCGCGCCACACTGCATCCATGGCTGAATGAGGGTGGCCAGAATACGGAGTTGCAACTCCCTGGTCCGTTCTCGGCAGGATTGCTCAACGCAGCGCAACGTACCGACGAGCCAGTACTTGCTGTGAAGGGACTCGAATACGCACTCGGGATCGCCGGCACCAGTTCAGGGAAGATCGTTGTCGTCGCGCTCCCCATGCCTGAAGGCCTCAACCAGACTGTCGTGCGCATCCGTTCCGGCGCCGATGAATACTGGCGGCTTTTCCGAAGTCGTAACCAGATTCGAACCACGTTTCTCCTGCTGTTGCTGGCCATTACCGCAGTGGTGTTTTTCTCAAGCGTCTGGCTGGCTCATTTTCTTTCCAAGCAAATTACGCGGCCCGTCGAAGCCCTCGCTGACGCAATGGATCAAATCGCCACAGGCAAGTACGACCATCGCGTAGCTCTCATTCCTACGGGCGAAATGGGCGACCTTGTTCGAGCCTTCAACCACATGGCTGCCGATCTTGATGCCAGTCGTCAACTGGCGGAGAGCTCCTCAGCTCAGCTCACGGCCGCCAACCAAGCCATTGAGGAACGGCGTCGTGAACTCGAAACCATTGTCGAAACCATACCCTCGGGTGTTGTCACTCTCGATGGAGCGGGGGTTGTGCTTCAGTCGAATCGAGCCTTCGCTGCACTCATGGGCCAGCGCGAAGACATTAGCCTCGCCGGCGAAAGAATTGAATCGCTTTTGCCCCCTGATTGCGCTGAAGACCTCGGTGGAGTCATCCGGCGCGGACTGCGCATGGGCGCGGCTTCCACCGAAATTGAATTTCATGCACGGGGGCGCACCATGCACCTGGCCATAACGAGCGCGCGCCTTGAACTGGTGCACGGCCAACCGGGAACCGTATTGGTTGTTGAAGACACAACAGAGTTGTTGCGGGCGCAGCGCCAGTTGGCATGGAAAGAGGTTGCGCAACGCGTGGCTCACGAAATAAAGAACCCGCTCACGCCCATCGCACTCTCTGCGGAACGCATTGGGAGGCACCTTGACCGGTCGCAATTGGATTCGCCCAACGTCATCCGAAAATGCTCTGAAGTAATCCTCGGCTGCGTAGGCACGCTCCGTACACTAGTCGATCAGTTTTCCGCGCTGGCCCAGTTTCCGGCGCCCCAGCCGCGCGCCTGCGACATGAATAAAGTTGCCGAAGAAGCACTCGCACTCTTTGCCGGACGCCTCGACGGCATCACGGTCAAATGGGATCTGGAACCAGGGCTGCCCACTGTGCTGGCCGATCCCGATGCCACGCGCCGCGCCCTCGCCAACCTCGTCGACAACGCCGCCGAAGCTATGCAGGGCAGCCTGCTCTGCGTGCTTGGCGTCCGCAGTTCCCTAAGTGAAGATGGCGCAGCGGTAGAGGTTGAGGTCTCTGACACCGGTCATGGACTCACTGATGAGATTCGCGAGCGATTGTTCCTTCCCTTCTACTCCACTAAGCATCGCGGTACCGGACTCGGGCTCTCCATCGCCGCAAAAATCGCGCAGGAGCATGGTGGCTCTCTTCGCGCTGAGCCCAACAGCCCAAAAGGCGCTCGTTTCGTTTTACGGCTTCCGCTGATGGAGCCGGTAACGGGAACGCAGTCCACACAGGGCAACGGTGAAAGCAAAACCCCCGCGGTACTCAAAGGAATCGGCGCATGAACCACATACTCGTGGTAGATGACGAAGCGGAGATTCGCACTTCCCTTGAAGAGATCCTGCGCGAGGAGGGTTACGGTGTTGCCACTGCGGCCACTGCCGCTGAGGCACTCATGCTGCTGAAGGACGCACCATACGACGTTGTCCTTCTCGACATCTGGCTTCCGGATCGCGACGGCCTCGACGTTCTCGCAGAGATGCACGCACTGGCTGTCGAAATGCGCCCTGAGGTCGTCATCATCAGTGGCCATGGCACCATTGAAACCGCAGTCAAGGCCACTAAACTCGGCGCGTACGATTTTCTCGAGAAGCCACTCTCGCTCGATCGCACACTGATTGTCCTGAAGAACGCCGTCGAGGCCCGCCGCCTGCGTACCGAGAACCTCGAATTCAAGCGCCAGTTCAACGTGGGCTCCGTGCTTACCGGCGAAAGCATTCCGGTAAAAGCATTGCGTCAGCAGATTCGGCTGATGGCACCGACCAATGGCCGCGTTCTCATCTACGGCGAATCAGGCACTGGTAAGGAACTCATCGCGCGCGCCATTCACGCCGAGAGCCTGCGCCGCGACGGCGTTTTCGTTGAATTAAATTGTGCCGCCATTCCTGAAGCACATATAGAGGCCGAACTCTTTGGTTACCGACATGGTGCGCAACCGGGCGGTCCTACAGAGCAGCGGGGAACTCTCGAGCGCGCTGACGGAGGAACACTTTTCCTGGACGAAGTGGGAGACATGAGCCTGAAGACGCAGGCCAAAGTGCTCTCCGCTCTCGACGATCAGCTGTTCACACCTGTTGGCGGCACGCAGCCACTGCGCGTCGATGTGCGGCTTATCGCCTCTACAAACAAGGACTTAGAAGAGGAGATTGCTAAGGGAAATTTTCGCGAAGATCTTTTTTATCGGCTTAACGTGGTTCCGTTTGCGGTGCCGCCGTTGAGGGAGAGGAAGCAGGATATACCGCTGCTGGCGCGCGAATTTCTTGCGGAGTTCGGGCGGCAGTATGGACGGCCGCGGATGGAAATCAGCGAAGACGCGCTTGCGACGCTGGGCGAATACCGCTGGCCAGGGAATGTCCGGGAGCTGAAAAACGTTGTAGAAAGGGTACTTATCCTCAATCCGAGGGCGCTGCGGATTGAGCGGAAGCACCTGCCGCCGCTTACTCATAAGGCGGCTTCGCGGTCTACGGAGGAGTTCTCGTCATTGCAGCAGGCGCGGGACGCTTATGAGCGGGAATACATCCTGAAGAAGATTGAGGAAGCGCGAAGTAATATCAGCCATGCTGCTGAATTGCTTGGACTTGAGCGCAGCCACCTTTACCGGAAGATGAAGGCGCTGGGGATCGGCGTGCGGGAGTAGGGGCAGGGATCAGGTGTCAGGGATCAGCGGGCTCGTGCGCGGTCGGTCCTCCGACATCAAAGGTGCGTTCGGAGGGTTGTGCTACATAGCCAATCAGGTTGCTTATAGGGTTGCAAACCGGGGCAAACGGCTGCTCATAAGGTTAGTTTTCTTCGAGACATGAACCTACGGGGCAGCCTCCGCACGCGTTTTGGGTTGCTGAGAATGGAACTAATCGAGGGTTTGGCTTGCAGAGAATTAGCCGTTTTTTTGGAAAATGCGCTGATTGTGCTCGAGATGGAGACTTAACTTGTTGATAATGCATTCTTTATTTTGATTTTGTTTGCTGTGCGAGTGCGGGTGGAAATGCGCATCTGACGGAGGTCCGAATGGAAACATGCGGATTGCACGAGCCCGTTAACCAGCTCTCTTGCGGCTCGACTGACTTGCTTTCCCTCGGTCCGCGAGCAATATTTGAATCTCGTCGGGAGGCAGCGGCCGGCTAAACAGGAAGCCCTGGTACGAATCGCACCCAAGATCGACGAGAAACCCCCGCTGTTCCTCGGTTTCCACCCCCTCGGCGATTACAGACAGTCCCATGGTCCGGCTAAGAGAGATGATGGTTTGTGCGATGGCTGCGTCACTCGGATCGGTGAGAATGTCCTGCACAAAGGACCGGTCGATCTTCAATTGATCAAGAGGCAGCCGCTTCAGGTAAGTCAGCGACGAATAGCCGGTGCCAAAATCGTCCAGGGAGAATCGTATGCCGTGTGATTTAAGCTCTGCCATCTTGGTGATGATGTTTTCAACATTGTCCAGCAGCATACTCTCGGTAAGCTCGAGGTTAAGACTGCGAGGATCAGCCCCGGCGGTGTCCAATGCCTTAAGCACCCGTTCCACAAAATCCGGTTGGCGCAATTGCCGGGCACTGATATTGACACCAACAGTAATACGCGCTGTCTCTCTATCGACGGCCCAGGCCGCAATCTGCCGGCAGGCTGACTCCAACACCCAATTTCCCAAAGGCAGGATCAGCCCTGTCTCCTCAGCCGTCGGAATGAAGTTTCCCGGCGTAAGCAGTCCGCGCTTCGGATGAATCCAGCGGACGAGTGCCTCCACGCCAGTCAGGCGGCCGCCTTCCAATTGAGGTTGATAGTAAAGCAGGAACTGGTTCTCCCGAATCCCCTGGCGAAGGTCTTTCTCCATCTCCGCGCGAGCATTCACGGCGGCCTGCAAAGACGGGGCGAAGAAGCTGATGGTGTTTTTGCCCGCCGCCTTGGCCTTATACATGGCAATATCGGCTTGTTGAAGGAGCTTATTCGTTCCGTCCCGTTGGCCTCCAAACACGGTGATGCCAATGCTCGCGGTACTTCGGTACTCGTGGCCTGAGAGCAGGTAAGGTTGGCAAATCGTGTTGAGGATTTTTTCGCCCGCGCCTTTCGCCTGCGCTGCTGCCTCCTCGGGGCCCTCGCTCAGGTCTTCGAGCATCACCACGAACTCGTCCCCGCCCAACCGCGCAACAGTGTCGGCTTCGCGGATGCACTTGGTAAGGCGCCGTGCTACTTCCTGAAGCAGAAGATCGCCTGTCTGATGACCAAGTGTGTCGTTCAACGTTTTGAAATTGTCCAAATCCACAAAAAGGAGCGCTCGCTTACGGCTGTTTCGGGTGCTCGCGGCGAGGGTCTGCTGCAACCGGTTCAACAGCAGACGGCGATTGGGCAGACTCGTCAAGGGGTCGTAGAACGCAAGACTTCTGATCTCATCGTGAGCTACCTTCAACTGCTGGTGTTCGCGCTCTCTTCTCTTAGCCGCCAAGAACCGCATTCGCATCAAGCCTGCGGCCCCCGATGCGGGAAACATAACGCACAGGCTGATAAACCACCACGACGCGTACCACGGAGTCAGGATCCTGAATGAGAACCTGGCTGCATTTTCGCACCACACTCCGCTGCCGTCCTGCGCTTCAATCTCCAGCCGATAGGATCCAGGCGCTAGTTGCGCAAACTGAAGTTCTCTATCCGTTGTTTCGGTCCAGGTCGATGTCGCACCCACCAGCCGGTAGCGAAAAAATGCTCCGTTCGCCCTCGAAGCGTTCAGAGCCGAGTAGCGCGCGACGAGCGAATTGGCATGGACGCCGGAGGAAGGCTGGTTCAACGCCAAAACCTCTGTTTGCCCCATCACGAGCCTGGTGAAAACCACTTCCAGCGATCCTTCCGGCACTGAATGTGGCCGCGGGCGAAACCGGGACAGCCCGGCGCTGGTTCCGATCCAGACGGTTCCGTCTGCCTCTGCGGCGAATGCATTCAGGTCGCAGTCGTTCCATGCCAGGCCGTCGTCTGCGTCATAGTGACTCCAGCGCGAGCCGTCCCAAACATCCACGCCCCACTCCGTGCCCACCCACAATCGCCCCAAGGCATCAGGTATAAGGAAGTACACCATCCCATCGCTGCCTCGCCTTTGCACTCCCTTCTCAATCACCAGTCTGCCAGCTTGCATATGAACGCGATCGATTCCCCCTCCGAAGCGATAACCGATCCAGATGGTTCCATTCGTTCCCGTCCCTAACGAAAGGATTTGTTGATTGCTAAGCCCATCGCTGCGATTCCAACGCGTCCATTTCCCATCCGCATAGCGGAACAATCCCTCGGTCCCACCCGCCCAAATTGCTCCATCGGTCCCTTCGGTCACCGCCCAGATACGGGCAGACGGCAACTCGGCAATGTGCGAGAACTTCGCGTAAGGCGCTGTGGCCATAAAAAGCCCAGCCTCCGTTCCGGCCCAGAGCCGTCGCTCACGATCGACTTGCAGAATGTATCCCGCCTTGCCCACAAGACCCTGCGCCTCGCTGAACCAGTGAACACGGCCTGATTTCACTTCGAAGCGCCCTACGCCTCGCATCTCGGTTCCTATCCACAAATCCCCATTCGGAGCCTCGCGAACCGCATGAACCGGAAAGCCGGTCAAACCTGGTATCTTCGTCCACTGGATACCGGACTTTCCCCTCAGTCCACGCAGCAGTCCTCCCTCGGTGCCAACCCACAGTGTTCCATCGGGCCGTGGCAGAATCTCGTACACCACGTCGCTTGCCAGCCCGCTGCTGGTTGAGTAGGTTTCCCATTCCTGATAGCCCCGCAACTGGACCAGGCCCCGTCCCGCCAGGCCGATCCAGAGTGAGTGCTGCCGATCTTCGAAAGCTGAATAAACATCTCCGCGAAGCCCTGCGGACTGGTCAATCTTCCGCCAGCCGGTCTGGTCATGAATAAGCAAACCGTTCGCGGTTGGCAGCATGATTCTTCCGTCGGCGTCGGTCATGGGAACTCCCCCCACAGCGCTCGCGAGAATCGGAGAGTCCGGTCTCTGGAACCGTTTTTGGCCGGCAGGCAATTCGAAGACGCCGCCGTTTTTCGCCCGCACCCAGAGGTTGCCAGCGAAGTCTTTCCGAATCACCACCAACTCAAGGTTCGGGAGCCCGCTTTCCTCGCCAAAGACCCGAGTCCCCTCCTGATCCATTCGACAGAGTTGCAGCCCGCATCCATACCAAAGAACATCTCCATCGACCAGGACGCCGTGGGCGCCAGTCTCGGAGACTCCGGTCGCCTGCGGAAGCACATGCATTTGAAATCCAGTTTTGCCTGCGGTGGAAATGAGTTCGACCAGCCCAACATCCGTCCCGAGGAATGTGTGGCCTTTCCCGTCCGCCTCAATACCCTGCGCCCAGTCGACGGTCTTGAATGTGCCGGGAACTCGCTCGAAGCGGTTGCCGCGCAGGTCATAGAGGCCAAAGTCCCCCCCAACCAACAGCGTTCCATCCGGAGCGTCACCAAACGCAGATCCTGAGATTGCCGGAAGCCCCTGCGCGGGTCCAAATGCCTCAAAGCGTTCCCCGTCATACCGGTAAATCCCGTTTTCCGTACTCACCCAAAGGAAGCCAACACGGTCCTGATAAATCTGTCGCACCGCGAGATTGTGGAGACCCTCCGCATTGCCGAAGCTGCGAAAGCTGTATTCCTGGGCGCAAAGGGTTCCGGCGGTCAGAAGTAGGAATGAAAGTGCGCGTGCGTGGGTCGAGCAATCCACAGAAGATCTTTATCGGCAAATCGATTGATTATCTTTAGCATGGCCCACGCTTCAGATTCGCAGATGGGCTTGATTCCAACCTGTGCTGTGCGGAACTGGACACGGCTTCGCAATTGCGGACATCCACGGGGAGCAGGCCAGTTCAAGTTCCAAGGATTATCTTCTTGCTGAATTGCCACTTAGGCCATTTACAGCGCCCAACATTTTTGGCAGGTGAATTGCTCTAAAGACTCATTAGAAACTGCCGCGGAGGCCCCCATGGCGTATTTCGAGCGTGTTCGCGATGTAATTTCCGGCCCATTCAGCACCGAAATCATTCAGCAGCGTACAGCAACCGGATGGCAGATGGTTTCGATTGAATGGCGGCGCGAACTCCCGGACGCGGAAGCTCCGACGGAGGGCGCTTTCGACGACGAGATCCCCTACGGACTGCGAATCTCGAACGACTGCAGCCGGCTGGAGGTGCATCCCAGAGAGCACCAGGTGCTGATGCTGATGATGGAGGGGCTGGTGCAGGACTTCTCCTATTCGGCCATCGTGAGCGACCTGAACGAGAAGGGCTACCGGATGAGGAATGGCAAGCCATGGAGCCGCGTTGCGGTCTTCAATATGGTTCCGCGACTGATCGAAGTGGGGCCGCGGTTTTTCAATTCGGAAGAATGGGAGCTGCGGCGGAGGAAGTTCGCAAAGGTGAAGGCGCCGGACGGGGTTTAGGGATATGCGACACAGCCGCGCTTTCGATCGACGGCTTGGGATTAGAGCTGTTCTCCAGTACTTGTAGTGTCGCCAAATCGATACGGGGTGGCTTTTTCTTGAGAAAAAAGCCACTTAGCGGTCACCTTTCCCTCTACACCAACTGGAGAACAGCTATAGACCGAATCCGGGCCTAAAGGCCGCGCAATTTGGCCCTGTTTCAGGGGGTTGAAACCCAATGTCACTTACTTTGCACCTTTGTATTAATCGACTTTCTCCCTGGATAGTATTTTCCGGAACCCCACACGGCGCGCGGGTAGGTGCG
>Ga0302320_10006030_pt1 | contig 27022 bp, 24 predicted proteins | sample Bog_T0_3_FD_202130 | JGI IMG/M metagenome (GOLD analysis project Ga0302320, IMG submission 202130) | Peat permafrost microbial communities from Stordalen Mire near Abisko, Sweden - Bog_T0_3 | ecosystem: Environmental > Terrestrial > Soil > Wetlands > Peat | place: Sweden: Abisko, Stordalen Mire...
CCGGTTGGCGTTGTATGCCATGTCGCCCGTCTTCAATACGCCCGAGTACACCCGGATAAACGTCAACTGGCCCACGAACGGATCGCTCATGATCTTGAACGCCAGCGCCGAAAACGGCTCGTCGTCGTTGGCATGCCGGACTTCTTCCTTGCCGTTGTCGGGATTCTTGCCCACCACCGGAGGAACGTCGAGCGGCGACGGCAGAAACTCCACCACCGCGTCCAGCAGCGGCTGCACGCCCTTGTTCTTGAACGCCGTCCCCAAAATCACCGGGAAGATCTTGATCGCGATCACCGACTTGCGCAGTGACGCCTTCAACTCCTCCACCGTGATCTCGTCGCCTTCAATCCACTTCGCCATCAACACGTCGCCATCGTCGTTTTCCACGATCGATTCGACCATCAACTGGCGCATCGCCTGGGCGCGCTTCTTCAACTCGGCCGGAATCTCATCGACCTCGTAATCGGCGCCCATGGTTTCGTCGTGCCAGTAAATCGCCTTCATCTCGAACAGGTCGATCAGGCCCTTGAACTTCTCCGCCTGCCCGATCGGCATCTGGATCGGCACCGGCTTGGCGGCCAGACGCTTGCGGATCGTGTCCACCGCGTGGTCGAAGTCGGCTCCCATCTTGTCCATCTTGTTAATGAAGCAAATCCGCGGTACCGCGTACTTGTCCGCCTGCCGCCATACGGTTTCCGATTGCGGCTCTACTCCGTGCACCGCGTCAAACACCGCCACCGCGCCGTCCAGAACCCGCAGTGAGCGCTCCACCTCGGCCGTGAAATCCACGTGGCCGGGCGTGTCGATGATGTTGATCGTGATGTCTTTCCAGGAACAGGTCGTCGCCGCGGAGGTGATCGTGATGCCACGCTCCTGCTCCTGCGCCATCCAGTCCATCGTCGCCGTGCCTTCGTGCACCTCGCCAATCCGGTGCAGCCGGCCGGTGTAGAACAGAATGCGTTCGGTCGTCGTCGTCTTCCCGGCATCGATGTGAGCCATGATGCCGATGTTCCTGCAACGTTCTAATGGAACTTGTCGAGCCAAAGCTTCTACCTATTCCCTTTACTTCATCGCCCAGACGCATCTTGCCGCGCCCGTGCTGGTTTCTGTTAAATGACCCGGAGCGGCATCGTTCGCCGCGTACCCGTCCGCCAAGCCCGCGCTTCCTACCAGCGGTAGTGCGCAAAGGCCTTGTTGGCCTCGGCCATGCGGTGTACGTCTTCCTTCTTCTTCATCGCCGCGCCCTTGCCGTTGGCCGCATCCAGCAGCTCGTTGGCAAGTTTGTCGATCATGCCCTTCTCGGGACGGCTCCGCGAATACGAAATCAGCCAGCGAATCGCCAGCGACGTCCGCCGCTCCGGATTCACTTCCACCGGAACCTGGTAGTTCGCGCCGCCAACCCGGCGGGTCTTCACTTCCAGCAGCGGCTTGCAATTCTCCACGGCCTTCTTGAACAGCTTCAGGGCCTCGTCGCCGCCCTTGGCTTCAAGCTGCGTCATCGCCTTGTAGAAAATCCCCTGCGCCGTGCTCTTCTTGCCGTCCCACATCAGGTTGTTGACAAACTTGTTGGCCAGCGTCGATCCGTAAATCGGATCCGGCATCGGCTCGCGCTTGGCAATATGACCTTTTCTTGGCATTGACTAACTCCTCTTCCCTGCCTCGTCGGCGGTACTCCCGGCAATCTCCCATGTGTGAGACGCCGGATGGCTGATCGTTCGTTTACGACTTCGTTCGTTTACGACTTCGGCCGCTTGGCTCCGTACTTCGAGCGGCTCTGTCTCCGGTTCGCAACTCCCACCGCGTCCAGCGTGCCACGGATCACGTGGTAGCGGACACCCGGAAGATCCTTCACGCGGCCCCCGCGGATCAGCACAATCGAGTGCTCCTGCAGGTTGTGGCCAACGCCGGGTATGTAGGTCGTTACTTCAATTCCGTTCGTCAGGCGTACGCGCGCAACCTTGCGCAGGGCCGAGTTCGGTTTCTTTGGCGTCTGGGTATATACGCGGGTGCAGACTCCACGCTTCTGCGGGCAGGCCTGCAGTGCAGGACTCGCCGTCTTGTAGCGCGGCGCCTTGCGCCCCTTACGCACCAACTGATTAAACGTAGGCACTCTTCGAACTCCTTTTATTCCGGCGCACTCTGGCGCCTCTGACGGCCACACCCGGGCATTCCCGCGGGCATCGCCGCTCACAACCCATCTCCACCGGGGCTGGTCAAGCGATTCCCGCTCGCGCGGCGCTCAACCATACTCTCCGCATTCCACACACGCGGGGAACTTTCACGTTTCCTGGATAGAGGCCGCGACGGTGGCGCTTGATTCCCGGCACATCGCTCAAGCCTTTGCTGGCTTGAGTCTCCTGCCGGGAGCACTCCGTTTCGCAACCTGAATCTGCATATCCCGTGGCAAAGCGCCGCAGGCAGCGCAGATTCGTTTCAGCGAGGGAGCCCTTACTGCAAGGCGCCGTGAAGCGCCCTCGGGCTGATCACACACACTACAGCTCGACCAGATTTACACAGACAGACTCGCAGAACCTCTAAACTATAGCAACACGCCAGCCAAGCGGTCAACCAAACCCAGATTCTTTTCCCCAAACCTTGCTTCTGGTGCCCCATATCTGCCGGTCGTTGGCAGATGTGGGGCCGTTGACTTTGCCCTTGTTCTTGCCGTTGCCTTTCCCGCTCTCCGCCGCCGAATTTCAAAAGCTCAGGAAGAAAATTTCCGGCAATATCAACTCGCCGTCACATTTTCGCCTTCGCGACTCGCCCGTCGGAGAGAACGATTGCTCAATCAGCCAATCGTTCTGTCACAAAGTTTACTATGTAGGCAATCCTTCACAACCTTACAAAACCATATACTACTTGGTAACATTCACCTTCCAAACGATTCATCTTCAAGTTAATCCCTGTCCATATTCGGCGTCCGAGGCCACCGCGATTCAACGCATCTCCGCCCACTCAAAACAGCGCTACGAGGACAGGAAAGATCGGGGCGTATATACTCATTTGAGTCTCGTCCCCGGTTTTCGAATTGCTAGCTCGCCCCCACTCCCAGGGCCGCCACCGCATCGTGCCGCGCCCGTTCCAGCGATTCCTGCATCTGGCGGTGGCACTCGTGCATCTGCACATCGCTCGCTTCCGCTGGAACCCAGATCAGTCTCGTCCAGCGAATATGCACCTTCGAGAAGGGTCGCGGAATCATCATCGCGTCCCACGAGCGCAGGATCCAGGGACGCTCCGCCGCCAGGTAGAAGCACAGGATGGGCGCTCCGCTCATGCGCCCAAGGATCACCGGCCCGGGCTTGGCCTGGAAGCGCGGACCTCTCGGCCCGTCGATGGTGAAGGCCGCAATGTGCCCCTTGGCCAGCGCGCGATTCATCTCCAGCAGCGCCGCCGCTCCGCCTCTCGAACTCGACCCGCGCACCGCCACAAACCCGAAGCGCTCGATGATGCGCGCAATGTATTCGCCGTCAAAACTCAGGCTGGTCATCACCGCTACGCCGCGCCCGCGGAAATACCATGTGGCTGCAATCACCGCGCGATGCCAGAATGGGCCAATCACGAACGGCGGAGGCACACCATCCTCGCCCACTCCGCCCGGCTCCGACGAGAATTCGTAGCGCAGCGTACATCCGATCAGCGAGATCAGAAGATAGCCGAGCCACTCGATCCACCACAGCGCAAGCCGCTGCCGCAGCGTGAAGTCCGTGCGCGCGTCCGTCTCTTGTGGTGGAGTTGTACTGCTCATGCTGAAATTGTATCGTGCGCCGCTGCCCATGCGGCCCGCGCTTGTCGTCTGCTCGAGTCTTTCCCTGACCGGCTTACCTGTGAGAGGCTTGCCAGGCCAGCGCGTCTTTCACGCGGCGGCCTGCCGCCGGATGCGAATGAAACAGAATCTCGACCCAGCGCGAAGGCTCGCGCTCCGCGAGGTTCTGTGCGGCCAGCTTTTCCATCGCCGAGCAGAAGGCCTGCACCGAGCCCAGCGACCTCCATGCGTACAGGTCGGCTTGGCGCTCATTGAAGCGCGAGTACGAGTTCATCACCGGCAGCAGCAGCACCGAGATTGCCGTGGCCACCAGGATCATCAGCGGAAGATTGGCAAAGTCAATCTGATCGAAACGCTTCCAGTCCAGTGCGGCCCAGCGAATCGCAAGTTTCAAGCACCAGAATCCGATGAACGTAATCACGCCCTGAACCGCAATCGCCTTCAGCATGTGCCGGTGATAGTGGTGGCCCAGTTCATGCGTCAGCACCGCCTCGATCTCGTCGTGATTGCACGCGGCGAGCAGCGTGTCTGAAATCACGATCCGGCGCGTGCGTCCCAGTCCCATCAGGGCGGCGTTGGCCTTCTTGGTCTTTTCCGAGAGCATCCACTCATAGACGCCGCGAACTTTCGCGCCGGACCTCTCACTTCTTCGCGTCAGCCGCGCCGTCAGCTCCTCGTCGTGCAGCGCGCGGAAGCGGAAGAACAGCGGAAACAGCACCACCGGCGCGATCTGCGCCAGCAACACGCTGAGCAGCATGAACAGCGCCCAGCACGTAACCCACCACCACTGCGGCTGCAGCCGGATCAGCAGGTAGATGACTTGCACCAGCAGTTGGCAGAGCAGGAAGCCGAGCGCAAATTCCTTGATCTGGTCCCATGCCCAGTGGCGCAATCGCTGGTTGCTGAGCCGGTAGCGATGCTCGATGCGGAAACCGTAATAGTCCAGCCCAAGGCTCACGAACTTGGTCAGCAGCAGCAAGATTGACGTATAGACGAACAGTGCGGCGGCGTGATGGTCGCCGGCCACGTGCACCGCAAAATTGCGGAAATCGCTCGTCCAGTCGGCGGCAAGAATCACTCCCATCAGCGCCAGTACCAGCACCAGGTCGGCCACACCGATGCGCCGCAGCAGACGGTTGTAGCGCCGCGCTTCGGCCGAATCCGCGCTCTGGCCGCGGGCAGCAGGGGGATTCGATGGCGAACTGAGGTTGTCCATAGGATTCACAAAAGTGTACCGGAGCCACGCGCCGGCCGCACGATCCGCGGCCGGCCCGTGCTACCTCCGAACAAGCTGCTACTTCAGTTCCGTAACGATTGCGCCCGGAGGGATCTCCAGTTGAAATTGCTCCGCCTTCAGGGGCTCGTTCAGGGTGAGCTTAACCATCTTCAACACGATTCGGTACTCTTCCTGCGGCCTCTCGATTTCAATCAGCGAAGGGAACAGCACACCGTTGTAGTCTTTTGGAAGGGAGTAGTTGATGTCGGTCGCCACCGCTCCCTTCTCGTCATAAATGGTCTGCCGGTAAGGCTGCAGATCGGCGCGATTGAAATAGATCTTTTGGTGCAGGCGCCAGCCGTTCTGCCCCGTCCGCCGTATCACCACGATGTGGTAATTCCCCTGGGTCACGAACTTATGCGTGCTCTCGTCCACCACCTGCTGCTTGCCTTCTTCCAGCACGGCGATTTCATCCTTGTGGTCGATCGCCGGCATCAGCAGCGCTTCGTAAATCACCAGTGGCCGCAGATTTTCCAGCGGGTTCTTGCTGGGCTCTGCGATCTCGTTGCTGCCGGTGATGAAGCGGTTCCGCGGTGGAATCGACAGCTTGAACCGGTCGCCGTCGCTCGCCATGTCGAAGGCCCGCGTGCGCACGATGGGAAGCAATCCGATCATGCGAAGCATCTGCGGTTTCTGCGCCAGGATGTAGCCGCGTATTTGCTGGTACTCGATGACCTGGCCCTTTTTCTCGCCGCCCACCGTCGTGTCAACGTCCACCGTCGCGTTCATGGTCTGGACGCTTGCCGCCAACCGGTCAATCGTCGCCACCAGTTCTTCCTGCGTGGCGCTCTTCAGCGGCACGGGGGAGCGCTTCGCTTCCACCGGATGCGAGCGAAACAGGCAGCCGGTTGTGCTGCACAGGCACAAAACCAGAAGGGCAATTGTCAGGCGAACTCGTTCCATCGGAGGCAAAACCTACTCCCATATGAATAGCTTTCAGTATATAGGCTGGGGCCGAACGGAGACGATGGAATCAGTGTGATTCGCCGTCGGTGTTTCCCGCATCAGGCTTTGCGTCCTTTCCCTTGCGCCCGGCCAGAACCTCCGGCGGCGCCTGCGGAAACTGCTCGTCCGGTTTGTCCACGATGACGGCCTTCATGAATTCCATCCAGATCGGCAACGCCGCCTGGGCCCCGGTTTCCTTGTTTCCCAGCGTCTTCTTTTCGTCGAAGCCAACCCACACGCCACACGTCATCGAAGGGGAAAAGCCCACAAACCACGCATCGGTAAAGTCGTTGGTAGTCCCCGTCTTGCCCGCCAGCGGATGGTTCAGCTTGCTGGCGGCGAAGCCGGTGCCGTGCAGCACCACGCCCTGCAGCAACTCCACCATCACGCGCGCCGTGTGCGCGCTGATCACGTCGCGCACTTCGGGAAAGTTCTGTTCCATGATGTGCCCGTCGTAATCGGCAACCTTGCGGATGGCGTGCGGGCTCAGCCGTACGCCGTCATTGGGGAACGTGGAATAAGCCGCCGTGTGCTCCAGCAATGTAACTTCCGCCGAGCCCAGCGCTACCGGCAGGTAAGGCTGGATTTCCGAGGTGATGCCGAACCTGTGCACGTACTCGATCACCGTCTTGATGCCGACGCGCTGCGCCAGTTTAATCGCGGGAATATTGCGCGAGTCCGCCAGCGCGCGCCGCAGCGAGATCGTTCCCTCGTACTTGCCGTCATAGTTGTGTGGCGACCAGGTTCCGCTCACGCTCGGAAAGCTGATGGGAGCGTCCACGATGGTGTCATCCGGCATCGCGCCCGCTTCCACCGCCGCGGTATAGACGTAAGGCTTGAACGAGGAGCCCGTCTGCCGAAGGGCTTGGGTGGCACGATTGAATTTCGATTCGTCGAAGTCGCGTCCCCCCACCATGGCGCGGATTTCGCCGCTGTTGTTGTCGATGGCGACCAGCGCGGCCTGCGCTCCCGAGTCCTGCTCCAGCGCAACCTGCAACCTGTCCTCGGCCTCCACGGTGGTCACGCGCACATAGACGATGTCCCCGGTCGCCAGGATTTCGTTCGGCGACCGATGGCCGGTCCAGACCATGTCGGCGGGGCGAATCTGGCCGTGAAATTTTCCAATCTTGATCTCGGCCTCACCCTGGGCAACGCTCGTCACCAGGGCATGAAAATAGCTGCCGGGCTCAGGCGCGTGATTCCAGTCGGGGTGCTCGAACAGGGAAAAATCCTCGCCGGCGGCAATCACGTTGCGCACGTGGCCCTTCCATCCGTGACGCCGCTCGTACACCGCAAGTCCATCCAGCACGGCGCGCGTCGCCGTCTTCTGCAGTTCCATGTCCAGCGAGGTGTACACCCGCAAGCCGCCCTCGTGGACCTGGTCGGTTCCGAACTTTTTTTCCAGGTAGCGCCGCGTCTCCTCGATGAAGTAGGGAGCCACGTTGTTGGGGTCCGACTGCAGATGCAGATCCAGCGGCCGGCTCTTTGCCTCCTGCGCCTGCTGCGCGGTGATGCGCCCGTCCTCCATCATATTGTTGATGACCAGGTTGCGGCGGCGCACGGCCTTCTCGGGATTATTGATCGGTGAGTAGGCGCTCGGACCTTTGGGCAGCCCGGCAAGCAGTGCCGCCTCTTCAATCGTCAACTGCCTGGCGGGCTTGCCGAAATAAAATTCCGAGCCCGCCTCGAATCCGTACACCCCATGCCCCAGAAATATCTGATTGGCATACAGCGTGAAAATCTGTTCCTTGGTGAAGCGGCGCTCGATCTGGATCGCCATCATGATCTCCTGCACCTTGCGCCGAAACTTGCGGTCCGGAGTCAGGAACAGGTTGCGCGACAGTTGCATGGTAAGCGTGGATGCGCCCTGGGCGCGCGATCCGCTGGAGAGGTCGCGGTACGCTGCTCCCAGGATGCGCCACGGATCGATGCCCAGGTGCCGTTCAAAATCCTTGTCCTCGATGGAGATCACCGCGTCGCGCAGCACCTTGGGATAGTCCTCGTACTTGGCGATCACCCGCCGCTGCAGGGCAAACGTGCCGATGACGTTACCTTTCAGGTCGTAGAGTTCGGTGATCGAGCTGGGACGGTAGCGCTCCAGGTCGGTGACTTCGGGCAGATCCGTCGAATACACGAACAGCATCCCGGACAACGCGCCGAACAGCGCCGCCGCCACAATCGCCAGGCCAAAGATCACGCGATGAACCACGCGCGTTCGATCCGCGTGCATGGTGGGCGTCGCCTGTTGGTCCGGTAGTGTGTTCATTTCAGGTGAGAGTCAGCGCAAGCATAGCACCACTCGCCGCCCTTCCAATGGCAGGCGCAACTCGGAAGGCACCTGCCGTCAATATTCATCTCAGGGCTCCAGCGGATGAAGGCGCGCCTCCATCCAATTCTGCAGGATGAGCACGGCGGCCAACTGATCGACCACGGCGGCTCGCTTCTTGATCGACATCTCGGTTTCCCGCAGCACGCGATTCGCTTCCACCGAGGTCAGCCGCTCGTCCCACAGGTGGATCGGAAGATCGAAACGCTGTTGCAAGACGGCCACGAATTCGCGCATCTTCTCCGACTGCCGGCCCTCGGCGCCGCTCATGCGCAGCGGCAGGCCCACTACCAATGCCACCACGCCGTAGTTGCCGATGACCTCGGCCAGCGCGGCCAGGTCGGTGCGCTTGTTCTTGCGGCGAATGGTCAGCAACCCCTGCGCGGTGAAGCCGAGCGGGTCCGTGACCGCCAGGCCGATCGTTCTGGAGCCGACATCGAGGGCCAGGATGCGTCCCGGCTGCTTTTCGTCTTCGTTCTGCGCCACAACACAAGTATAGTTCGTAGAACACGGCGTGCAGTCAGCCGTTCTGCACCGGCCGGGAGAATCCGCAGATGGAACGGACAACAGGCAGCTTCGAAGACGAGACCACCGCGGCCGCGGTCCCCAAGACCTTGCCCCCGGCCCCGGAGACCAGCCCCCGGCCCGCCATCCTGAGCGAAGCCGAGCGGCGCCGTCATGCCCGCATCCAGAGCGGCTCACTCGCCGTGCTGGCCGTGGGCGGCGTGCTCACCCTGATGTACGTGGCCAAGGCCGTCCTCATACTCACCCTGGTTTCCATCCTGATTGCATTCATGCTGGCGCCCATCGTCGAACTCTGCCAGCGCCTTCACATGCCCCGGTCCCTGGGTTCGATGATCGCCGTCGTGCTCATGTGCCTTGCGCTCTATGGAGTTTTCCAGATCTCCTACAACCAGGCTGACGAATTTATAACCGAGCTGCCCAAGTACTCCGGGCGCATTCGCGACGTCCTCAACCAGGTTCGCCTGAGCGCCGAGCGTGTCCGCCAGACCACGCGCAACGTGCTGCCGGAGGAGAAGATCGAGAAGGGAACGCTAACCGTGCGCCAGTCCAGCAATTGGCTGGACGATCTGTCGAGCGGAGCGGCCGGCGCATCGGAAATCGTTCTGATGGTAGCCTTCGTCCCGTTCCTGGTCTTCTTCATGCTCAGTTGGCAGGCCCACGTCAGGTCGGCGACCGTCATGCTCTTCAACATGGAGAACCGCAATACGGCTTACATGACCCTCGGCCTGATTTCCCAGATGATTCGGGGCTTTATCGTCGGCAACGTAATCATCGGAGTGATCCTGGGCATCACCAGCACCATCGCATTCTGGATTCTCGGCGTGCCTTACTTTTACGTGATCGGCATCATCAGCGGCATCGTAAGTCTACTGCCCTATCTCGGCATCGTGCTGGCGATTTTTCCGCCGGTCGTGGTCAGCATGGGCGCGCTGACGGTTCCGGGCTTCGTGGCCATCGTGGCCTTCGTCGCCAGCAGCCACGTCATCGCCTTGAACGTGCTCTATCCCAAAATCATCGGTCGCCGCCTGCAGTTGAATCCCCTGGCCGTGACCTTGGCGCTGCTGTTCTGGGGCTGGCTCTGGGGAGCGATGGGGCTGCTTCTAGCCGTTCCTCTTACGGCCGCCATCAAGATCATCTTTGACCACGTGGACAGCCTGCGTGCCTGGGGAAACTGGCTGGGAGAGTAGGCGGTCCCGGGACGCTCTCGGCAGTTACTCTCGTCCTGCCGTACGCCGCGATCGCCATCGTCAGCATGCGAACCACTTTCGGCGATGCGCTCTGGACTCTGGTTCGCCTTGCTGCGCTTGGCGCACTCATTACACCAGTCGCGATCCTGTCGCCTCTCTGGACCAGCTACGGCTTGTCCCAACTGGCAGCGCGCACGCAGGGTCCGTAGCCGCTGCATGCGTTGACTTGGCGCGGCTGTGCGCGCCGGTTGCCGGTGCGTAAGACAAGCCACTCCCACCTTCGGCAGAGTCGAATCAGGACAGCGGCGTTAGACGGCTTTGTGGGCGTGGACTGCGGCGCGTACCTTCTCGACGTGGGTGCCGTGGCTGCGGATGAGTTCGTGGAGCTGGTCGCCGGTGACGCCGAACTCGTGGGACCAGTAAGCGATGTCGGATGCCATCTTGGGGTTGATTTCCTTGGAGTCGTGGGGCCCTTTGGTGGCCTGTTCTTCGTGCAGGGTGTGCGCTTCGTGGCCTTTGGGATCGGCGTGGTGTTCGGACATGGATGCTACCTCATCGTGGTTCTCCTGGTTTGATGAGAAAGGTGCGGGCAGGGATGTACTTTCGGATCGTTACCTGGAATCCACCGGCACGGCAGTTATCCGCGCGCGTCGAAAAGCAACGTCCGGCAACCGTGAAAAGCGGTCTTGAGTGGAGGATGCGTGGCGCGGGAGTTCGAGGGCGCGGGAGTTGTGCGGCGGGCAATAAATTCGCGCAGCCCGCGGGCTGCGCTCCCGATCAGGCAATCGGACTATACTTCGATGCTTGCCGCCTCCGGCCAGCGCAGTTTGCACTTGCACAGAGCCTTGCGGAGTTCCTCTTCCACTTCTTCTTCATCCCGCCCGCGCGCCATTGCCATCTCGCTGATCAGCAGAAAACGCGCCCGTTCGAGCATCTTCTTTTCGCGGAAGCTGAGCGGTTTCTGACCCGCCAGCGCCAGCAGCCCCTTCAGCACAATGGCCACTTCCAGCAGCGAGCCGGTCCGCATCTTGTCCGAATTTTCCTTAAACCGGTTCTTCCAATCCGAACTGCTCTCGCATTTGCCGTCCGCCAGATACTCCAGGATCTTCACCGCTTCCGAGTTCTTCACGATCCGGCGTAAACCGACTGCCTCGGCGTTTTGAAACGGAACCATGACCTTCAGGCTGCTGGAGCGGATGCGCAGCAGGTAAAAGCGCTCGACCGAGGTGCCGATCGTGCGGCTGGAAATCTGCTCAATTATGCCCACCCCATGATTCGGGTAGACTACCTTTTCGCCGACGATAAATTGTGTCGTGATCATTCATGAGCCCGGGAAACCGGGAAGCGTGCATCTTCATTATACATCCTGCCATTCAGCCGTAAGACGCCGCTTTCGAAGTTGCCTGCGAATGCAGGGCCGGACCGGCCAGCCCCGGCTGTGCCCGCAGCCGCCCCGGCGCGCTATAATTGCACCGTGTAGTTCTCCCGTGCGCGGCTTGCCGCGCACAAAGGTTTTTAGAAGATGCCTGAACACGTAAAGAAGAAGCTCCAGGAAGAGATCGATATTCTGGAACGAGAACTGAATCATGAGCTTCCCGCCGAACTCAAGAAAGCGGTAGCCATGGGCGACCTCTCCGAAAACGCCGAATACCACATGGCCAAGCAGCGCCAGGAGTTTGTCCGGGCCCGCCTTGGCATGATGAAGAAGCGCATGGCCGAGCTGTCGCTCATGAATCTCGCCAATATTCCCCGCGACCGCGCCGCGCTGGGCTCATCGCTCGTGGTATTCGACTCCACCAAGGACGAAGAGATTGCCTACAAGCTGGTGACCAGCGAGGAAAGCGACGTCACCAAGGGCATGGTGTCCACCACCTCTCCAATCGGCCGCGCCCTGATGGGTAAGAAGGTCGGTGACGTGACCACTGTCGTCACTCCCGGAGGCACCCGCGAGCTGGAGGTTTTGAAGCTGATCACCATGCACGAGGCCGCCGAGAACGGAACGGAACCCAACGCATGACCTGGACCAGCGCCGTCGGAAAATATTGCGGAGTCCTGCTCTACAAGATCGTCGACAGCCTTGCCCTCACCCGCATCTCGCCCAACCTGCTGACCTTTGTCGGCCTCATCATCAACGTCGCGGCGGCGCTGTTCTTCGGCTTCGCCAGCGCAGACAACAATCAGCCGCGTCGTTTCATCTACGCCGGACTCGTCATCATCGGCGCCGGCATCTTTGACATGGTCGATGGCCGCGTGGCCCGCGCCACCAACCAGGTCACCCTCTTCGGAGCCTTCTTCGATTCCGTCATGGATCGCTACTCGGACGTGGCCATCTTCTTTGGCCTGCTGGTCTACTACGCCCGCGCCAACCGCTTCTTCTACGTCGTGTTGGTCGCCTTCGTCATGACCGCTTCGGTCATGGTCAGCTACACTCGCGCCCGCGCCGAGTCGCTCATCCCCAAGTGCAAGGTCGGCTTCATGGAGCGTCCCGAGCGCATCGTGCTGGTCATCATCGGCGCACTCTCCAACCGCATGGCTCCGGTCCTGTGGATTCTGGCCGTGCTCTCCACCATTACCGTCATCCACCGCATCCGCTTCACCTACCTGCAAAGCACCGCGCACGAAGCCGCCAGCCGCGAGACCGCTTCCGCTTCCTGATCTTGCCCGTCTGCCCATCCCTGAACAGCCCGGCTCCAGCCGGGCGTTTGTTTTTGGGGACACAGGACGCCACCCCCGGGGCTGCACAAGTTCGACCACTGGCGGCGGGCCAGGCTCCCTGCAGCCCGCCATGCCGACTTACTCAAATTCCTCTTGACATGTTTTCGTATTTCTACAATCATCGAATCATGGCGCCCTGATAACAGGGTTTCGTTCAATTTCACCAACTGGAGGGAACACACGATGAGCGGCCCGGACATCAAAGACGCAGTTAAAGAAAAATATGCGCAGGCAGCCCTGCGAGTGACCGGTGGGGGCAGCGCCTGCTGCGGACCCAGTGCGGCAAGCGGCCGTGGCTGCGACCCGATCACCACCAACCTGTACGACTCCGCCCAGGCGGGACAAGTCCCCGAGCAGGCCATGCTGGCATCGCTCGGCTGCGGCAATCCAACTGCGCTGGCGGACCTGCATCCCGGCGAGATCGTTCTGGATCTAGGCTCGGGCGGCGGTATCGATGTACTGCTCTCCGCGCAGCGCGTCGGGCCCACCGGCAAGGCATTCGGCCTCGACATGACGGACGAGATGCTGGCCCTGGCCAATGAGAGCAAGCGCAAAGCGGGCGCTGAGAATGTGGAGTTCCTCAAAGGCGAGATCGAACACATCCCCTTGCCGGACGGCTCGGTTGACGTGATTATCTCGAACTGTGTGATCAACCTTTCGGCGGACAAGGATCGCGTCTTGCGCGAGGCTTTTCGAGTACTGAAGCCCGGCGGGCGCCTTGCGGTTTCCGATGTCGTGACCCGCGGCGAGATCGCGCCCGAGATACGGCAAAGCGTGCTGCTCTGGGTGGGTTGCGTGGCCGGAGCGCTGGCCGACGAGGAATATCGCAGCAAGCTCTCCGCTGCGGGTTTCGAGCAAATCGACATCGAGCCCACGCGCGTCTATCGCGTGGAAGATGCCCGCCAGTTTCTCGCCTCGGAAGGCATCGACGTGGACGCGATCGCGCCACAGGTGGACGGCAAATTCATGAGCGCCTTCGTGCGCGCGGTCAAGCCGCTGGGCTCTGCCCGCAACTAGGAGAGTGCGCTGCACGGTGGCCGGGGCAACTCGCAACGCCAAAGCCCGACCGGTTTCACGGCCTGCGGCGCCGGCAGGCCATCCCTCGGGATGCGTCCGGCCGCAGGACAGTCCACCTCCGATGCTATCCTGTAACGTTCGATCTTCCGCTTGAGGTGATGTTTGCCGTCTCCCATCATTGTGGTACACGGTGGCGCGTGGGCCATTCCGGACGAGGCCTGCCAGGCCCATCAGCAAGGTGTCGAGCGGGCCGCCGCCGCCGGCTGGCGCGCGCTCGAACGCGGCGCTTCCTCGCTGGACGCCGTCGAAGAAGCGGTCGCCGTGCTGGAGGACGATGAAACCTTTGACGCCGGTCGCGGATCTTTCCTCAATCGCGATGGCCGGGTGCAGCTCGACGCCCTCATCATGGACGGCGCGACCCTGAAGGCCGGCGGCGTCGGATGTGTCGAGCGCCTGCTCAATCCCGTGCGCGCCGCCCGCGTGGTCCTCGAGAAGAGCCCGCATATCTACTTTGTCGCCGAGGGCGCCGAGCGCTTCGCCGCCGAAAATGGCATCGCGCTCATCGACAACAGCGAACTCGTCCTGCCGCGCGAGATCGAGCGCTGGAAGAGCGCCGCCGAGCAGCGCTATCTCCGCGTTCCCGCCGAGTTCAGCGGCGATCTTGACTCCCATGACACGGTCGGCGCCGTCGCTCTCGACCGCCACGGCAACATTGCCGCCGCCACCTCCACCGGCGGAACCCTCAACAAAGCCCCTGGGCGTGTCGGCGACTCTTCGCTCATCGGCTGCGGCTGCTATGCCGACAATGAAACCGCCGCGGCCTCCACCACCGGATGGGGCGAGCCCATGATGAAGCTGGTCTTCGCAAAATGGGCCACCGAGCACGTCACCGCCGATGTGGCGCCCGCCCTGGTTGCGCCCGCCGCCATCCACTATTTGCGCCGCCGCCTCAACGGGCATGGCGGAATCATCCTGCTCGACTGCCAGGGCCGCGTAGGCTTGGCGCACAATACGCCGCGCATGGCCTGGGCTTGGCGCAACGGCAACTCCAGCGAGAGCGGTCTCCGCGCTCCGGCATCGTAGCCGCCGCTTGCGCGCCGCACCCTATGCCCGTTAGCTTGGGAGCCATGCGATCCACCGCCTTCATCCTCCTGCTCGCCGCCAACTTGTTCGCCGCGCCGCCGCCCTGGACGCCCGGCAGTTTTGGCGGCCTCACCGTCGGCCACGCCCACCGCGCAGACGCACTCCGCGCGCTCGGCAAACCCGATCTCGCCACCCCAAGCCCGAGCGGCGAAGACCTCCTCTACAAGGCACGCGGCGGACATCACGGGGACCTCACCGTGCGCCTCGATCGCGGGGGCCTCGTCACGGAGATTCAGGAGTCGTTTCCCGTCGCCATTCCGCGAACGCAGATCTACAAAGAGCTGGGCAATAACGCCATGACCGCTCACTTCTCCTGGGCTAAATGCGCCGGCAACGCGCTTTATCGCGATCCGCGCGGAACCGTCGAACTCACGCTTTATCCGGCGCTCGGAATCGCACTCTGGCCTGACCAGGTCGGTTACGACTTCGCCGCGTTGCGCTACCTTGCGCGGCAGCCTGGGCTCGCCCACCCGCCTGCCTGCGTCTCCCGGCGCTGAAGTTTTGTCCGGCTGGCTCGCTGCACTACACTGTTCGCGGAGGTGCGACTTGCGCGTACGCATTCTTCTCTCTGTTCTTTTGTTGCTTGCAGTTCTCGGATGTAATTCTCAGAAGGCCGCCACCGGCGAGCGCCGGTTCCCCATCGAGGGGCGCGTCGTCGCCGTCGATCCCGCCGCCCACACCATCACGCTCGACCATCACGAGGTCGTCGGATACATGAAGGCCATGACCATGGACTTCCCCGTGCATGATGCCTGGGTCTTCAACGTCGTGCATCCCGGCGACACGGTTCAGGCAACCCTCGTCGTCGCCGATGACGCCCACTTGGAGAACGTCTCCGTCACCCAGGCGCGCGCCGCCGCCGATCTCTCCAGCACCTCGCCCATCCATCTTCCGGAGCGGGGCGAAGTGGTTCCGGATTTCCACTTCGTCAACCAGGAGGGACGGGCGATTCACCTCGCGCAGTTCCGCGGACAGCCGCTGCTGCTCAGCTTCATTTACTCACGCTGTCCCCTGCCCGAGTACTGCATCCGCACCAGCAATAACTTTGCCGCAATCGGCGCGACCCTCCAGAAAACCAATCCCGCCGCCTTTGCCCGTCTGCAGATGCTTTCCATCACCATCGATCCGGAGTTTGACGATCCCAAGATCCTGCGCGCCTATGGCAAGGCCTACGCCGGAGCCGTCGACCCCAATCTCAAGCACTGGAGCTTCGCCACCGGCAAGCCCGGCGACATTCGCAAGGCCGCCGAATTCTTCGGCCTCGCCTACGAAACGCAGAACGGCCAGATCATCCACAACCTGCGCACCGCGCTGCTGGATGCCGATGGCCGGATCGCCGAGTTCCACAGCGACAACCAATGGAAGCCTTCCGATCTTGCTGCCCGGATCGCCGCGCTCCAGAAATAGCGGAGCAGCTTGCGCCTATTCCTCCTCCAGCAATTCCTCCAGTCCCTTCTTATGTTTTCCGCCGCGCATCTCCGCCTTTGTCTTTGCGTCCAGAATTGTCTGGGTTGATTTCGGCGTGCCGATGTTCACCCGCGCCGCGTCCTTCACGGCCTTCACCTTGCTGAATACTTTTTTCTTCTGCGCCATCGCTCGCCTCTTTCCACCGCCGCACCCGTTCCGTGAAGACGGCCATACTTCTTTTCTAGAAAGTTTTCCCCATCGCGCCGACTCGCGCAGGCTCGCCGATGCAGTGCAACCGGAATCGCCCCCGGAAAACGAAACGGCGGGCCTCGGAAGCGCCCGCCATCGCTCTGCTCGAAGATGTCCAAATAAAGATTATGGAATCAATTATTCTCCGCACCCATCCGGGCCGGCCACCGCGCCCACAAGGATTTCGCGGTCCAGGTAGTCGCGTCCCGCCTCCAGCGCCCGTTCGTTCATCGCCGCCAGCTTTGGATTTTTCACCAGCCCCCTCAGCACCTCCTGTGCCGTGGAGAATGGCAGGCAGTCTGTCGCCTCCAGAAAGGCTCCCAACATGACGACATTGGCCACCTTGGCCGAGCCGATCCCGTCGGCAATCTCATTGGCCGGAACGCAATCGACGGTCACGCCCTCGAACTTCAAGTCCTCCGGCAAGCTGTGCTCGTTGTAGAGAATCACCCCGCCCGGCTTCACTTGCGGCCCGAACTTGCGCAGCGACGGCTCGTTCATCGCCACCAGCACCTCCGGGTGCGAGATCACCGGCGCGCCGACGCGCTCGTGCGAGAGCGTCACGTGGCAGTGCGCGCTGCCCGAACGCATCTCCGGTCCGTAGCTCGGCAGCCAGCTCACTTCCATGTGTTCTCGCATGCCCATCTCGGCGATCAACTGGCCCAGCAGCAGAACTCCCTGCCCGCCAAAGCCGGCAACCTTGATCGTCTTGGGGCGCGTACGCTGCTGCCGCGCGTGGCGCTCTTCTTCCGTCGCCCGCTTGCCGGTGATCCCCAGCAACTCCGCCACGCCTTTCTGCGGTACGTCCACGACCACCATCTCCGGTATGCGGTCGCGAAAAACTCCGAGCGGAAATTGCTTGGTCAAGGTCTCGGCCACCCAGTGTCGGGCCACCGTCGGTTCCATCTTCAGGATCGTCGGACACGGCGAGAGAATCTCGACCATGGTGAATCCCGCGCCCTCGGTCTGCAACGTGAGCGCTTTCTTGATCGCCCTGCGAGCCTGCATGATGTGCTTGTTATCGGACAGGGCCACGCGCTCCACGTAAACCGGCGCCTCCAGGGTCGCGATCAGCTCGGCCATCTTGATCGGGAAGCCATCATTATTCGCCCGCCGTCCCCACGGTGTCGTCGTGCTCACCTGGCCGATCAGCGTTGTCGGAGCCATCTGCCCTCCGGTCATGCCGTAGGTCGAGTTGTTGACGAAGAACACCGTGATCTTCTCGCCGCGATTTGCCGCATGGATGATCTCCGCCGTGCCGATCGCCGCCAGGTCGCCGTCGCCCTGGTAGGCGATCACGATGGAGCCGGGATTCGACCTTTTCACAGCCGTGGCCACCGCCGGCGCGCGCCCATGCGCCGCCTGCACGTTGCCCGTGTCAAAGTAGTAGTAGGCAAACACCGAGCAACCCACCGGACTCACCAGGATGGTTCGGTCCTGCACGCCCAGTTCTCCCAACGCCTCGGCAATCAGCTTGTGCGCTACGCCGTGTCCGCAGCCCGGACAGTAGTGCGTCTGGTGCTGATTCTCTTCCTTGCGCTCAAAGCGATCGAAGAAGACCGGCGACCTGCCCTGTAGTTTCTTGTATTCACTCATCGCCGCCCCCTATACCAACACTTCCATGTGCGTAAACAACTCTGCCATGCACTCTTCGGCTGACGGAGCGTTGCCGCCCAAACGCCCGTAAAACTCCACTGGCTTGGTTCCATTCACGGCCAGCCTTACGTCTTCCACCATCTGCCCGGTGGAAAGCTCGACCACCAGCACCTTGGCAACGCGCCTGGCCGCGTCCGCCAGCGCCTGCGAGGGGAAGGGCCACAGCGTGATCGGGCGGAACAGTCCCGCCTTCACCCCGTGCTGCCGCGCCAGATCCACCGTGGTGCGCAGGACGCGCGACACGATCCCGTAGCCCACCAGCAGCACCTCGGCATCCTCCGCGCGATAGCTCTCCCATCGGCATTCGGCGAGCTCGCACTGCTTGTACTTGTCCTCCAGGTGACGGACGTGAGCCTCCATCAAATCCGCCGTCAGATGAATGGAGGAGATCAGATTCCCGCGAGTTTCGGCCGTGCCCTTCACCGCCCAGGGCTTCTCCACAGTCGGGACCTCGATCATCTCCAGATTCAGCGCCTCCATCATCTGCCCTACAAATCCATCCGCCAGCAGCACCGCCGGGTTGCGGTACCGGTCGGCCAGTTCAAAAGCCAGCATCGTTAATTGCGCCATCTCCTGCACGCTCGAGGGCGCCAGCACAATGTTGCGATAGCAGCCATGTCCGCCGCCTTTGGTCATGGCGAAGTAATCGCTCTGCTCCGGTGCGATATTGCCCAGCCCCGGCCCCGCGCGCATCACGTCGGCAATCACGCATGGCAACTCCGCCCCCGCCAGGTAGCTGATTCCCTCCTGCATCAGGCTGATGCCAGGGCCGCTTGACGCCGTCATCACGCGCTGCCCCGACGCCGCCGCGCCGTACACCATGTTGATCGCCGCAACTTCGCTTTCGGCCTGCAGAAACGTCCCTCCCGCCTGCGGTATCAGCAGTGCCGCGTACTCGGCGATTTCACTCGCCGGAGTGATCGGGTAGCCGTAGAACGAGCGGCAGCCTGCCATGATCGCCGCCTTGACCACTGCCACGTTTCCCTTACACAGTTGCCGCATCACACACCTCGCTCTTCGGCGCAGCCAGCCGGTACACCGTGATCGCTCCGGGCTCCGGGCAGACAAAGTAGCAAATCCCGCAGCCCGTGCAAATCTCGGCCAGGGAGTGCGCCGGATGCACTCCGTAATGGTTCAGCTCCGCGCGCAGCGACAATCCATGCACGGGACAGGACTCCACGCAAAGACCGCAGCCCTTGCACTCGTCCTGGTTCACTTCAATCATGCCTCTGGCTTGCTCGGCCATCTCTCACCTCGCCGTGTCGGCAATAACCCTTCCGCCCCATCCCATGGCGCGCACGTGCGCGCTGAGTTCCTCGCGGAAGCTGGGATGGGAAATTTCTATGAGTGCTTCGGCGCGCTGCCGCAGGTTCTTTCCGTGCAGATACGCCACGCCGTATTCGGTCACCACGTAATGCACATCGGCTCGCGTTGTGACCACTCCCGCGCCACTCTTGATTCGTGGCACAATCCGCGATGCCATTCCATTCCTTGCCGTGGAGGAGATTGCAATCACCGGCTTGCCTCCCCGGCTGCGGGCGGCGCCGCGCATGAAGTCCAGTTGCCCGCCGAATCCGCTCACAATCCGGTCGCCCACCGAGTCGGAAACCACCTGTCCGGTCAGGTCGATCTCGATCGCCGAATTGATCGCAACCACCCTCTCGTTCTGCGCAATCACAAAGGGGTCGTTGGTATAGCTGCTGGGCTGAAAATCGAACATCGGATTGTCGTCCACATACTCGTACCATTTCCGGGTCCCAAGCGCGAAGCCCAACACGACCTTGTGCGGATTGATCTGCTTCCTGGCTCCCGTAATGACGCCCTTCTCCAGCAGCGGAATCGCGCTGTCCGTCAACGTCTCCGTGTGAATGCCCAGGTCCTTGCGGTCGATCAGAAACGGCAGAATCGCGTTGGGAATCCCGCCGATGCCGACCTGCACGCAGGCGCCGTCGTCGATCAGTCCCGCTACGTGCTGCGCAATCAGCCGCTGCTCTTCGGTGGCCTCCTCGGCGATCAACTCCGGCAGTGGATGCGAGCATTCCACAATGGCATTGAATTCGCTGACGTGCATGAACGTGTTGCCAAAGGTGCGCGGCATCTGGTCGTTGACCTGCGCAATCCGGATGTGGGCGCAACGCGCTGCCGTCAGCGTCGTCTCCACGGCCACTCCCAGACTGCAGTATCCATGACGGTCCGGGGTCGAGACTTGCAGCAGCGCAACATCCAACTCCACGTCCCGGCTGAGGAACAGTTCTTCGATCTCGCTCAGGTGCACCGGAATGTAATCCGCCCGTCCCTCCTGCACCGCGCGGCGCATGTTGATGCCCACGAAGAACGCATTGTGGCGGAAGCTTTCGGCAAACTCCGGGCGGTTGTAATAAGCTTCTCCAAATCCCAGCAGGTGCAACATCTCAACGTTTCGGAGACGTCCTGATCGGCGTGCCAGCGCCTCCAGCAACACATGCGGATACGCCGAGTTGGCGTGTACATAGACGCGCATGTCGCTCTCCACTGCGCACACCGCCGCGTCGGCTGTCATTAGTTTCTTCTGGTATTCCTCTTGCCACGCCATTACTGCAGACAACCTTTCGTAGGTGACGATCCCTCTTCTATAACGGCCTTTGCCGGCTCCGCCTTTATTTCTTCTGCTTCAGCTCCGACAGGCGCGCTTCCCGCACCTTCTCGTGACCGCGCACCGCATAGTACATGGCACGATCGAAGAACTGGTCCACCATCTGCATCAACTCCAGTTCACCGAAGATCTGGGACGTGTCTTCCAGGGTTTCCATGTTCTTCAAGTAATCCCAGAGGTTCTCCTTCACCAGTACGATGCACCACAACAACTGGCTCACCGGAACGCATTGCTCCGCGCGCCGCGTGCCGATCATCGTGTAACGGCGTTCGATTTCTTCCTCCGTCCTCGTCACCAGCCATTGGCCCAATTGCCCGTAGATCGCGCCGACCAGCGTCTTCAGTTCTTCGGAAGAAACTCGGCGGTAATCTGCACAGCGCTCCGAGCCCGCAATCCTTGCGTCCAGCGATTCCGTCAGCGCATCGGCATGGGTTTCAATCAACTTCATTAGTCTGTGAGCCAGTATGGTCATCGCCGCCTCCATCTCTCGCTTGCTTCTCGTTGAGGAAACTCGCACCCCTCAGAGCAGTCTCGCACACTCCGCGGAACCGTATAGTCTGTTCGTTTCCGGGGGCCCCAGCCGTGATTCCAGTCACCCCCGATTGTGACTCGAATCACGAGCATAACTTATTCATGATCTTTAACTTACAAACCGATTTCAAGCTGTTTCCCGCACCCTTGATGAACCCGGCGGCAGGCGAAAAAAAACGGAGGGTGATTGCCATCCGGGTGAGGTGCCCGGACTCCAGCTGTTGCCGGACCGATCGGCGGTCAGGGTCTGGGCGCTCCACGCCCGCAGCCCGTGCGGCGAGAGATCTCTCCTTCCGTCCGGTCGTTGAGAAATGCACCTCAAGGTACATCCGTCACAACAGCCAGTGAGGTATGCCGCTGAACATTGTGCTCCAGTGACAAATAATGCTCGGCGGGGATGGCGCCGCCTTTCGTCTCTTCGTCGGCTGACAGCTTACCAAATGGGGGTACTTCTATGGGCATGAATCGGCGACAGTGGCTGAAGATCACTGCCGGAATGGGCGCGGGACTGGCACTGGCGGATCTGGGTGTCAACGTCCAGCAAGTGCATGCTGCGACGCGGGGAATGAAGCTGAGCGGCACCGCTGAGTTCACCTCAGCCTGCAACTTCTGCGCCTGCGGCTGCGGCATGATCTGCCACGTGAAAGATGGCAAGCTGATTAATCTGGAAGGCGACCCGGATCATGTCATCAACCGGGGTTCGCTGTGCGCCAAGGGCGCCGCGATGGCGGCGGTTCCGAATTCGCCGCAGCGGCTGAAGAAGCCGATGTATCGCGCGCCGGGCGCGACCGAGTGGAAAGAGATCAGCTGGGACGAGGCTTACGCCGGGATCGCGCGCAAGATAAAGGGCACCCGCGACAAGCACTGGAAAGCCACGGAGATGGATGGCGACAAGGAACTGGTCGCCAATCGCACCGACGCCATCGCCTTCCTGGGCGCGGCCCAGAACACCAACGAAGAGTGTTACCTGATTACGAAAGCCACGCGCCTGCTTGGCACTGTAAACGTGGAACACCAGGCCAGACTTTGACACAGCCCCACTGTCCCCAGTTTGGGGGCAACATTCGGCCGCGGTGCGATGAACAACCACTGGGTCGATCTGAAGAACTCCAAGGTGTTCCTGATCGAGGGCAGCAACGCTGCCGAAAACCACGTGATGTCAATGAAGTGGATTCGCAAGGCGCAGGAAAATGGCGCCATCATCATCCACGTGGACCCGCGTTTCAACCGCACTTCGGCGACAGCGGATATTTACGCTCGCATCCGCGCCGGCGCCGACATTGCATTCCTCGGCTCGGTGATCAACTACATCCTGCAAAACAAGCTCTATGACGAGCCCTACGTCAAGCTGCATACCAATGCGCTGATGCTGGCCCACCAGGAGTTTGGTTTTGAGGATGGCGTGTTCAGCGGCTACGACGAGGCCACGCGCCACTACGAAATCGCGAGCTGGGGTTACCAGCTTGACGGGAATCGCAAGCCGAAGAAGGCCAAGAGCCTCGATGATCCGAATTGTGTCTTTGCCAAGCTGAAAAAGCATTACGACCGCTACACGCTGGAGGTGGGATCGCAGATCTCGGGCATTCCTCCGGAAACGATCAAGAAGATCGCCGACACTTTGGTGAATAACAAGCCGGGCACCATCATGTACGCCCTTGGCATGACGCAGCACACGGTCGGCGTGCAGAACATCCGCTGCTATGGCGTATTGCAGTTACTGCTGGGGAACATTGGGGTACCGGGCGGCGGCGTGAACGCACTGCGCGGCGAACCCAACGTCCAAGGCGCCTGCGACATGGCGGTGCTGAATGGATACCTGCCCGGATATCTGAGCTATCCGGCACACAACGAGCCGACGCTGAAGGAATGGACGAAAAATTACGGTACGTTCCGCGCCAAGTTCCTCGTCAACAACATGAAGTCATGGTTCGGGGACAACGCCACGGCCGAGAATGACTTCGGTTACGGCTGGTTGCCGAAGCGCAGCCTGAAGCTGAATCACACCATCTACGGCTTCTTCGAGAGCGCTTACAAAGGCGACCTGAAGATGCTGTACGTCATCGGCGAGAACCCGATGGTGACCAACGCCAACCTGTCGCTGACCTTTGAAGGAATGAGCAAGCTGGAAACCCTGGTGGTTCACGAGTTGTGGGAGACCGAGACCGCATCGTTCTGGCATCGTCCGGGAGTAGACCCGAAGACGATTCAGACGGAGGTCTTCCTGCTGCCGGCTGCCTACTTCATGGAAAAAGAAGGCAGCATCACTGGCTCCGGACGCATGGTGCAGTGGCGCTATAAGGCGATCGATCCGCCGGGCGAGGCCAAGAGCGACCTGGAAATTCTGGATGCGCTCTTCCGCAAGGTTCGCGAACTCTATCAGGACTCCACCGATGCCAAGGATCAGGGGATCAAGGCAGCGGCATGGAATTATCCCAAGGACGGGATGGCCGAGGCCGTGCTGAAAGAGATTGGCGGCTATGACCTGAAGACGGGATTGCCGGTGAATGGCATCGCCGATCTGCAGGCCGACGGCAGCACGTCCAGCGGCACGTGGATTTATGCCGGCTGTTTCAAGGGCGGCAAGAACCTGAGCAAACGGCGCGACAGCAAGACCGATCCGAGCGGGCTGGGTATCTATCCTGGCTGGGCATGGACCTGGCCGGGGAACATGCACATTCTTTACAACCGGGCTTCGTGCGATGAGAAGGGACAGCCGTTCGATCCCAAGCACAAGCTGGTGTGGTGGGACGCGGAAGCCAAGAAGTGGTCCGGCTACGACACGCCCGACGTGCCGGTGCCGACCGACGGTCCCGATACTCCGAATGGACAGCGTGCCTTCCGCATGAACGGCGAAGGCGTGGGGCGTCTGCTGGCGGCCAGTTATAAGGATTTCGATCCCAAGGCGACGGACAAGGAACTGCCTCGCGATTCTTCGTATGTGCCCAAGGACGGGCCAATGCCGGAGTTCTACGAGCCGGTGGAAAGTCCGACGCATAATGCGCTTCACCCGGAGGTGCAGAACAATCCTTGCCTGAAGTATCCGCGGGTGAAAGGCATGCAGCCGGTGGGCACCAAGGAGAACTTCCCGTATGTGCTGATGACCTCCAGCCTGGCCGAACACTGGTGTGGGGGCTCTACCACGCGCAACGTGCCGTGGCTCTCGGAACTCAATCCCGAACCCGTGGTTGAGCTTCCGGAAAAGCTGGCGAAGCAGTTGGGCATTCAAACCGGAGACATGGTGAAGGTGAGCTCGGCGCGCGGCGACATCACGGTGAAGGCCGAGGTCACCCGCCGCATGCAATCCCTGCAGATCAACGGCGAGGAAGTGACCACTGTCTGGATGCCGTACAACTGGGGCTTCAAGGGCCTGAACACAGGGCCGAGCACCAACTACATCACCATCGATGCGGTAGACCCAGGCGCTGGTACGCAGGAAACCAAGGCGTGTTTAGTCAACGTGACCCGCGTAGAAGGAGGGAACCGTGGCTAAGGCAACGTTAATCGACACGACAAAGTGCATCGGTTGCCGCTCCTGCCAGGTCAGTTGCAAGGCGTGGAACAATCTGCCGGGCGAGAAGACGACCTCGCCCGCGGAGGGCATGGGATACCAGGAGCCGCGACTGCTCTCGTCCAAAACCTATGTCGTCATCACCGACCATCTGGTGGACAACGCAGGTTCGGCGACCGGATTCAAGCAGATTTTTGCTAAGCGGCAGTGCATGCACTGCGAGGATCCGGCATGCGTCTCTGCCTGCCCGGTGACGGCGCTGCACAAACACCCGGACGGGCCGGTGATCTATGACAAGTCGCGCTGCATCGGCTGCCGTTACTGCATGTGGGCGTGTCCGTGGGGCGTTCCCACCGCGGAGTGGGATTCCCGGGATCCGTCCATTCGCAAGTGCACCCACTGTGCAGACCGGCTGAGCGCCGAGGTCCCGCAGTATCACAATGGCGTGGCTATGACCGTTGAGGAGAAGTCGGGCTGGGCCGTGAAACATACTGAGCCAGCCTGCGTGAAGGCCTGCCCCTCCGGCTGCCTGAAGTATGGCGAACGGGCGGCACTACTGGCCGAGGCCAAACAGCGCATCAAGAACTACCCCGGCAAGTACGTGGACCATATCTATGGAGAGCACGAGGCTGGCGGCACAACAATGCTTTACCTCGCCAGCGTGCCCTTTGAAGAGATTGGATTCCCGAAGGTGCAGTCGGAGGCCTTTCCTCGCCTCAGTGCCATCGCGCTGGGTGCGGTTCCGCCTGCAGTGGTTGGCGTCGGCGCTGCGCTGGGCGGAGCCTACGCCATCACCAAGCGTCGCGAAGAGGTGGCTAAGGCGGAGGCCACCGAGCGCTCCTCCAAACACGCCGAGCATGCTCATCCGGAGTTTGCTCCCGTGCCCGGCAACATCTTTAGCGGCTTCAATAAAGCATTGCTGTTCTTGATTGGCTTTGGTGTGCTCGCCTTCCTATTGCGCTTTGCGCTCGGGCTGGGCGCCTCCACCGGGCTTTCCGATACATGGGCGTGGGGACTTTGGATCGTCTTCGACTTTTCCTGGATTGCCATTGCGGCTGGTGCATTCGCCACCGCATGCATCATTTACATACTGAGAAGACAGGACCTCTACGCGATTGGGCGAAGTGCGGTGCTCATGGGCCTATTGAGTTACACGTTCGTCATGATCACATTGCTGGCCGACCTTGGATTGCCATGGCATTTCTACTCCTTGGCAATTTATGCACCCAAACACTCGGCTATGTTTGAAGTTGCCTGGTGCATAGCGTTCTACCTCTCCGTGCTACTGCTTGAGTTCCTGCCTGTGCCGCTCGGCTGGTTCGGCATGAAGAAGTATCGCGAGATCTGGAACCAGTACTCCGATTGGTGGGTAGTCTTCGCCGTTTCGGCCTTCGTTTGGATACTGTCGCACAAACTGCTGTGGACGGGGTTGGCCGCAGTCGTGTTTGCCGTGACGGCCACCCTGCTGAAGCCGAAGGAGGGCAAGAAGAAAGAGCCGATCATGCTTGCCATCGGCGCCGTCACATTCTCCACCATGCACCAGAGCTCTCTGGGATCGCTCTATCTGCTGATGCCAGACAAACTGAGCCACCTGTGGTGGTCGCCGATCCTGCCCATCTGCTATTTCCTGTCCTCAATCGCGGCGGGCATCGCGCTTATGGTACTGGTTGAGATGTGGATTGCAAAGGGCTACAAGCGCAGCTTGCGCATGGGCGAACTGGCTTCCATGGGCAAACTCGACTTCTGGGCGCTGCTGATTTATCTGGCAGTGCGCATTGGTGACGTGGCCATCCGTGGCGAACTCAGCCACATTAGCGGAAGCCGCGGAATGGACTTCCTGGCCGAAGTTGGACTGATGGGAGTGTTGCCGCTGATTCTGCTCAGTGCGGGCAAACTGCGCGAGAATCCGAAGGTGCTTGGCTGGGCGAGCGCGCTGGTGGTGGTTGGCGTGGTCTTGAACCGGTGGAACGCAGTTGTGTACGGCATGGATCTGAAGGGAGCCATGCCGCAACTCGGACCGCTGCACTACAGGCCTTCCGTCATCGAATGGGGTATTTCGGTGGGAATGATTGCCGCGACGATCTTCCTGTTTAGATTGGGCGTGGCGTATCTGCCCATTCTGCCAAAGGAAACCGTCGAGCA